>Ga0209636_10000999_pt1 | contig 28282 bp, 25 predicted proteins | sample DeeMarSWOR152_54_FD_187464 | JGI IMG/M metagenome (GOLD analysis project Ga0209636, IMG submission 187464) | Marine sediment microbial communities from White Oak River estuary, North Carolina - WOR-1-52-54 (SPAdes) (version 2) | ecosystem: Environmental > Aquatic > Marine > Intertidal zone >...
CGCGGATTTTTTGTAACCGCCTTTTGCTGAATGGCAATGGCAGGAGTGATTCCTTCTATGAGGTCAGCATCAGGCTTTTCCATCCTCTCCAGAAACTGACGGGCATAGGATGAGAGGGATTCGATGTAACGACGCTGCCCTTCTGCGTATAAGGTATCAAAAGCCAGAGATGATTTTCCCGAGCCGCTAACTCCGGTTACCACGATGAATTTATTAAGGGGGATATCAAGGTCTATATTTTTAAGGTTGTGAACCCTCACTCCCCTGAGCATTATTACTTTTTTCATTATTTGTTTGAACTGCCATAAACTTAAATAGAGAGAAAAAACCGGAACAAAAAATTAATCTTCCGCGTAAAGACCGCAAAAGACCTCGTTGTTACTCTTAAAATTCTCTCTTTTCAACGTCAGGTTTATTATTATAAGTCTTATAGTTTGAGGATAAAAGTTCTTTTCTTAACCCAGATAGAAAATTACTCAAATACATGACTTTCATTTCTGTTTTTTTCTCTTCTCTTCTTTTGATATAATGAGCGCACTTTTAGAAAGGAGATTTCGATGCAAAAAGGAACAGTATTCGCATTGATTCTAGGTGCAATTCCCTTTATCACTCTGGTTTTTGCTCTTCCTCTTGTAAACCGGGTCGAGCCTGTTATCCTGGGACTGCCTTTTCTATTGTTCTGGATTCTCTCCTGGGTGGTGCTGACTCCCTTCATTCTCCTTGCTGCCTATTTTTGTGAAAAGAAGTTCAATATTCCCAAGGAAGGAGATGAAGAGTGAATGTTGCCCTGATCATTATTTTTGCGACTATTATTATTTCTTCACTTGTGGGCATTTTCGCAGGAAGGCGAGTGAAGATGAACTTAGAAAACTGGACAGTTGCAGGACGTCGGTTTGGAATCATCATAATCTGGCTTCTTATGGCCGGAGAGATATATACCACCTTTACATTTCTCGGAGCCAGCGGCTGGGCCTATTCGAAAGGAGCCCCGACTTTTTACATTTTGATATACGGCGCTCTGGCGTACACTCTTTCTTTTTTCATACTCCCGGCTTTATGGAAGGTGGGTAAGCGCCATGGCCTACACACTCAACCCGACTTTTTCATAAAGCGCTACGACAGCCGCTTCCTCGGAGTGCTTGTGGCTCTTATAGGAGTTTTTTCCATAATCCCTTACCTCCAGCTACAGCTTGCAGGCCTGGGTTTGATTGTTGAAGTATCCAGCAACGGTGCCGTGAGCTCTAGTGTTGCCATAGGAATTGGTTTTGTTTTGTCCTGTGCTTTTGTTTATACCAGCGGCCTTAGGGGGGCAGCCTGGGTTGCAATAATCAAGGATATCCTTATGGTCCTTGCAGTTTTTATCGTTGGCATCGGGGTTCCTTATATCTACTTTGGTGGCTTCGGGAAGATGTTTCGGGCGCTGATCGAACAGAGACCCGGCTACCTGGTCTTTCCTGGAGCGGCACCGCAAATGGATGTTCTTTGGGTTATGTCTACAGTGCTTTTGACGGGATTGGGATTTTACATGTGGCCCCACGTCTTTGGCTCTGCTTTTTCAGCCAAAAGTGACAAGATCATAAAGAGAAATGCCATTATCATGCCCTTTTATCAGATCCCGATTCTTCTTATTTTTATGGTCGGTTTCACGGCTCTTTTAGTCATTCCAGGGTTGAAAAACGGGGATATGGCCTTTCTGGCTTTGGTCAACAAAACCTATCCTTCCTGGTTTATGGGCTTTGTAGGGGCAGCCGGAGCAGTAACAGCCATGGTCCCCTCTGCAATTCTTGTCCTCTTTGCATCAACTTTATTGGCAAAGAATGTCTACCAGACCGGGATTAATCCTCGTGCAAGCGAGGAAAAAGTCATGACTCTCTCCCGATTAATGGTTCTGGTTATAATGACTTTTGCTCTCTTTTTTGCTATCTTTTTGCCCAACGAGCTGGTTCCTCTTCTTATCTTCGGCTATGACGGAGTTTGCCAGTTTTTCCCAGGGGTTATCCTTGGATTATTCTGGAAGCGAGTAACAAAGACCGGGGTCATTAGCGGGATAATAACAGGAATTGCTGTAGTTATTATTCTTATCATTGGAGGAAAGGATCCTTTCTTGGGCATGAATGCGGGATTTGTCGGGCTTGTGGTTAATAGCATTATCACAGTGACCATCTGCTTAGTTGAAAATTATCTGAAGCAAAAAGCGAATAATAAGCATAAACAAAATATCTGAGGTAAGTGAGATTACCCTGATACAGGAAATCATCGAGCTTATGGAGGATGCAAGTGATAGGAGATTTAAAAAAAGACATTAAAGAATTAACCGCTCAATTGATTGAATGGAGGCGGGACTTTCATCGCCACCCTGAGATAGCCTGCGAGGAGCACCGGACCTCCTCTGTTATCCGCGAATTCTTGGAGAGTCTTGGTCTCCCAGTAAAAGCTTACGCCAAGACAGGCCTGAGAGCGGTCTTGGAGGGAAGGCCTGGAGGAGGGACTGTTGCCTTGCGCGCTGATATTGATGCGTTGCCTCTCAAGGAGGAAACAGACAAAGACTACAAATCAGAGAATCCTGAAGCCACCCATGCCTGCGGCCATGATGGTCATATGGCAATTTTGATGGGTACCGCCCAACTTCTTTCCCAGAGAAGAGAGCAGTTAAAAGGAAAAGTCGTCTTTCTTTTTCAACCATCTGAGGAGAAAATCCCAGGGGGAGCAAAAAAGATGATTGAAGAAGGAGCACTGGAGGGAACGGATGCTATTTTCGGGCTCCATCTCTGGCAGCCACTTCCTACGGGAACTGTCGGGATTGTGAAGGGAGCGATGATGGCCCAGCCTGATTACTTTTCGATTACCGTAAAGGGAAAAGGAGGTCATGGATCCATGCCTCAGACGACAGTGGACCCTATTCTCGTCGCTTCCCATCTTGTTGTGAATATTCAGTCTATTGTCAGCCGCAACGTGGACCCTCTTAAACCTGTTGTGGTTTCCTTCGGGACAGTCAAAGGTGGAACAATTTATAATGTCATTCCCGGTGAAGTTTCATTGACAGGCACAGTAAGAACATTTGACTCTTCTCTTCAGTCATTAGCGGCAAGACGCCTGAAGGAGATTACGGAAGAAACATGCAAAGCATTTGGTGCCACGGCTGAATTTAAGTACGAAAGGGGCTATCCTCCCCTTGTAAACCACGAAGCCATGGTGGATCTGGTATTAGATGTGGTTAAGAAAACTCTGGGAGAGGAAAGGATTAAAGACATCGACCCGGTTATGGGAGGCGAGGATTTTGCCTATTTTCTGGAGAAGGTCCCCGGTGCTTTTTTATTCTTCGGAATGGGGGACGGAATGGAATTTCCTCACCACCATCCGGCCTTTGATCTTGATGAGAAGGCCCTGCCTCAGGCTGTGCTTCTCATGACCAGCCTTGCTCTGGAATTTTTGCAAAGGAACGAGTAGTGAAATAGAGAGAATATGAATTTTCTTCTTGTTCTTGTAATAGCTTTGGCGCTGGCGATGGATGCTTTTGCCGTTTCTGTAGGAATAAGCTTAAGCCTTGAAACAATAACAAAAAGACAGACTTTAAGGCTGGCGTCGCACTTTGGCTTTTTTCAATTCATGATGCCCTTAATTGGATGGTTTGCTGCTCAAAACATCTTGGTGAAGTACATAGAGCCTTTTGACCATTGGGTGGCTTTTTGCCTGCTCGCTATCATAGGGGCAAAAATGATTTATGAGTCATTTAAAAGCGGGAAGAAAATTAAAGATACTAAGGCTAATCCCACAAAAGGCCTATCTCTTCTCGTGCTCTCTGTTGCTACGAGCGTTGACGCTTTGGCAGTGGGTTTAAGCCTCGCTGCCCTTCATGTAGCGATTTTGTATCCGGCCGTTGTCATTGGACTGGTCGCTTTTTTTATGACTGTCCTTGGTGTAAATATAGGACCTTTTTTTGGCAGGATAATCGGCAAAAGAGCGGAACTTATGGGAGGATTGATCCTTATTCTTATAGGAGTAAAGACTCTTTTAGATCATTTATGATAGAAACTGAACTTAGTTCTATTTTTTAGCAAATTTTATGTAAACATCGATTATAGAGGTCTGATTTATTTAGGAGCTTGATTTATTGTAGGGGCTTGATTCATCTGTAGGGGTTTGATTTATCAAACCCACCATTTAATTATTAAAATAATTACATTTTATTACCTGTAGAATCAATTATGCGGGTTTGATGAATCAAACCCCTACCTGCTTTTTTCCCAGTTTGGCCAGAGTTTCATACAGAACGGGCACGACAATCAGCCTGAGGAGAATGGCAAAGAAAAAGCCTCCGATATAGACCACAGCCAGGGGACGATGGAGTTCTGCTCCTGTGGTTACAGTCAAAGCTAAAGGAAGAACTCCGACAATCATCACCATGTCTGTCATGAGAATGGGTCTGAATTTTGTCAAAGCACCTTTTATGACAGCTTCCCTGAGAGAGAGGCCTTGTTTTTTGAAGTCGTTAATCTTAGCAACCAGGATGACATCGTTTTGAACGCAGATGCCGAAAAGGGCGATGAGTCCGATGGTGGAAGAGACGTTAATGGTTTGTCCCGCGATCAAAAGACCTAAGATACCTCCAATTAGAGTTGAGGGGATGTTTAGTATGATGAGCAGTGCCTGCCAAATAGACCCGAAGGATGTGAAAAGGATTACAAAGATGATTAAAATCACTATGAGCATGAGCGTGGTGAGGTGCTCCAAAGCTCTTTGCTGGCTCTCGAACTGGCCTCCGAAGGCAACGAAATAACCTGGAGGAAGAGATACTTCTTCGTCGATTTTATTCCTTGCTTCTTGGACAAAACTTCCGATGTCGCGTTTGACAACGTTGCAGAGGATAATCTTTCGCCGCATAAGGTTTTCGCGAAAGATGGTCTGAGGGCCTTCGCTCTTGGTTATCTCAGCCAGCTCAGAAAGAGGGATTCTCTCTCCGTTTGGGGCATCTACAAGGAGATTCTTTATGGCTTCCTCTTCACTGCGGTACTTCTCGGGCAGGCGGATGAGCACGGATGTGATTCGATCAGGTTCATAGACATCGGTAGCTTCTATTCCGTTCAAGGCGGTCTCGATGATATCAGCAACGTCGCTGACGGGAATCCCAAAGCGGGCCAAGTTTTCTCTTTTTAATCTTACAACCAGTTGCGGGATGCCTGTTGTCTGTTCTATCTGCAAATCTGCTACTCCTCTAATCTCAGCTATGACATTTCTTATTTCTTCAATTTTATCATTGAGCATGTGCAAATCTTGGCCGAAGAGTTTTATTGAAAGCTGCCCTTCGGTACCTGTTAACATTTCAGCCAGTTTATTGGCAATAGGCTGTTCGAAGATGTAGGCGACGCCAGGCAGCTTATCTAGTTCCTCTCTCATGGCCTGGGTTATTTCCTTAAATCCTCTTTTCCGCTTTTCTCGGGGAAGGAGTTCTATGTTGTAATGGCTGTGATTGACAGGATGGAGATGTTCTGAAGCCTCGGCTGTGCCAGTGGTTCTGGATACAGATACAACTTCAGGAAAAGAAAGGAATATTTTTTCAATTCGTGTTCCCATTTTTATGGACTCTTCAAGCGAAGTTTCAGGGAGCATGACAGTAGAAGCCATGATTGCCCCTTCATCAAGGGGAGGGACAAATTCTTTGCCCAGAAAATTATACGAGATTCCTGCTCCTATGATGAGAATCAAAAAAGCTATCAAAATGATTTTTTTGTATTCGAGGGATTTGGTAAGGATTGAACGATATTTTTTTGTTAAAAATTCAGTAACAGGATTTTTTCTGTCTTTTAGATGTTTTTCTTTCAAGAAGACAGAGGCCAGAACCGGTTTTAAAGTCAGATTCAAGATTAAAGAACCGAAAAGAGCCGCAGCCACGGCAAAAGCAGTAGGTCGGAACATGGCTCCTTCTATTCCCTTAAGGGTTAGGAGGGGGAGAAAAACGAGGATGATGATTAAGTTGGCTGAGAAAAGATATCTACCTACATCCCGCGCTGCTTCTGAGGTTAGTTCCAGTGTTGAGGCCTGGCCCTTTTTTTCCTTGAGCACCCGGAATATGTTTTCGACCATGATGATAGAGCCGTTAGCCACCTTGCCGATGCCTATGGCTAATCCTCCGATTGACATCACTGTGAGGTCTATTCTAAAAATGTCCATGAGGACTAAGGCAATAAGAATAGAAAAGGGGATGGTCAGTGAGGCGATGAGAGAGCTTCTCAAGTTCCACATGAAAAAAATCATGACCAGGATGATGAGGACGGCTCCTTCAAAGATTGAGACCTCAACATGTTTTAAGGATTTCAGGATGAGGATCGATTGATCATAGAAAGGTTTGATATTAATGTTTTCAGGAAGGTCCTTTGCAATCTGGGCCAGGGCGTTTTTAATATTACGGATAGCCGCTAATGTATCTCCTCCGTACTGTTTTTCTACCGTGACGTACACAGCTTCCTTGGCATTATGGCTGCCTGCATCTCTTCTGAATTTTCCTCCAATTTTCACCTCAGCCACATCCTTGACATCAACCGGTACGTTGTTCCGCGAGGTGATAACAGTGTTTTTTATGTGTTCTAGAGTTTCGATCCGCCCCATTCCTTTAATTAGGACTTCCTGGGATCCTTTCAGGATGATACCCCCTGAAAAATTCCTGTTGCTGTTTTCAATGGCTTCTTTTACTTCGTTGATGGCGATGTCATAATTCTTGAGCATCTCGGGTTTGAGATAGACCTGGAACTGCTTGACAAATCCCCCCAGGTTAATGACAAAGGAAACCCCTTGGACGCCCTGTAATCTGTAGCGAATGGTCCAGTCTGCTACAGACCTGAGTTCTATGGGGCTTGTATCCTCACCAATGACAGCAAACTCGAATATCTCTCCCATCCTCGAGGACACCGGTCCCAGGATGGGTTGGGTTGTGCCGAGGGGAAGCCGTCCTGCGATGAGCTCTAATTTGCTGGAGACGATTTGCCGGGCGAGATAGATATCCATGCCCCAGTCGAATTCCACGGTGACAACAGAGTCTCCTGTGGCTGATTCTGACCTGACTCGGGTAACGTGAGGAGCGCCGTTAAGTAAGCTTTCAAGGGGAAAAGAGATGAGTCTCTCCACATCTTCTGCTGCCATACCAGGATTTTCAGTGATAATTTTTACAAGGGGAGCATTAAGGTCGGGGTATATATCTTTAGGCATTTGTAAATAGACTATAACTCCCAATATTGAAACCAAAACGACCAGAAGTATGGTAAGCAATCTATGTTTTAAGGCGTAATCAATGATTCTATCTATCATCTTAAATTCTCCATGTATTTTCCTTTGCTAATTCGGCTTTTTTCTTCGTTAGCCTTGATGGAGGATTAATGGACATGGGCTTTCTTTAGAATTTCATCGTAGAGCTTTGATTTAAGTTGGAAACTCCCTTTTGTTACAACTTCGTCACCTTCCCTGATTCCTCGAATAATTTCAACTAGACCTTTCTCTTGAGCTCCTACTGTCACTATTATTGGCTTGTATCTCCCTTCTTTTTTTATAAAAACAATCTTTTCGTCTTTATCATCCAGAATGGCTTCTTTAGGTAAGACTAAGACTTTACTCTGCTCGTTAAAGAAAATTTTTATATTTGCAAACATTCCAGGTTTAAGTTTGTAGCTTTTATTTTCAACCTCAGTTCTGACAGTTATCGTCCTTGTCTCCTCTTTTAAAACATCGCTGATATAGGTTATTTTCCCTTTAAATGTTTCTTCAGGATGAGCGGGGACCGTAGCCTCAACTTCCTGTCCGATTTTTATTTTGGCGATGTCCTTTTCGTAAATTTCGGCATCTATCCATAAGAGAGTAGGGTCCATGATGGTCAAAATTTCTGTTTCCTGGTCTATCATTGCACCCAGAACTGATTTGTTTTCGACAATTTTCCCGCGTAAAGGGGCAAAAAGGGTGATGATAGGGTTTATTTGATGGGTTTCAGAGATAGTCTTGACCTGTTCCTCGCTGAATCCCAAAACATGAAGTTTTTTCTCGGCTGCATCCAAATTGGCTTCGGCAACCTTTAATTCAGCTTCACTTGTAAAGAAGTTCTTTTTGGCTCCTACCCCTCGATCAAAAAGGCTTTTTTCCCTTTCGAAGTTTACCTTGGCCAATTCAAAGTCAGCCTTAGCCTTGTAGAATTCAGATTTAGCATTGCCTACTTCTTCACTTTGAAGGGTGATAAGTTTTTGCCCTGCTTTTACCCAATCCCCAATTCGCACGTGTATCTGAGCGATTCTGGCTGGGAAGGCATAACTCACAATAGCTTTTCTGTACTGATGAGCGAGGACTTTTCCCATGGCAGCTAGATGAGATCTGATGGGTTTGAGAGAGGCTTTGGTAGTTTCTATCTCTATGGCTCTTTCTTCTTCTTGAGATAAATCAACCACATCATCCGGTCCCCAGGCTCTGTGTCCTGCCTCTGCGACTTGAGTCGGTTGCCCTCTTCTTCTTCGCTGGACAGATTCTCCGGAACCTTTTGTTCTCCCTGATTCAAATTGGGCAGTTTCTTTTTTTTCTTCCTGTGTTTTTGTGCAAAATGCTCCAAAACCCAGTAATGATACGATCAATAATAAAAAGACATATTTTTTTCTCATTGTTTTTCTCCTTCAAGAGTTTGGCCTATGGATTTCTCCAATGCAGCCAAAGAGGCATCATAATTATACAGAGCATCAGCATAAGACTTTCTGGTTTCGACTAGCGTTCTGCGAGCTTCGATCAGCTCTATACCCCCAATTTCTCCTTCTTGATAGCTGAAGAGAAACATGTTGTAGACTTCTTCTGCCTGGGTCAGCATCTCTTCTTCGAAGAGCTGAATCTGGTTGGTGGCAGTCAGAGCATTCATATACGCTTCTTCGACATCCAATGTGATGGCATTTTTTAAGTGTTCTGCTTCTCTTTTAAGGGTTTCGATGTTGGCTTTGGCTTCTGCGATCTCTCCCTTTTTAGGCTGCCAGAAAAAAAGGGGAATCGGAAAGGAGAGAGTCACGTCCCAGTAAGTCGCTTCTCCTTCTATCCAATGCTTGGCTACACCCACATCAAAATCAGGGAGATAACTTAAGTATCCCTGTGTTTTTATAAGATTTTCTTTTTCAAGAGAATAGTTTATTCTTTTGATTTCCGGACGGAAAGCAAAGGCCTTTTGCATTAATTCATCGACATTTAGTCTTATTGGAGGTCTCTTCAATTTTCCTTCAATTTCTAAAGGAGCATATTTTTTCCTCGCTAAGAGGAAATTCAACATGGCTTTCGCCAACCTCACCTCATTTGTTGCCGATCTAACCTCGTTGGCTGCTTTGGCGGCTTCAACCCGAGCTCTTAAGACTTCCACTTTAGCCACATCGCCGGTTTCGTATTTCACTTCCGCTTTTTTTAAAAAATCCTGGGCAAGCTCTAAATCCTGCTGAGTATATTTTAATTTCTCCTGGGCAAGAAGAAGGCCATAGAAAGCTTGTTTCACCTGAGAAACGATATCGAGTTTCAGAAGTTCAATATCAGTCATGATTTCGTTTGATTCTTTAGATGCAATTTTTCCTCTAAGAAGCCTTTTGCCCGGAAACTCTAAGCTCCAGCTTCCTCCGATATAGGATTCGCCAGAACCACGGAGGTTGAAAAACTTAGGTTGCAAATCCGAGTCAATATCTATCGAAGGTTGGGGAAAAGCTTTGGCCTGGCTTATACGAGCTAAAGATGCTTGATGTTGCTGCAGGGAGGAGAGGATAAGAGGATTCTGTTGAAGTGCAATGGACAAGCATTGCTCTAAGGTCAGGGCTGGATTTTCCGGAGTTTGACACCACAAAGAGCAACTTGCTGATAAGGCGATTATGAGTAGAATATGTGATTTTCTTCTCATTCTAGGACCTCCTAAATTTAGAAAGGGAAAAAGTATAATTTATTTTTCTTCTGTAATAAAGAGGCAGGGTTTTAGATTTGCGGAGGGGAGCGAGATGTAGGATTTAGAAAACAATCTTGCGAGTAATGAAAAGATTCGACTGTTTTCAGTATTTCCAAAATATAAAGCTGAGGCAGGTGAAAAAAATTGATCTGGTCAATGGCCAGAGTTGAATTTTGGAAGTGGCAGGCAGGGCAAATGTGGTTGGCTTGAATATTTTTTTCCGTGTGAAAAAAGTCTATGAGGAGGATTAAAAACAGGAAGGTAAGAAGGGATTTGAGACAGAAGAGCTTTTTGTATCTTTTAACCATGCTTTTTTTGAAGAAATATTAGAGAAAATGGACATAGAAGTCAAATTTTAAAAATAATCTTTATAAGTTTCTTTTTAAAAAGAATAAATGAAAGGATGTGAAGCGAAAATAAAATTGTCCTTTAAGAAATTATTTATGCCTTATCCATAATTCCAAATTTTTAAAAGGAAAATTCAAAGCCAGCGTAAAAAGATCTGGGTTTTGCCGGGCCATAGACATAACCTGAATCCCTGTCTACGCTCTTATCCAGGTCTTTTTGATAAGAATCAAGCAGATTGTGGGTGCCGATGAAAAGGCTAACTCTATAGTCCTCAGTGATGTTAATAGGCTTATGAAGCCTTAAGTTCACTACCCAGAAAGGATCAGTTCTTTCTAATCTATCATTCTCGATGTATCCCGCATAATGAGGGACCTTCATTTCTCCAGTGTATTCCATGGATAGCTCAGCGTTGACAAATTTTTTGTTTTCGTAACTTAAACTGGCATAACCGTAGTAGTCAGGCGTCCTGAAAAATTCTTTGGAGTTGAAATCTGGTTCTGGCTCATCGAGCTTGCTTCGCTGGATAGTCCAGCCTGAAGCAAGAGAAAATTTTGGTCCTAAAACCAGCCCGAAATCAATGGAAAATCCGTACACTTTGGAACCAGACCCGTTTATTCTCTCTAAGATTCTGGCGTTTTCTATTCGACTTACTTCGTGGAGGACAAAGGTATCAGCTACTTGGTTATAAAAGGCCTCTAAACTGAGTTGAATTAGGTTTCTTTTTATCTGTTTTCCATAATCGAGACCGCTGCTTATACTGAAAGATTTTTCTACATTTAAATCTGGTGAATTTGTTATTATCATCCCTTCCCCTCCGACCTGGGTTATGTGTAGGTCTTCATCAAAGACCTGGGGAGCTCTAAATCCAGTTGAGAATGAAGATCTGAAGGCAAGATCTTTTGTGATATTAAAAAGTATACTTAATCGAGGAGTGATGATGCTTTTATGCAGGGCTGAATGTTTGTTTAGCCTAACTCCAGTTAGGAGAGTGAAAACCTTACTTATTTTAAAATCATCTTGAATGAAAAATCCGCTCTCATGATAGACATCTTCGATTATCCTATTGTAGCCAGTAGCTTCATCTTTGATTTTATCTCGTTTATACTGAGCGCCGAGAGAAAAAACATGGCTTCCTATTTGGTAGTTAAGCTGAGAGTTGAGAAATAATAGGGGATTTTTTGTATTTCCGTAGGCGTTTGGGTCCATATGGCTGCCATAATAAGTATTTCTTTTGGCATCTACGAGAGAAAAGGAAAGGTTGTAGTGAATTTTTTCTGAAATAGAGTGATTCCATTCAGAGGAGAGGCCTATCTGGTCTGTTTTTATCCATTCAGCTGTGTTGGCTTCATGGGGAGGCTTATCAAAGAGGTCTCCTCCTCTTCTTTCTTCAAATATTCTAAAAAAACCTAATTTTAGGTTACCTTTGATTTCAGAAAAATAATTATAAAAGTTGAGACCAAAAGAAGTGTTAGATATGGTGCCGAGTTCTGAGAAGCTGTCTTCGTTTAAGTCAACGGGCTCTCTTTTTTGGTAAGTTCCGAATAAAAAAGCCTTTGTGTTTATATCTTTGGAAACAAGGCTGGAATGGAAGCCAAAATTGGTGAAAGGTTTTCCTGAAGTGGATTCTTGGTGCAGTTTTAGAGTAGTCTTGTTTTCTTGAGGCTCTTTAGTTAAAACGTTTATCACGCCAGCTACTGCATTACCTCCATAAAGAGCTGATCCTCCTCCTTTGACAATTTCTACCCTTTCTAGCATTTCTGTCGGAATTTGTTCTAATCCATAGACACCTGTCATGGCGCTGACCACAGGTGAACTGTCAATAAGGATTTGGGTATATTTTCCTTCCATACCGTTAATGCGAATCTGAGTGAAGTTACAATTTTGACAGTCATTTTCAACTCTAACTCCTGTTGTCTGGCTAAGAGTCTCAGCTAAGTTTGCTGCTGCTTTTTTCGCAATATCCTTGAGGGTAATAACCTCAGTTTTTACAGGGGTTTCAGCGTAGAGCTTTGGTGTCCGGGTGGCGGTTACCACTATTTCTCTTGTTATTTTTTTTATCAAAATTATTTCATAGCTGAGCTTACTTTGTTTTAGGACAAAAGGGTCAGAGGAATAATCCATGTATCCCTCAGCATAGACTTCGACATGGTAACTTCCTGAAGGGATTTGTGTTATCTCAAAGTTGCCTGATTCATCTGATTCTGCGGATTTACTAATTTCTGGAATCAAGACGATTGCTTTTTTTACAGGATTGCCTTCCCAGTCTTCAACGTTTCCTTTAATTAAGAGCAGTCTTTCTTGTCCTCGGTGGTGTTGTTGATGGTTTTGATTGGATTGTTGGGCATGGATGAATTGAGTGAAAATGAACATTAGGAAGATGATATTTAAGATCAAAATTTTTATTTTCATGTTTCTCCTCCCTTAAGCCTGTCTTCTACTTTAAGGGATCACCTTTTAAGCTTCGTTAGAATTTTAAATAGGCGAAATAGGCTTAATCGGATTATTTTGTGAGGAGTTAAACTTGTGGAGGGGAACGAGAGGAAGGCTCAATAGTGAAGATAAATGTATAATTAAAGGATTCAAATGTTTTCAGTATGCCTGAAATAGAAGGTGGAGGAATATGGAAAAAGTTAATCTGGCTCGTTGTGAAAGTGGAATTCAGGAAGTGACAGGCGGGACAGTTATCATTATCCCTAGTAGTTTTTTCAGTGTGAAAAAAGTTGATGAATAGGGTGACGAGCAGGAAAGTGAAAAGAAAAGCCAGGTTTAAAAGCTTTGTTCTCTTTATGCTCATGTTATTTTATATGCTGTTTTTATAATATAATAAAGAAAGATTAAAATGTCAATTTAACAGAGGGACTGTAAGCATCTTTTTTTCCATGATTGGAGACAATATTACTTTTAAAAAAGGGGACAGGCTACTTTTTCTGTATGAATTGTGCACAAGTAGAAGTTGTTTTCTTACTTCCAGAAAAAGTAGCCTGTCCCCTTTTTTATAAGATAAGATTCACTCCGCCATAGACGGAAAAGCCGGGCGTTCCGTAACCTTTGATCATCTCGTATTCTTTATCAAAAATATTATCGAGGCGGCAGAAAATTTGGAAGCTAGTGGTTAAATTGAAGGATGCGGCGGCATTAAGGAGGGAATAACTGGACAAAGTCTCTCGGATGGAAGTCCAGGTTAAGAAGTCATAATACTCATCATCCCTTTCTCCGATATAGATAAGAGAAAGGTGGAGGTTGACTTTCTTAAAAAAATTGTAATTCAGGCTTGCTGTAAGTTTATGCTTTGGTCTTCTCAAAAGAACAGTATCAGTGTCCTTATCTTTGGCCTCTGTTCTGGTGTAAGTTGCGTTAAACGATACATCTTCAAAAGGACGAGCGTGGATAAGAACTTCTGTTCCTTTAGATTCTGCTTTTCCGATGTTCAGGTATCCTTGAAGGAAGTCATAGCCAATAAGGTCTTTGTAGTCATTGTAAAAATATGTCACTCCCAGCAGGACTTTTCCACCTAGAAGTTGCTGTTCGACTCCTATATCCCAGCCAATTGATCTTTCTGGATTTAATTCTATGTTGCCGATAGGCCCCAAGATTGTCCCGGGTGCGTATAGCTGGTAGAGAGAAGGCGACTTAAAGGCTGTCCCGTAGGTTGTCCTGAACTTTGTCTGGGTAGCTTCGATAAAAAAAGCAGGCGCGATGCGGTATGTTACTGCAGAGCCAAATTTACTGTGGTCATCGAGCCGCAATCCCAGTGTCGCGAAAAATCGATTGGCGATTCTAATTTGGTCTTGAATATAAAAGCCTGTGATATGGGCTCGCTTTAGGGGGAAGATGCTCGAGTAAGGCCCCCAAATTCCATCAGAGGAGTACTCTGATTCTCCTTGCTCTTGCTGATAGTCAATTCCGAGGGTGAAAGTATTCGTTTCATGGAGGAAGAGGTTATTTTGCCAGTCAATCTTGAACAGTTTGCTTTTAAAGAATCCATTCTCTGAGTCAAGAAGATGAAATTCATCCGTAGGATTTTCGTGCTGGCGGCTATAATCCACCAGAGATAATCCTAATTTCAGTTCTAAGCGGTTATTTAGCATGAGATTCCGAATCTGGGTTTTGATGAATAGAGCATCGTAGTCCTGCACGTTGTTCGGGTCATCATCTTGGGCAGTTCCGAAGTTATCAATATCGATTTCAGTGTTCAGAGTTCGCACGATGAGATCTACATCGAGATTATCAAAAAGGCGAAATCCTAACCTTCCCCATAGTGAGAGGTTCCGGTAACCATCCTTTTCCTCGTTTCCTTCATAATTCGCGCGGGCTGCTGAGAATCCTTGGCTTCGAAAATAAGATGTTCCGAGCGAATAATGGATTGCCTCAGTGCTGCCGCTTATTTCCCCACTGGTAATGATCGTCCCGTAAGATCCGCCAGCGCTTGAAAGAGACAATTTGGGTTTTCCCATCCTTTTTTTGGTTATGATGTTCACCACTCCTCCTAAAGCGTCAGAGCCGTAGAGGGTGCTTTGGGGGCCGCGGAGGATCTCTATGCGCTCAACGTTATCAAGAGTAAGGTGGGCTATGTCAAAAGAGCGGGAAGGAGAGATGGGATCGTTAAGCTCAACTCCGTCCATAAGGATTAATGTGTGCTCAGAATTTGCTCCGCGAAGGAAAACAGAAGCTGCTCCTCCAGGGGGGCCATTTTGGACGATAGATACTCCTAAGACTTCCTGCAGGGCTTCAATGACCGTTGCCTTCTTTGCCTGCTCCAATCTCTCTCTTGTGATAACAGTCACAGAGCTTGCGATCTCCTTGGCTGGCGTCTCTAGGCGTGTGGCGGTAACGACGATCTCATGTTGGATTGCAGAGGCAGAGGCTTTTTCATCCTCTGACTTTTCCTTAGAGAAAACATTGAAGGTCAGGATTGTTGAAGCGAGGGCAACGAAAAGAATTTTTTTAATCATGTTCTATCCCTCCGAAAATTTTTTGCCCCCGCAGTTAAATAAACAGGAAAAATCTAACCGTATGCTTGCCTTATTTTTCAGGGGAGGAGCAAGCAAAAAAAACCACCCTACCTTCCTCCCGAAGATGGGTTTCAGAAGTTTAAAGGAGGTTTCCTGACTCTCGGGTTATCCTCTTTCCAGGCCTTCCCGTCCTCTTAGGCAAGGACAGTGGCATAATCTGGAATTCGTACCCGATTACAGTAGCGGGGGCTGCGTCCGCTTTTCACGGACTTCCCTTTCCTCTAAACCTGAATCTCGATTGTCAAAGAAAAATTATCTCAACAACCCAATTAAAAATTCTTTTTCCTTGCTTGTCAAGAGGTTTCTGAGCTTAGCAAGAATCTCCATTTCCACGGTTTGAAAAGGTTTTGGGAAATAGCCTAGCTCCCATCGGGGTCAGACTTTATCGACAAATGATGTCTACATGACAAAATGTAGCCCAATCCTCAAAATGATGACAAAGTCTGACCCCAATGCCATTCTCAATGCGCTTTTCTCGGCGGCTGCGTAACTCGCTGGAGGTCAGGCCTTGCCGTCGGGAAAAGATACTTTCCTAACCCTTGCCTTAATGGTACTCCTGAGGATAAAGCCTGAACCCATGAAAAAAGGGCAGGCTGCCTTTTTCTTGGGAGAAAAATGGCAGCCTGTTTAAGGGGATAAATCAGTAAATAAAGGGATTTATTTTAAACTCCCTGAAAAAAGGAGGGGCACCAAGGAGGGGTTTGCTGTTGATTTGCTCTTCTATCTGCTTCATCTTTGTCCTCCATATAATAAATACGTTAAATCTCAAAAAAAGTTGCAAATTTGTTTAATAGTCATAAATGTCTGTCATTGCAACGCTCCCTATGGTCGCTCGCAATGGCAGGGGATTAAGCAACTTTGAGAAAATTCCAGAGAATTATTTGGGTTTTATAAAGCAAGGCAGACAGAAAAGAAACCGTGTTTTGATTTTGTTTTTTGGCGCCCACCAAATAAAATACTATTATATCATAAATGATAATCAAATTTCAACATATTTATTCTAATTTTTTAAAATCCGCTATTTTGACCATCTTTTAGCGCTTTTTTGCCTTAATTCAAGCCCTTTTGGCAGTATTTTCAGAACAATGAAGAAAGGGAACTCCTCTTCAGATTCTTTTGACTAACATAATCATATATTTTAGAATGAGCCAGAAGGTAGTATTGAGTGAAAAAGAGTTTCTTGTTTGAAGCAAAGGAGTGACGTTATGGATAAGGAATCATTCAAGGAATATGGGTATAAATTCGTAGATTGGGTGTCTGATTACATGGCCCAGCTTGAAAAGTATCCTGTTCTCTCTCAAGTTAAACCAGGTGAGATTCGGAATAAACTCCCTCCTGAACCGCCGCTTCAGGGGGAGTCCATGGAGAATCTTTTCCATGACTTTAAAGAGATTATACTGCCGGGTATAACCCACTGGCAGCATCCTTCCTGGTATGGTTATTTTCCTGCAACAAACAGCCCTCCTTCCATTCTTGCAGAATTGCTGACCGCAGCACTCGGTGCCCAGTGTATGATCTGGCAGACCTCTCCAGCTGCTGCAGAGCTTGAAGAGGTAGTTCTGGAATGGTTGCGCCAGATGCTCGGGCTTCCAGAGGGGATGGCGGGAGTTATCCAGGATACGGCCTCTACAACAACTCTGGTCGCTCTTCTTACAGCCAGAGAAAAGGCTACAGATTTTAAGGCGAACCAAGAGGGACTGAAGGAGCCTCTGATCGTCTACGCTTCAGAAGAAACTCATTCAAGTATCGAGAAAGGAGCGAAAATCGCTGGGTACGGCAGGGAGAATCTCCGTTTTATCCCCACAGACGAGTCTTTCGCCATGATCCCTTCAAGGCTTGAAGAAGCAGTGGAGAAGGATAAGAAAGACGGTTTACAGCCTGCCTGTGTCGTGGCCACTCTCGGAACAACATCCTCCACAGCCATAGATCCTTTAGCCGCTATCGGCAAGATATGCCGCCGTCACAACCTCTGGCTTCATGTTGATGCCGCTTTTGCCGGAACAGCCGCCATCCTCCCCGAGAAAAGGTCGATGCTTGACGGAGCAGAGCATATGGACTCTTTTGTCTTTAATCCCCATAAATGGATGCTTACAAATTTTGACTGCTCGGCATATTTTGTCAAAGACCCAGGCGTTTTGGTCCGAACCTTCGAGATTCATCCCGAATATTTAAAGACCGGGCTGGATGCCGAGGTGAAAAATTTCCGAGATTGGGGCATCCAGCTGGGAAGAAGGTTCCGGGCTCTTAAGCTTTGGTTTGTGATTCGCTCCTACGGAGTAGAAGGGCTTCAAAAGATAGTAAGAGAGCATATTCGGTTAGCCCAGGAGTTCAAAGGATGGGTAGGAGAGCATGAAAATTTTGAGCTCATGGCGCCAGTAAGCTTGAGTTTAGTCTGTTTTCGCCTGAATGATGGGCGGGATGAAAAAGCTCTCAATGGTTTGAATAAAAGGCTCCTTGAGAGCCTTAATCAGACTGGAAAAGTCTTTTTAACGCACACTTCTTTAAGGGGAAAATACGTGCTGCGGTTATCAATCGGCTCGAGGACCACAGAGGAACGCCACGTAAAAGAAGCATGGGAGCTGATAAAAACAAAGGCGGAAGAAGTATTAAAATAATTTTCACTTGCACTTTTGAAGGCTGGGATCAATTTTGATTAGGGAGATATATATAGGACTTCAATTTGGGGAGAGGAGAAGATTTTTCCTTTCGCTCTATACAATCTGTGAAACCTCGGCTTGAAAAGCTCGGTCTGTCCTCAATTTCCAGGAGATGAATGATGAAACTTAAAATCGATACCAAGATTTTTGAGAAGTTTCCAGAGCTAAAAATAGGAATTGTAACTGCCAGAGGTATAGATAACCTTGGCCTTAGCGATGAAATCATGCAGCTGATCCGAGAAAAAGAAAAGGAGATACGAGCGAATTATGGTACTGAGACACTCTCTCAGAATCCAAAGATCAATTCCTGGAGGGAGGCTTATTCTTCCTTTGGAGCCAAGGCAAAGAAATACAAGAGTTCGGTTGAAAGCCTTTACCGGATGGTCTTGAAAGGGCTTGATTTAAGACACATCAATAAGATCGTTGATCTATACAACTATATTTCTTTAAAGCGAATGATCCCTGCTGGGGGAGATGATTTGGCAAAAGTAGATGGAGATATTATTTTGAAGTTTGCCGTTGGAAATGAGCCTTTCACCGCCCTCAATTCTACGGAGAGGGAAACCGCCAAAGAGGGAGAAGTCATCTATGCTGATAGCAAAGAGGTTCTTTGCAGAAGATGGAACTGGAGGGAATGTGATAAAACAAAAATGACAGAAGAGACTAAAGATGTCATTCTGGTTATCGAAGCGCTTCCTCCTGTGACAAGAGAAGAATTAGAAGAAATCGAGGAGGATTTAAGCCGGTTGATTACAGAATATTGTGGAGGAGAAATTAGAACAGCTATCTTGGATGAAGCCAAGAGAGAGATTGAAATCTAACCTAAATAATCTCAAAAGGTATTTTTTATTTCTAACCACAGTTTTCTTGTGCAGGCAAGGCTCAGCGAATCTCGCTAAAAGTCCCAGCCTACTCTACCTTGAAGGGCTTTCAATAAAAGTTCGTTCTGGCCCCGTTTTAGCTTGACTTTGGAAGGCCTGCTTTCTGGAAGAAATCTGTAGCTGGAGCTAATCTCACCTTCTCCGGTTTGAAATCAAGAGGGAAAACCTGGATGATTTTATCTTCCTCAAGAATTCTCGCTGGCATATTAGGATTGGCGTAGGTGATGGGAGAGGGAGCGTTGGCGATTATATCATTCTTCAACGATTCGGCGTCATCTGTAATGAGGGCTATGTAGAGATTCTCAAAATTCAAGTATTTTTTAATGGCGCGGTTTACATCCTCATGTGTAATTTTGGGAAGCCTTCTCTGGGCTTCAGCCAGGAAGTCTTTGTAACCGTAGTACTTGGAGTCCATCTTCCAGCCAAGTATTTCCGATAGCGTCTGGGCGTAGAGTTTTGTATAGTTGAGGAGGTAGGTTCGAGCAAATTCAAATCTCTCTTCAGGGATTCCTTCCTCCACAAGTTTTTTGAGCTCCCTTAGGGCTTGGCGAAGGACGAAATGACGGTTTGAATTTGCCAGAGGTCGGATCCAGATTGAGAAGTACTGCTGCTGGCGGCAGTAATTTTGCGCTGGAAATTTTTTACTTCCCTGGATGAAATGATCAGCATAGGCATAATCTCCGTAGTTTTGTCCTCGCTCTTCCCTGATTTTCTGGAAAAGGAGGGAAAGGTGCTGTCTGTGTTCTCCAAAATGAGCAATTGCAATCCACAGGGCAAAATAATCATCATCAGCCTTCGAGATAGAAACAGGGAATCCCATGGACATGGCAGTGGCAGGTGTCTTCTTTTCGGCAATGACGATTTCAAGACCAGAAGGCATCCGCTGTTCGGGCAAACTGAGCTGAGGCGTATGTCCCTCAGGGAGAGAGGAAAAATCCTGCATGACTTTGGCAGGAAAGTCAGAAGGATAGCCTCCGGCGAGACCTATTGTGATATTTCCCTGGACAAATTGCTCTTTGTAAAAAGCTTTGATTTCGCCTAAAGTTAGAGCCTTGAGAGTTTCCACAGTTCCAGATTGGTAGTGACCGTAAGGATGTCCTTCGTACATCATCAAGTTTAAAATTTCTTTACCAAATTGTTCATCCCTGTTGCTGACCAGGCTCCTTTCCAGAAAATTCAGCTGGTTGGTTTTTATCCTTTTAAAATCTTCCTCTCGAAATCCGGGCTCAAGAAGCATGCCTTTAAAGATGGCGTAGTATTTTTCCAGGTTATCCACGTGGACAGTTCCGCTGAAAACTGACATTTCTTTATCCACCCTGAGCCCTACTGATGCAGCCATCGGGTAAAATTTCTTTTGTATTTCTTTGAAAGTCAGGCTTTTACTTCCGCCATTAGCAAGAAGGTTTAAAGTGAGCTGGCAGAGCCCTTCCTTTCCCGCAGGGTCATTGGCAGAGCCAATATCGAGAAGAATCCTAAAGCTTACAAAGGGATTCCCTTCACGATGGAGAAACTCAGAGGAGAGTTTGTTCGGATTAACCTTTCCGCAGGAGAGCATCGTCAAGGCCAAACCTAAAGTAAGAACTCCTAATAAAGAGTATTTAATATTTTTTCTCATTTTGCTTTCCCTCCTGTTAAAGTAGCAACAGTGCTGTTAGTTTTATTGAAGTATTTTTTTGTCATCTTCTGAATATCTTCAGGTGTTACCTTTTCATACAGGTCAAAGAGTTTGTTGACAGTGCCGGGATCTGTGGCCAGGTTGATGTAGAAGGCGAGGGAGCCGGCGATATGGTCAGTTGTATCTAAATCCCTGGCAAACGAATATTTCAGGTTGGACTTGACATCGGACAACACTTCTTCTGATATAGGCTCTTTCTTAAACTTTTCTAATTCTTTAAGTATCTCATTCTCCACATAAGGAAGGTCTTTTTCCTGCTTGACAACGGCGTTAAAAGTAAGAAGATAGGGATCACGCCGGTCGGAGAAGCCGGCATAAAGAGAGAGGCATTTTTGCTCCTCGATAACCAATCTCTGATAAATAGAGGAAGAGCGAGAGAAGGCAATTTCAGCCAGAAGGTCGAGGGCTGCTTTGTCGATTTTTTCTTCTGAATAGGCTGGCCCATGGAATCCGATGGCAAGCCGGGGCAGTGTTCTTGTGGGGAAATCATAATGGGCCCTTTCAGCTTTTTTCTGGGGAGGCTCTTCAGGAGTGACCAATTTATAGTTGGACTTTTTCCAGCCTCCGTAGTGCTTTTGGACCATTTCCATCAATTGATCATGATCAAAATCTCCCACGACTAGAAGAATGGCGTTATCTGGTGCATAAAAGCGTGTTCTGTAAAGCTTGCTGTATTCAAACTGATTGGGCATATCCATGATATCTCGAAGGTAGCCGAGGGTCGTGTGTTTGTAAGAGTGTTTTTCAAAAGCAGTATCTCTTAGAAGCTCATAGATTCGTCTCGACGGACTTGAAAAACTCGCGTAATACTCGCCCTCGATAACAGACGCCTCGGTTTTAAGCATCTCTTCATCATAGTAGAGATTGATGAACTTGTCCGCTTGTAATCTAACAACTTCTTCCAGGTTTTTCCTTCCTGCAAAAACAACATAATAGCATGTGTAATCATCGGTGGTGTAACCGTTTGTGCCGGCTCCTAATTGGATAATGAAATTGGTGTATTCCTCGATAGAGACATTCTTGGTGCCTTTAAACATCATGTGCTCGAAAAAGTGGGCAAATCCAGACTTTCCAGGTTCTATTTCGTTGCGAGATCCGGAGCGGACGATAGTGTAGTACGAGATAACTTCAGGCGTGTCGGGTTGAGGAATGGAAACGACTTTCAGTCCGTTTTCCAACTCCTCTACTTTGTAGTCAAAGGGGAAGATAGCGGAGCTATGTAGCATGACGGGAACAACGATGAGAACGAAAAGGGAAAGAAATGCAGGCCTGAATTTTACCATTTTTTACCTCCTTCTTAAATTTAGGATTTTAGACTTTTATAAATAATAATCTTGCGAAAAAAATATATACCAGAAAGACCTGCAGGGGCTTGATGAATCAAACCCCTACAAAAAAAACAACAAGATGCGGGCTTGATTTATCAAGCGCACCTTAATAAATAGTCCTTTTTTTTATTGTAAATAATATGGTTTTGATGAATCAAATTCCTACGAATCCATTTTATTTTTCAGCCAGCCGAGCTTGATAGGTGATTTTTGATCTCTGGATGTGTAGGGCTTAATATCTAAGATAGGAGAGCCTTCGATCATATCGACTCCTGAGACTTTAAGACGATTTCTATTTCGCTCAATCAAATTAACCACTGTCATGCCGACAGGATTTGGTCGATTGGGACTTCGAGTTGCAAAGACTCCTCTTAGCGTACTTCCGAGCAAGGGTTCTGTGTGGAGCTTATAACCCTTAGATTTGTGAAAGGAAAAAAGGACGACGAGATGTGAAAATCCTTCTACATCCTTTAATCCCTGCTCATATTCTTTAAATATTTCAAGTTCTCCCTGGACGGAGTCAAATCCTCGGGAATCAGCGTACTTTTTAGACTCAATATCCTCTTTTTTCTTGAAAGGAGAATGAATTATTCCGATGGGCCTAATCTTGGACATAACTCAGCCACTTTTCGTATTCTTTGATTTTTCCTCTTACAGCATCGTTGAAAGTTTTGGCTAATTTTTTGGTTATATCTCCTGCACTGCCTGATCCTATAGCGTATTCTTTTTTCTCTTCTTGAGGATTCGAGCCATCTGCCACACGAATAATAGGCGCGATCTCAACGGCCGTCCCTGAAAAAAAGATCTCATCTGCCTGCAAGAAATCTTCCTTTTTCATAGGTCCGATCCGGGTTTCAATGCCGAGGTCTTTGGCTATCTCCAATACGCTCTCTCGAGTGATTCCTTCAAGGACGGATTCTTTCTTATCGTTGGTTATGAGTAATCCACCCTTTACCATGAAAATGTTCTCTCCTGGACCTTCAGCTATGTTTCCTTCAAGGTTAAGAAAAACTGCCTCGTCATAACCCATGGATCGGGCTTCTATGCCACAAATAGCCGACTGGACATAGACGCCGCCAAGTTTAGCTGTCATCTTTAACTGGGAGTGATGGACACGCTTCCAGGGAGTTATATAAACATGAGCTCCTTTTTCCGTTTTTTCTCCGAGATAGGCTCCCCAATCCCAGGCCCCTATTGTTAACTCCACAGGAGAGAATTTTGGCACAAGACCCAGGTTTCCAAAAGAATAAAACAGGAGGGGGCGAATATAAGCGCATTCAAGTTTGTTTTTCCTTATGGCTGATTTAATCGCATCAACTATTTCCTCTTTGCTGTAGGGCACTTCCATGGATAAAGTTGAAGCTGAATGGAAAAACCTGTCTACGTGCTCAGGAAGGCGAAAAACCGCAGGCCCTTTAGACGTGTTATAGGCGCGGATTCCTTCGAAGACTGAAGTGCCATAATGGAGAGCATGGCTCATGACGTGAATGTTAGGATGATTCCATTTGTAAAATTTTCCCATGTACCAGAACTTTTTTGCCCGGGGAAAATAGGTATTATCAAACATATTTACTCCTTTTATTTTGCTTATATATTATGAAAATAATATCCTCTTTCTTCGTTAAATTTCGGGCATTATTTAGTTTTTTTCGGCTTTTAGAACAACAAATCCACCTCTTCCAAAACCTCTTTTTGGCTGCTCTATGTCTTTGATATCTGGAGGAGGCTGGAATAGAGTTTGAAAAGCCTCTTCGAATTCCACATCGATGTTCTTAAAGATTTCAAGAACTTCTTCGGGGGTTAGAAAATTGAAACCGGCGTAAGATTCGCCTCGGGATCTTTTCTGTTCATAAAATTCTCCCCATAGACTATTCCTGTCCATAATGCCCAAGATTAGTGCGCCGTCCTTCTTTAATGTTCTTACCGCCTCTTTCAAGAAACGAGGAGGATCATCAACAAGCTCTATTGTAAACACAATTAGGATAAAATGAAAAGACTCATTTTTAAACGGAAGGTTTTCACCGAAGCCCTGGATTACATTAATATTTCTTTGCTTAGCAAGTTTTAGCATATTGAATGAGGGATCCAATCCATAGCGGACAGATAAAGGAGCGGCAAACCTTCCTGTTCCCACTCCTATCTCCAGACCCCAGCCAGAAGGCATCGCTTTCTCCAGAGCTTTTATCTCTGTTTGGTAAAGGGCCTGATGAGTATCATACCACTCATCGTATTGCCGCCAGTTTTTTTCGTAATGTGCTACTTTATCTCTGCTCATGAAAATCAGGGTTCGAGACGGAATTCCCAGGCACACCAGACATCAGGAGGGTGGGGATCAGGGGGACAGACTAAGCAGGTTGTTTTGATCCGGGGGTCTATTGTTTTAGCAAAGCCGCTGTATTCAATGATTCCCACTGATTTACAGGGAAAATCAGGGAGCCCCTGTCTTTTTCTTGCCTCCTGGACCCGGCATCTGTTCATGCGGAAGACACAATGGGTGTCGCTTATTTCTTTTATTTCCTGGACATTGATATGAGCATAAAGCCTGAATTTGAGAGCTTGAGCAAGGGCAGCGATTCCTCCTCCTGGTTCAATCCCGAGTCTATCCATGATTCTTTTAGCTTCGATGACAGTAAACTTTTCCCAGGCTTTCCTGTCGAGCTCCATAGCGGACTCGATCCCGAATTTATCTTCAACCGCTCGAAACCAGAGGCCGTCGTGAGCGAGCCAGTTCTTTGAACCATCTTCCAGAAGTCCGATGAGTTCTTCCTTTGACAAATCCTTAACTTCCTTCATGCTGAATCCTCATTTTAATTGATATTTCATTTCGGCTCAAAATATTTTAAACCTTTATGGACGACAGAGCGAATTTTTCCCTCTACGAGAAGGAAATTCAGATATTTTATGATCTCATTTTTGTGCTTTCCTAAAGAGTTAGATATGTCTGCTAGAGTCACAGGCCTTCTTTGAATCAGGGAAAGTATTGCTTCTTCAAGATTTTCTGGGGTCGATTTTTGTGCTTCTCTATCGAATTCAACGATGATTTCGCAGTTTTTGCCAAAAATTTTTTTTATTTTTTCAAGCTCTCTTAGGCTCAAAGGACGAGCAAACTCTTCAGCGGGCGGGCGGATAACTGTGTTGAGCTGCACTTTATCAGGCTTTATCTTGGCAATAGCTTCTTTTAGCTTCCTGATATGAGAAGGAGAATCGTTCACTCCTTTAACCAGCATGATCTCCAACCAGATTTCACCCTTAAATTCCTGGCGAAACTTCCGCAGCCCTTCTACGATTTCTTCAAGTTTGAGGGAGGAGTGAGGTCGGTTAACTTTGACGAAAATCTCTTGGGTAGCTGCGTCCAAAGAGGGAACGACTAGGTCAGCATCCATCAAAGCATTTCTTATGCTTTTTTGGGATAGGAGGGTGCCGTTGGTTAAGACGGCCACAGGAATAGACGTCATCTTTTTGGTTTCTCTGATGAGTTTTACCAAGGCCTTATTTAAAGTTGGTTCTCCTGAGCCTGAAAATGTTATGTAGTCAATCCTCTGCCCTGAGGAAATTTTCTTTTTTATTTGGGAGAGGATTTCTGCAGGAGAAAAATATTCTTTTCTTCGGATAGTCTTTTGGGTAGTTGGGCCGAGTTGGCAGTAGATACAGTTAAGAGAGCATGTTTTAAAAGGAATGATATCTATTCCAAGAGAAAATCCCAGTCGTCTTGAAGGAACAGGCCCGTAGATATGCATGGTCTGGATTTTATCTTCCTTTATACTCAAGGCGCTTGTGGTCAACCTCTATTTTTATAGACTTCGATGAATCTTCTTAGGGAACGGTCAAAAGTTCTTTCGACATCATCAGGGAAAAGACAGGCAGGAAGTTCTCTCATGCCCCAGTGATACTGGATGCATTCGCAGCAGATTCCCTTGCGGCTGCACGGTTCATAGGTGCAGTTGCATTTTTCAATATTTTTTTCAATGTTGCATTCTCTCATCATAGACTCCGTCAATAATTTGCCTGAATTATTCATAAAATATGCCGACACCATATATTATTTTCAATGATATTAGCTCTTTAGGTAGGTTTTTCTCAAGATCAAGATTCAAACTTTCTTTTATGTCCATTCATTCATTCTATGTCGGCATCTTTTACCTTTCAGGCGAGCCGATCTCACTGCATCTGCTTCGTTGCGCCCAATCGCGGTGGAAAACCGCAGCTTCATGGGCCGACGCCTCGCATCTACAGCAACCTCGACTCGTGAATAATCCAGGTTAAACAATTATAGGCTTATGTTCCCCTGTAATGTTTTTTCCATGGAGCTCTTTTATGCTGGAGATAATCGGCTAAGGCCCGTCTTAATGTTTCGGCTGCGAGCTGAGCGCAATGGACATCAGATTGAGGCAATCCTCCGAGTCTTTTTAATATTTCATCAGCGCTAACCAAACCAAGAGCTTGAATGAAGGGTTTATTCAGAGCTAATTCTGTGGCAACACTTCCGCAAACAATTGATGTTCCACAACCATCGGTTTGAAATCCGCATTCTGAAATATTTTCCTTATCCGTTTTTAGGTACATCTCCATCGTGTCGCCACAGGAGCCTTTCACTTTAGCATAGCCATCTGGATTATCAATTTTTTTGAAGTTTCGGGGATTTTGCCAATGATCGATTACAGCTTCAGAGTATCGTTTTCTTATTTGTTGCATAATTTGTTCTTGGAGTTCCTGGGCAAATTTGTCTACGTCTTTGTCTTTAGCCATGGGCCTATTCTTTTTAGAAAGATTAAAAAAAATTTCGCTTCTAAGTTCCTCGCTCTTGATTTGCTGAGGAATAGAAAATGAAGATATATTTTAGCGAAGAGCTATTATATCAAAATAAAAATTTAATCAAAAACGTAGGGATTTTCATTTTTTCATTAAATTGGCGACAGCATCCCTTACATCTTGCATGGTAAATAGATATCTTTTTCTAAGCCTTCCTAAAGTTTCATTGAGAGGAGCATTAGAGGGAAGGCCTAGTTTATCTGCGATCTTGCGGGCAGGAACACCTGTTTTGTCTTCTATATCATAAAGTGTCATTCGACCTGTAATCAGGATTCCGGATGTGTCTTCGGCCATTCTTCCTCTTGTCAATGCTTCTTCGTGTTCTTCGCCATGAATTTCCTTATGCTTTTCCTCCTCTTTTTTTCCCGGTTTCTCTTGAATCCCTTTCTTTTCTTCTATTTCTTTGGGAGGTGCCTTTTCCTTATTTAAAAAATCATAAATGACATCTCTAACTTCTTGTAAGGTAAAAGGATATTTCTTCCTCAGCCTGCCAAAAGTCTCATCCAGCGAGACTTTTGAAGGAAGTCCCAATTCAGCGGCAATTTCTCTTGCAGGAATGCCAGTCGCTTTTTCGGCTTCCCGGAGAGTTGTCTTTCCGGTTATGACGATATTCAGCTTTCCTTCTTCATAGAAGATTTTTTCTTCATGATTCGGGTATCCTTCTTTTGATAACTGTTGCCGCTTTGTTCTTTCCCCAGCTCTTATTCCATAGTCTTCGTAAGCAGCCGGATACTTTGGGAAAAAGGACCAGAAAAGAAAGAGCACGAGAATAGAGGCGACAGCTGTGAGGATCAACGCGGTATGCCATCTTCCTTTGAAAATATGACGGGCTTTGCCCTTTATCCACCGCCAGCTAAAAATAAGATGGATGATTACGAGGACAGTAAAGGCAATAGATAGGTAAAAGTGAATATTTCCCCATTGATGCCGGTGAAGCCCCAGGAAATATTTGGCGCTTTCTGCGGCGCTGGGTCCTTTGGGAATAACAAGGCCCATCAGAAACCCGATAGAAGCAATTCCTACGATGCAAAGAAAAAGAAGTGTGTCTACTAGATATTGCCAATCTGTTTTTTTCATTTTTTAATCTCTTTTCTAGCGATTAATTTGTCTAGTCTTTGCCACATTTTTTTTATCTCCTTTGATACACAATTATTTGTATATTCAGTCAGAGGAATTCCCTGAACCATGGATTTTGTGACTTCTTCATCAAAAGGTATTTTTCCTACAAGGGGTATTGAATTTTTTTCGCACCAGTTTTCGATTTGACGGGAGTTTTTAAGATTGAGATCGTATTTATTGATGAAGCAGGCTGTTTGAGTTTTGAAATGATGGGCCATTTGAATCACACGTTCCATATCATGAATTCCGGAAAGAGAGGGCTCTGTTACTATCAATGCCAGATCTGTCCCGGAAAGGGAAGCAATAACCGGGCAGCCTATTCCTGGGGGACCGTCGATGATGGCTAAATCCAGTTTTTCTTTCTCAGCGATTTCTTTTGCTTTTTTTCTGACTTCAGTTACCAATTTCCCCGAATTTTCCTCTGCAGTTCCAAGCCTGGCGTGGACAAAGGGTCCGTATTTGGTTTGAGAGACAAACCATTCTCCGGATATACTTTGTTCCATTTTTATTGCTTCTACAGGACAGATG
>Ga0209636_10001000_pt1 | contig 28281 bp, 30 predicted proteins | sample DeeMarSWOR152_54_FD_187464 | JGI IMG/M metagenome (GOLD analysis project Ga0209636, IMG submission 187464) | Marine sediment microbial communities from White Oak River estuary, North Carolina - WOR-1-52-54 (SPAdes) (version 2) | ecosystem: Environmental > Aquatic > Marine > Intertidal zone >...
TACCGAGGGGCGTAACCATTCCTAAGCCTGTAACCACAACTTTCCTGGCCATCCAATATTCTCCTTAATTATCTAAATGGGGGCTTACCCCATATTCTGTTCAACGTATTCAATAGCGTCCTGAACAGTGGCAATCTTTTCAGCCTCCTCGTCCGATATAGAGATATCAAATTCCTCTTCCATGGCCATAATCAATTCTACCTGATCGAGGGAGTCTGCACCGAGATCATCAACAAACGATGCCCCAGGAACCACATCTTCCTCATTAACCTCCAGCTGATCACAAATAATCTTCCTTATCTTCTCCTCAATCGACATGTGTACCTCCATAAATTGTCTGTTAAATAACCTTACATGTAAAGACCACCATTTACATGAATAACCTGGCCTGTAATATACGTTGCGCCTGGGGAAGCCAACCAGTAAACCGTTTCTGCCACCTCATCAGGCTCGCCGATCCTACCCATAGGTATCTGGGCCAGAAAGGTCTCCTTTACCTTATCAGGAAGTTTTTCTGTCATCTCTGTATTAATAAAACCTGGTGTTACCGCATTAACGGTAATACCTCTCCCGGCCAATTCCCTTGCAACACTCTTGGTAAAACCAAATATGCCTGCCTTGGAGGCTGCATAGTTGGCCTGCCCAATATTGCCAATCTGTCCAACTACAGATGAAATATTTATTATTCTGCCGCTTCTGTTTCTTATCATCGACCTCATCGCTGCCTTAGTACAGTTAAAGACACCTTTAAGATTAACTGCAAGTACCTCGTCCCATTGACTATCAGACATCCTCATCACGAATGCATCCCTTGTTATCCCGGCATTATTCACCAATACATCCACACCTTGGAACTCGCTTACCATCTCCTGGAAGAATTCCTCAACAGCCCCAAAGGAAGAAATGTCGAGCTTCTTTGCCTTTGCCTCCACATCCATTTTACTAAGAAGCTCCAATGTCTCATTTGCTTTAAGGTCATCAGGGTCATAGTGCACAAATATAATTCTTGCATCTTCTCTCGCAAACCTGAGACAAACTGCCCTGCCAATTCCTCTGGAACCCCCGGTTATAACCACTATCCTTTTTGATTCAGGCAATTTTCCCTCATCTAGCTACGTGGCAGCATTTTCGTCAGAGGCCTTCAGTTGAAATCTGGCCAGCCCTTCCTCCAGCCGCTCTTGTACATGGTTATTGACAAACTCTGTAGCTATCCTAATCGCATTCTTTATAGCCTTAGGGGAAGAACTGCCGTGGCATATAATTCCAACACCCCTAATCCCTAACAGAAGGGCTCCACCATGCTCTGCATAATCAAGATTCCTTTTAAAATTCTCAAATGCCCTTCTACCAAGCCAGAAACCAAGCTTAGAGATAAGGCCCCGAGACATCTCTCTTTCAAACATGATACCCACAGTCTCGGCCATTCCCTCACTCAATTTAAGTGCTACATTGCCTACAAATCCATCGCTCACGATTACCTCTATATCACCGGAGAATATATCCCTTCCTTCAACATTCCCAACAAAATTAAACGGCCCTTTTGTAAACAGATCGTGGGCTATCTTAACCTGTTCATTACCCTTACTCCCCTCTTGCCCTATATTCAATAACCCAACCTTTGGGTTATCCATATGTAGCAGTGAGCGGGCAAAGATATCACCCATAATCCCAAATTCAAATAGCTGCTTGGGCTTAGTGTCAACATTGGCTCCCACATCAATCAAGACAACATTTCCCTTTGCACCAGGAAAGATCCCAGCCAAGGCTGGCCGTTCAACTCCTTTTATCCTTCCAAGAGAAAGGACAGCAGCCCCTACGGTCGCCCCAGAATTTCCGGCACTGACCACTGCTTCAGCCTTGCCTCTTTTTACAAGATCAAATGCTACCATGATAGAGGCATCCTTCTTCTGTCGCAGAACCTTTAGCGGTGATTCATCCATGGCGACCATCTGGGAGCAGTGATGAATCCGGATGCCGTTACCTATATCTCCTCTCTCACCGAGCTCTTTACGAATGCGGCTCTGGTCCCCTACCAAGGTAATGCCCACCCCTGATTCAGCGTGTTCCCAAAGGGAACCTTGAACGATCACCCCAGGGGCATGGTCTCCTCCCATTGCATCTACAGCTATATTCAAACTAACCCTCTTCCTTTTTGATCACTGTTTTACCCTTATAGGTGCCACACTTCATGCATGCATGATGGGGAAGGATGGGTTCATGACATTGAGGACAAAATGAGATGTTGGGCAGTTTCAGGTGATGATGGGATCTCCTCATATCCCTCTTTGATCTTGATTTTTTCCTCTTAGGCACAGGCATAATTGGATTTCCTCACTATTTTTGATCAAGAGATGTTTCATATCCTGATGAACATGAACACCCTGTGATATTCAAATTACACCCACAGATAGGGCAAAGTCCTTTGCACCCCGTTGTGCAAAGCGTCTTCATGGGCACATTAAGAATGAGCTGCTCTTTTATTATCTGATCAGAGTCCAAAAGGCCACCCTCAATGAAATCGAGACCAAGGTCATCCTGTGATAGTTCAACCTCTAGGTCTCCTTCAAATGGAGAGATTGACAAATATATCCTGAAATCTTTTGATAAATCCCAGCTATAGGGTTCAAGACATCTGTCACATCTCAAAAGTAATCCGGTAGATAAAGAACCTTCTACTACGATCTTTCTCCCAGCTAGATAAATCCGAATCTTGACAGAAAGGGGGCTTTCAAGCCCCAAAATCCGATCCTCATCAAGATCCGGTCTCCACCAATCTGGTGTAAGCATAAAGTCTATTTCTTTACCCTCTGAAGGGATATTTGTCAAATCGATTTTCATTTACCCTAACAGCTGCAATGAATAATCAAGGATTACAAGTACCGTCAAATAATTAAAATTTGCTTTTATATCCAGCACTTCTTTTTGTCAAGAAAATTCCTTCTCTCCAAAGCACCGCCTCAAAGCTGTTCTTACCATGGTGAAATTATTATATTTTTGCTCTTTTTCCACTAATTGAATTAACACCTTAAAACCTGCGGGATGCTCTAAGCGCTGCCTTGTGGCTCAGGTGGTGATCAAGATTCTCTAATCAAGCATACCTCCTTAGCGGATAGGAGGGTAACCCTAAACATCGAGAGGAGATATTCAATGCGTGATCTTAAAAATTATCACATGCTGTGTGGGAATGCAAATACCATGTGGTGTGCCGAAATATCCACTCACGATGTGGAAGGTGAAAAGTTTGCAGGAATCTCGAAAACGTAGCACTGCATCAAGCGTGCATCGCTCCTTTGACCGATTCCATTACCGCGATATCTTCAAGAGAACCTCCAACCGGGGGTCGCGCCGGAACACCGAAAAATTGTGGTAGCCAAAGGTTTCGCCCAAAGTGGGTTTTCCAGATGCCACCTCTAATACCTCATTGAAGACTCGTTGGCCAACCGAGTCAATAGACTCCTCACCATTCATAATTGTGCCTGCATTAATATCGATATCCTGCGACATTCTCCGGTAGGTTTCAGGGTTTCCAGTAACCTTGATAATTGGCACAATGGCATGACCGAAGGTGGCGCCACAGCCAGTGACGAAGATCACTATCTGGGCCCCGGCCGCTGCCATAAAGGACATAGTCATAGGTTCCAAATGAGTGCCATCCTGGAGGAAAAACCCTCCTCCCTCAGGGACCTTTTCCAACAAGCGATCGGTGTTTTCTAGGACATCCATAATGGGTCTGCTGCCACTTTTATGAATAGCCCCCAGTGACTTTTCTTCGATAGTTATCAGGCCCCCATCCACATTACCTTTGCACATAAACTCCATCTGAGCGCCAGGAACCGACCACCGTTTCTCCTCATCGCTTATCATCTTATAGATCTTTTTTCTTACCTCTTCATTGCGAGCCCTCCTGGCTAGTGGCTCCTCAGCACCTACGGCCTCTATAGGTTCACTCATTATCGCTGCACCGCCGGCATCTACTAATTTATCAACGAAGTCACCAACTGCTGGATTACCTGCCAGGCCGCTGCTGGTGTCCGAGCCACCACACTTTACACCTACGACCAATCTGCTCACATCAAATTCCTTTCGTTCCAGTCCCAGAACCTCTTTGGACATGGACGTAACAATTTGTTTGCCTCTGGTCACAGCATTGCGCGTTCCCCCTAATTCCTGAACGGAAATCCAGTCTACTGGTTTCCCAGTCTTTTTGATGATCTTTCCCAATGCATGTGCCGGCATACCCTCACAGCCCATCTCAACCAACAAGACCGCTCCAACATTCTGATTTTCCCCTACACCGATAAGGGTATTGGCTACCATTTCGCCTGAAATACATCCGTAGTGCTGCGTAATGGCCACTGCTCCATCTATTCCGTCGGCAATCATTCTGGCTACCGGTTCGCTACAATCTGCTACGGCCATGACCAAGATAATGTTTCGCACTCCTACTGAGCCATCCAGTCTCTCATATCCTTTGAATTTCATCTGTTATTCCTCCTTTCGGTACCATACTTCGGGCATTTGCATACGGTTACTCTTGACATTATGTATGTGGACATATTCACCAAGTTCAATATTCTGGGAGGCGGTACCAATCACCTCGCCATACTTGATGACCTTATCCCCTTTTTTAATAACCATCATGGCAATTTTGTGTCCAAATGGTATGGCTTGCTTGGTCGTGACCTCTCTGATCACTTCCTGTGATGGAAAAATCACACTCGCTACGACTCCTGCCTCCAGGTTCTCCAAGGCAGTAGCCACATTGTCCTTGGAATTCATCATCATTGCCCTTTTCACCTTTTCACCTCCTTTGAATATCTACCTTAACGCATTGTGGATGGCAGCCACAGAACAATCTGCGGAAACAAGAACAGGATCATAAGCGTTAAGATGTCCATGATCAGGAATGGGATACATCCTTTAAAGATTGTGGCTGTATCCACCTCTGGTAATATACCTTTAATGACATATACATTGAGCCCCAAGGGGGGTGTAATGAGAGATACCTCGATGAGCTTAGTTACCAATATTCCAAACCAAATACCGCTGAACCCCATGGCCTTCACCACCGGAAACATTATGGGTAGTGTCAAAAACAACAGGGAAACCGTATCAAGAAACATGCCCAGTGGAAGGTATACGAATAGGAGTACTATTAATATGAGCTTGGGGTGCATATTCAGGCCTATTAGGTAGGTCACGAGTGCTTTGGGAATTCCAGATACCGTGAGTCCCAGAGTGAAGAAGTGGGCGCATATTACAATAGTGAAAAACATACAGGTAACCTTTGCGGTCTCTGTTAACCCCTCAGTGAGTGAACGAAAACGTTTTTTAGATTTCATCAAAAGCAGTACGAAAGCCACGGCCGCTCCGAAGGCGCCGGCTTCTGTTGGGGTAAAAATGCCAGTATAAATCCCCCCCATCACCACACCGAATATAAGAACGGCACCGTAGCCATTTTTCAGGGAAGCAAGACGAGCTTTCCAACTGACCCTAATGTCAGTGGATGGGGCTATGTTGGGCCTGATACTACACAATACATATATTCCCAGCATATATATGAGCGCAGAAAGCAACCCCGGTAAAAGACCAGCGATAAGGAGTCTACCGATTGATTCCTCGGTTATAATTCCATATATAACAAGTATACCGCTGGGGGGTATCATCACTGAAAGCGTTCCGCCTCCGGCTACGCAGCCTGCGGCAAGCTCCATACTGTACCTATAACGGCGCATTTGAGGTATCGCTAGTTTGCCCATGGTCGCGGCTGCTGCAATACTCGAGCCCGAGGTGGCCCCGAAAACACTACAGGCCCCAATCGTGGCCATTGCCAGCCCACCTTTAATTCTCCCAAGCCAATAATTGGCTATTGTAAAGGCGTCCTGGTTGATTCCTGCCGAATATGAGAGCATGCCCATGAGGATAAACAGGGGCAGCACCACGTAGAGCCAACTCGCACTGGTATTAAAGGGAGTTGTTGACAGAAAGCCATAGGTGGTATCCCAACCGGCTACCATATAAACACAAATGATACCGGAAATACCGAGGGAAAACGCAATAGGAAGACCAATCGCCAAAAGCACCAACAACAATAAAATCATTACTAATCCAGCTGTTAAAGGTGCCACTGAAACTCCTTATCTTCCTTCAACTGCGGTTTTTTGTGCAATCTTATCGTTTGTTGATCGGGCCAGGAGGATATTTGTAAATTCACTGCCAATATCAATAAGAAACTGGATGCAGAGCAAGCCTGACCCAAAGGCCGCCAAGATTTTCCCGGGCCACACAGGGAATTTCTTTACCCCCCATAGGTTTTCGCCTATCATCACCGAATGAATGGCCTCCTCAGTGCCGCCAATAGTGATCGCCAGGAAAAGGACAAATGCGATAGCCCAGCAGAAAATATTAAGGGCACTTCGCAGACTAGGCCTCGTTCTTGAAATGATGATTTCAACGCGTACGTGACCGCGCTGTGATTGTGTCCAGGCCAGGCTTAGAAAAACAATAGCTGACATGAGCAGCATATTAAGCTCAAGTGTTCCGTAGAGGGGCTTATTAAAGAAGAATCGTCCTATGCTATCTGGCACAATGGTGGATACCATAAGGAATATACAGACACTGGCCGCGATACCCGCTGTATACCTCACTACGCTATACAGATTGAATATCAGGTGTAACCCTTTTCTATCAACCAAAGCTAATCTCCCACTTTGCTCACATCGGAAACCCTATTCCCATAGTGCGCACCCCTGCTCCACAAGATCTACCCACATAATTCGCTATGCACTTTCCTTCTTCAGTACTTTGGGGCGCACACTATGATTCACCTTTGGAACCTTGACGATGTGCTCCCGCCTAAGATTACTTTCTAGTGTTCAGCACCATATTTCTCTGCAAACACCTGATAGGCGCTCTTGTAGGTGCTCTTCTTGTTTTCCTCATTAATGATCTCCTTCCATCTCTTGAAGACATAGGTGCCTTGAAGGCCTTTGGCGTTTCTATCATTCACCCACTTCTCCCAGAGTTTCGGGCCGGCAGTTTCCCTCCATCTGGCCTTTTCCTCATCAGTAAGGATTACAACCTTTGCACCTCCTTCATGTGCCCTATCAACCATTTGAGCTTCAATCTTCTGGTAAAGGGCGACGTGTTTGTCTATAGCTTCCTTTGCCACTTCGGTCATTATACCTTGTATATCAGAAGGCAGGTTGTCCCACTTTGTCTTGTTCACGACGAAGAACATGCCCCCGAACTGCCCCATTCCAGTATCTTCCATATAGGGGGCCACCTCGTACAAGTGAAACATGCTGGCTAAGGTAAAGTCGGTGAGAGAATACCCATCAATAACACCCTTATCCAGGCCGTCATACACCTCACCCAGTGAGAGGCCAACTGGGGTAGCGCCTAATATCTTTAGGGCATCCGCTGTCATTGCCATGGCCCGAATTCTCTTGTTCTTCAACAGGGCAATGCTGTTAATCTTTTCCTTGCCCCCGAGTATGTCAGAAGACACAGGAATCTCGACCAGGAAATGCACATTGTTCTTGGTAAACTCCTCGATGAGCAGAGGCTCCGTGGTGAACAACCTATAGCAGGCCCTGAGGTAGGAGTCCATCTTGTCGGTCATAAATAGGAGGGTCTGGACCATGGACAGTGGATGCCTGTCCGCTGTATAGGCGTCTGGACACAAGGTAAGGTCACACATGCCGCGACCGCAGCCTGGAAGTGATTCAGCGCCCTTGAGCAAGGTCCCATTGTAATATGTCGTGAATTGGACCCGTCCATTCGTCCTTTTGGTAACCTCCTTCATCCAAAACTGGCACGTAAGATTGTTGGTAAAACTTTCCTTCAGATAGCTTGAGAACACGAGCTTTATCGGCTTTTGAGCTGATTGAGCATAATCCGTCACCAAGGGTAAAGCAACTAACGCAAGGATTACGCACATGCCAGCAAAAACCATTGGTATCATGCTTTTTTTCAACATCTTCTATCCTCCTTCCTAAAATTGTGGTGTACCTAAATGTGTATCAAACTAGCCCCCTTTTCACCCCCCTTCTTCGGCCCCATACATACGGAGTTACATATGGGGTCCAATATTCCATATGCTTATCATGCCGTATCCCAATGTCTCTGATTTGGTAGCCTTCCCAGCGGCCACATTCAACAATTCCTGGAAAATACTCTCCCCGGCCTTTTCCAATGTGTCTTCCCCTTTGGTAATGGAACTCACATCGACGTCAATATGGTCCGCCAGACGCTGAGCTGTACGTGGATTTCCTGTAACCTTTATCACAGGAGAGACGAGAGATCCTGCTGGTGATCCCCCTCCTGTGGAAAAGATAATGATCTGAGCCCCGGCCCCACTGAGTCCGGTCAAGGCCTCTGGAGTCCGACCCGGTCCATCCATAAAAAACAGGCCCTTGCCCTCGGGGATCTCCCCGTAGCCGAGTACCCCTTGCAACGTCTTTCCTCCCCCCTTCTTGATGGCCCCGAGGGATTTCTCCTCGATGGTCGTGATCCCCCCGGCGATATTACCCGGAGCAGGGTTGGCCCCTCGTATATCCATACCTGAGGCCTTTACCCTCTCTTCACACGCATTCACCACCCGGTAAAGCTTCTCCCCGACCTCGGGGCTTGCCACCCTTTTTGCCAGGATATGTTCCGCTCCGATGACCTCGGGAGTTTCTCCAAAGATCACCGTCCCCCCGGATTCGATGACCCTGTCAGCCGCAATCCCAGTGGCGGGGTTGGAGGAGATGCCGGAGGTCGTATCCGTCAGGCCGCACTTGATACCAAGAGTCAAGTGTTCAAGGCCGCAGGGAACCCTTTTGATTTGCGAGGCCTCATGCAGCATCCGATCTAAAAATTTTGCTCCCTTGGGAAGGACTGCCATTAGTCCTCCTTCATCCAAAACAACCAGATATTCCACCATCTTTTTCGTCTTCGAGATCTCCTCTGCCAGGTATTCAGCGGTGATTGATTCACACCCCATCCCAACAACCAGCACTCCGGCGATGTTGGGATTTTTTCCCAGACCGGCCAGGGTGCGAGCTGCTTGATCTTTGTCCGAGCCTAATTGACCGCAACCCTGGCGATGCGTGAGAACGATTGCATTGGGATACATGCGTCCCAGCCTGAGGGACACATCGTTTGCACAGCTTACCGAGCTAAGGATTGCTATATGGTTCCTGAACCCAATAGATCCGTCGGGCCTTGCATAACCTGATATCTTCATCTTACTCCCTTTCCTTTCTGTAGATTGATTTGCGTGCCTATATTAGTATTCTAGGGAAGATCTCCCCGCCCCCTAAAACTTTCAACATTATGGACATGAACGTGACGGCCCACTTGGATATCCTGGGTCGCCTTGCCGATGACCTCCCCATACTTCACCACCTTCTCCCCCTTATCTATTCTCTCCATTGCAAATTTGTGACCGAATTGAATCTTTTGCTGTATTCGAACATCTGTTAATTCCTCTCCGGTCCTGACTTGAACCAGATCATTCTTATCAACATCACTTAAGAGCGTGGCCACATTGTCCTTTGGATCCATAACAATTGCCCTTTTCATTTCAGAACCCTCCCTCTCTTTCATTCCTGCAAAATTACCTAGTCTTCGCCCAGAATCAATTTGGCAGCATTTCGAAGGGACGTCCAGATTCCATGGTCTGGATGTCTCGAAACATAATAGTGCCGAATTCCTATATGAACTGATCCATTAACTCTAGCGCCTTTCATTCCCTGATCTTTTCACAACAAAAATGGCCTGTCAATCCATTAACAGGCCTTCATTCATATCCAATACCTCTTCGTAAGGAGAAGAGCTCAGGCCCTGCATTGAATATCATTCCACATCTTCCTTTTAATTAACCGAGTTGCTTCTCCAAGCCCTTACGAAGTTGCAGTGGGGGTTCCTATTTTGAAAAAGGGGAGACAAGATTCTGTTTTCCGTCAAAAACCAAGGCGGCGTCTTCATTCAAAATCGAGAGTTGGTCCTTTTGTCGGATCTCTTCCAAGAATGCCTCAGAGGCCATGAACTCCTCCAACCATAAGGTATTCTTAATATAGACAACCCGTATATGTTCAGGTTTTACCGGGCGTATGCAAGCAAATGCGGCTTCAATAGCCTCTTTATCGTTATCAAAGGCCAAAGGAATCCGACCACATTCTGGAGCACAACCTGTAATGCAATTGACCGCAGTGGCTTTAATGTCAATCTTTTTCACTAGTCGCGTTGATGTGAAATCGGCGTTACCTATCCCAACAGCGCTTCCCTCGCTGCCAGCAGTCAAATCGCGTACAAATATTCGGGTGATTCTCGGCCTGTTCGGTGATTGGCTACTCAAGACGACATTTCGCCCTGTAACATTAGGATCCATGCCTGGGCCGCTGATATCCTTTCCCATCTCGTCTATAATCAGGAGGTCTATATCATCAAATGGTATGGTAGGGAACATCCTTTTGGCCTCTATCTGAAGTAATTTTTCGGTATCCTCTATCTTGGATGCAGGTGTACACTTTAAGATGCTGGTTTGGTCCTTCTCATTCTCAACAATCTGTATGGCACACAAAACATTAAGACGCTTCAGTACTTCTTTTGCAACAGCACTGATCACAGGAACAAAGCCCTTCTCGAGAATCACCCTATGGTAGTAATCGGCGCCTTTTTGTTTTCCCAGACCAATAGTGAGCATCTTCATGATTCCACTTTCCATCTCACCGACAAAGTCAGTATGCGGTTTTATACGGTTTACTATAACAATCCCGTCCGCCTCATATGCAAATCGATCCACGTACACAGGGATGCCATGCGGGGTTTTACCGATGTTTATGACTTCCATGGTAGCGCGGATTGGTGCACCGGTGCTCTCTTCAGTAATGCCGAGGTGCTCAAGAATCCGGACCTGTCCTTCAGCCGTAGCCCCACCGTGGCTTCCCATACCCGGAACTATAAAGGGCCTGCCCCCCATGGCCCTAATCTTTCTCACGGTTTCACGTACAATAACAGGTAAGTTTGCTATACCTCGGCTACCAACGGCTACGGCGATCTCAACACCAGCTGGAAATTTAATGGCTTTCAGAGATTCACTAAATGCTCTTTCCATGGCACTGGGAATATCATGGATGGATGAACTCTGAAAAAGCTGCTTCAATAAAAGCATACGTGGCAATCTTAGTAACTCAGAATCTCTGATCTCTGCACTTTTAGCCTTCATTCTTTCAACTCCCAAACCATCTTCTATGGGTTAGATAGTAGTTGTCTTACGAGATCCCCAAAGTTTGAACGCCTACCTCCCAAGGGTTAACCGAAGATCGTCACTTTTCCAATACAACCTCCACCAACCCCGATCCCGGTTAAGATCCAACTACTGCTAGTCCGGTACTCTCCTTCAATGCATTATTATCTCTAATACCGAACGCACCCCGAAGGCTTGCCACAGCACATAGCAAGCACCCTATATAGCTCTCCTACTTGGACCGTATAGGCCTTTGTTAAGAACCCTTTTCTTTCTCGAATCTTTCCTTTACCTTCTCGGCCCCATCTCAGAGCAAGAATACGGGTGCCCCTGCAATATCATCCATGTCACCGAGCCTTCCCAGGGGAAAACTCCTCGCAGAGAAAACCCTCACCTCAGAGCGTAAAGTCTGGGTCATTGGGGTATCAATGGGGTCCCATGCAAAACTGCCATGGTTACCAAAAGGGGGGCTTACTCCTTTGCAAAGGCTTTTGTAAGGAACCAGGGGGTACTAAGGCAGCATCTTTTTTGATATCTCGGCCCCAACCGTGGTCATTATTCTCCCTAATTCGGCGCAAACCTGATAAACATTGATTTTGAACTCGGGGCAGATACTCGCCAGGGTGTAGGCCTCTCTCTTGGTCATCCCGTAGTCTTCTTCAAGCCAAAGGATGAGATCCTTGAGTGCCTTACTGATGGCCGCCTCTGTGGGTCTATAGCAATAAACCGAGACCAGGGACTCAGGTGTTTCCAGACGCACGTTATTTAGTGTCTTGTTCTTGATAACCTCGCAGCTCAGTGTTACTTCCCCTGCCGCTTCATTTGCAACACCGGTAACCTCTCCGTCTCCCTGAGAGGCGTGCAGGTCACCAAAGAATAGCAGCCCTCCTTTGTTGAAGGACTGCAGGTAGACCTTGGTTCCCTCTCTCACATCCTGGCAATCCATGTTTCCCCCGCCGGCAGGTGCTGAACCGTAACTGGTCGGTACGCTGGAGAGGACCTCAAACTCCGGGGCAGTAGCGATGGTTCCTAGAAAGGGCCTCAGGTCCCATGTATAGGTATGTTGCCCGTATTTCCAGGTCCCCTGGCGCGCTATATTATCATTCTCTATGAGTCCGGTATACATCTCGTCACAGTCTTCCCAGCCGCGCAGCCCCGCAAAGTAGTTTACACCCGGCAGGGTACATGTCACACCGGTTAGTATCTTATCTATTTTCTCTACCGTTACCACCAGGACATCCCCTGCTTCCACACCCTTGACATATATGGGGCCGCAGAGCGGATTAAACCAACCCGGTAGCCTTGCGGAGTATGGCTCAGTATCTCTCGGGTGTCGCTTATCTGGATCCTCTCTTAGAACCCCATCCAGGGCATCTTCGGTTTCCGCAACGAACTTCTCCCCCAGTTCGACTTCTAGGATCGGTGGTGTATTCCTGTCGAATACATAATTACGCAGTTGACCGACATTTTTCTCTCGTGATACACTTTTTAGCTGTTGCATCTTTTTCCCTCCTATTATCGTATCAATTCGTAGCTTAACGGTTTTATTTACACCATCAGGTACCTCTTTTTCACCTCCTCGTTTGCTTCCAGTTCATCAATGCTGCCCTGGTAGCGGATCGTGCCCTTCTCTATGACATAGGCCCGTTCTGAAACCCCAAGGGCAAAGGGCAAGTTCTGCTCAGAGAGGAGTATGGTTTGACCGAGCTCCTCCAGTTTCCCCACCTGTTCGGCGAGCGTCTTTACCACCAGTGGGGCCAGTCCCTCGGCAGGCTCATCCATAAGCAGAAGGGTGGGATTGCCCATCAGGGTTCGAGCTATGGTGAGCATCTGCTGCTCACCACCGCTGAGGTGCCCTCCCTGGTGGCTGTCAAGTCTCTTCAGGTCGGTGAACAGCTCATAGATACCCTCAATGGTCCACGGTTCCTGCTCATTATCTATGGCACCCTTCATCCCTATCTCCAGGTTCTCTCGTACCGTCAGGGTCGGGAAAACCCTCCTGTCATCAGGGACAAAGCCCATACCACGCTTGGCCCTCTCGTAGGCGGGTTTTTTCCCCAACTCAAGGTCCTGAAACCTTACACTACCGGAGCGGGGATAGGTGAGGCCCATGATGCTGCGCATGGTAGTGGTCTTGCCTGCACCGTTGCGGCCGAGTAAACACACTACCTCACCCCTTTCCACACCGAGCGACACGTCAAAGAGGATGTGGCTTGTTCCGTAAAAGGTGTTGATGTTTGTAACTTCCAAGATCATGCCTCTGCCCCCAGATATATCTGCTGGACCTCTTCATTGCTCCTCACCTTATCCGGGACCCCATCGGCGATGATGCATCCCTGGTGGAGCACGGTGATCCTCCTGGCAATGCCAAAGACCACGGACATATCGTGCTCTGTGAAAAGAATAGTGAGGTTCATCCGATCGCGAAGACCCTTTATCAGCTCCATGGTCGCCCGCGTTTCCTCCCCGGACATACCGGCGGTAGGCTCATCTAAGAGCAAAAGCTCCGGGCGGTTACCAAGGGCAATGGCGAGCTCCAAGCGTTTCTTATCACCATGAGAGAGGGCATCACCCCGCACGTCAGCCTGCTCGGAGAGGTCTGTGCTGGCTAAAATATCTGCCACCTCGCTGCGGGACATATTACGGGCGGGGCGGAACATGTTCAGGGTCCTTCCCTGTTGACTCAGGACTGCCATTTGCACACTTTCGGCCACAGTAAGCATGGGGTAGATGTTCGCACGCTGAAAACACCTTACAACCCCCTTCTTGCATATGCGGTGGGGAGGCAAATTTGTTATATCCTCTCCCTTGAAGATGACCCTCCCCTCATCCTGATCCAGGTAGTGAGTTACCAGATTGAAAAAGGTGCTCTTACCGGCGCCGTTGGGACCGATGATGGCATGGATATCCCCCTCCTGAACATCGAGGTCAACCTTGTCTACCGCCCTAAGTCCACCAAAGGCCTTGGTCAATTTCTCAGTCTTGAGGATCATGGGGCAGCCTCCTTCGGTGACACTGGCTTCTCCGCCTGCCCCCACCTGAGGCCTTTGGTTTTTTCCTTCAGGGTCCCCAGTATCCCTCCTCGCATAAAGAGGATGACTAAAAGTATGATAAAACCGATGGTCAACGGCCAATACTCGGTGATACCAGAGATGAAGGCATCCAAGAAGGTCCAGATCACTGCTCCCACTATGGGGCCGGCAAAGGTATAGACCCCTCCCAATATCCCCATGAAAACGGCATCCCCGGACTTCATCATACCGCAATACCAGGGGGAGACACCCCGATTGAAGGGAGCCCACAGGACACCGGCCAGAGCAGCATAAAGGCCAGCAATAACAAAGGCAATGAGCATATGTTTCCTCACCGGGATGCCAATATACGGGGTCTTATCCGGATTGTCCCGAATACACTTAAGGGACCTGCCAAAGGGAGAGTTGACAAGGAACCAGTAGGCAACGATCGCCGGGATAACGATAGCCAAGGTATAAATGTAGTAGTTCAGCGTACCTCGAAGGATAGCCGGCGGAGTTATCTGAAGGCCGTTCGGCCCGTTGGTGAAACTATACCACTCAAAGGTTATATAGAAGGTTGCTTCAGCCACCACCAGGGTCATGATGGCAAAATAGATCCCAGATAAACGGGTACAAAAGTATCCAGCGACCAGAGCCCACAATCCGCCGATCAATACACCGGCTATTGAACAGAGGACAAAATTTAAATGGGTGTGTATGTAAATGAGTATCAGGGAATAGCCCGCCACCCCAAGGTAGGCGGCCTGGCCAAAAGAGAGACACCCCATATAACCGAAGAGCAGGTTAAAGCTGATGGCGAACAGGCTCATAATTGCCATCTCCGTGACCACGTGAACCCAGAATTTCCCCATCAAAACAGGTATTAACAGGAGAACCACCAGAAGGGGCACCAGCACCCATCTGGCTCGTTTGGAACTGAAGAAAGGCACAGTTTTCCCAAAGAAATTCATCATTCTCACTCCAGCCTCCCTTTGGTACCGAAAAGGCCCCAGGGAAGAATGATAAGGATAAGGGCGGTCACGACAAAGATGGCCACCATTCCTGCCTTAGGCGCAATGAGTATACTCAGCGCAAACGTCTCTCCCACGATTAACGCGGCCGCTGCCGTGCCCACGAGGCTTCCCATACCGCCTATAACCATAGTACAGAAGACCTGGGGCAGCATGGGCATGTCGAGCCTGCCCGGTTGTACAATGCCTGTAGCCACCCAGACAGCGCCGGCCAGTCCTGCCAGAAGGGCACTGATAGCAAAGACAGAGCTATATATCAACGGCACAGGTATCCCCAGGGCAGAAACCATCTCACGATCGGACTGGGTGGCCCTGACAATCTTACCGAACTTGGTCCTGTGTAACCAAAACCATAGGCCAACGCCAACCAATATTGCCATGCCCATGGTGAAGGCAATGGAAGCAGGGTATGAAACCACCCCTATCGTACACAAGAACTTGGTCAGGATCTCTGGCTTGTCAGTCATCGAATACGCTTGGACCCCCCAAGTGAGCTTGGCCACATCGCTGAAAATGTAAATCAAGGCGAACGTGGCCAGGAGCACCTCACCCTGAATTCTGGTGTAAAGGCGACGCATCAGCACAAACTCGATGATGAGCCCAATGATCGCCATGCTCAGGCAAGCGAGAGGGATGGCAACCCAATAGCTGAAGTCATAGCCTTGCATTATTTTCCAGAAGGTGCAGGTAAAATAGGCTCCCAGCATATAGAAGCTGACATGCGCCACATTTAGCACACTCAAAACGCCGTAGATGAGGGTCAGTCCAATCGTTACCAAAAAGAGAAAACTACCCCTCACCAGCCCGCTCACAATCTGGGCCAGTATGATGTCCAACCTCTGTCTCCTTTTTTATACCGCTGACATGTGGTTTCCCTCCACCAGGTCGAGCCTGCTGGAGGGAATCACCGTCACTTACCTCCCACTGAACACGCTCCGAACTTACCTACTCAGCCCATGGGAGGTCTTTATACCAGTTCGCATTCCAGGGCTTGAAATCGATGTTCTTGTCTTTGCGATACTTCAGATATGCCCCATCCGGCTCCATAACCTCAGGGCCAGGTATCTCTACAACGTTTACCACATCGCAGTAGCCCAGCTTCTCGTCGTACTTGGTGATGCCAAAATACACCCCATTATCAAAGGCATGGTTTATGGGGCGCATGAACTTTGGGCCCCTGAGGGTCATAAAGGTAGAGCCCTCGATGGCCCTGGCTATCTTGTCCTTGTCGAAGCTCCCGGCCTTTTTGATCCCTTGCATCAGGGTCATGACCTTATCATAGTGCTGGCAGCCGCCCAGCGCAGGCAGCCTGCCCCGCTTTGCCACGTATGCCTTTTCAAACTCCTGGTAATAGGGGTTCTGGTTCTTGCGGTTGGTCCAGTATTCGTTATCGGCCTCGACGGTAATGCCCGAAGGGATATCCTTCCCGGCTTCAGCAATCTCATCGTGGTGCACCCAGGAAAGCATGTGCATCCTATCCAGCAAACCATATGCTGCAGCCTGCTTCGCGAAACTGATGAAGGTGGTGCCGAATATCCAGGTTACCACAAGGTCCGCTTTCTTAGCCAGCATCCCTGTAATATAGGATCCGAATTCCAGTTCTTCCAGCGGTGGATAGAAGTGGCCGAGGCACTTGATCCCAGGCTTTAGCTCCTTTACCTTCGCCGTGAAGGCCTCGGCATTCTCATGGCCCCAAGAGTAATCCGGTGCAAAGGTAACAAAGCTCTTAATCTCCTTCCAACCCGCCACGTATTTGGCTAAACCAAAGGCCTCCTGATACGCAGTGGGGCCCACTATGAAATAGTAAGGGTACATCAGCTCGTTGAGCATTTCCATTACCTGCCCTTGCTGGGCAAAGGCCAATAGGCCATGCTCCTTACATAAGCGGAGCTGAGGTATTTGGCAAACATTGGGCGGTGATAGAAGAAAGGCATCAATCTTTTCGCTAAATATGAGTTCTTTAAGCAACCTCACCCCCTCGTCCGGATCGAGTTTGTCGTCACGGATGATAAGTTTAACAGGGCGCCCCAGGATGCCGCCCCGGGCATTGATCTGCTCAGCGGCCACTTCGGTGCCTGCCTTGCAGCTCAGCGCAAAATCCGCATTAACCCCGGTCAGGTTAAGGGATACGCCAATCTTGTAAGGCTTATTGGTCTCCCTGCCGAATGCTAGAGACGTCAGGCCAACGGTTATTATCAGACAAAGAAAAATGAAAGTTATTCTCTTCATTGTTTACTCCTCCCTTAAATTACGTTAAAACAAATAGCAAACCTCAACTCCCTGCCTGTACTCCTCACCTCCTTTCTTACCTCGGGTTTTGAAAGGCGTTGCCATCCCTGTGATTGCGAAGCAATCCCTGGCTCACCCTAGCCCGTATACAAATACAGTGGTGGAAAAACAGGCATCCAGTTCCGACAGAAGCAATTGCATATTCAAACCACATCGCTCCCGGGCGGGCTTTCAAGGCTGTAGATGTCATCCCTGTTTCTCATATCTGTCTGGTTGCAAGATGCATTGTCATCAAGAACCTTTCTTTCCTTAGCTTTTTCCTGTGCAGTATCGAAATTTATATCGCTTATAATAAGAGATGCCCCCTCCGATGCTTATAGCCTGGAGACCTTTGAATTTCTCATAAAACGCTTGAACTAATCTTCTCTATCAAATTTGTGCGAAAAATTGTTATCTAATATCTTATGTATTGAGTCTTTTTTATGGAATCGTTGTTCTATAAATAATATCCATTTTGGCGCAAGAAATATTCCCAAAGAAAGATATTGTCAATGAGGTAATTCACTCAAAAATAATAAAATCACACCCATTCATAAATGGGCATGGTTTTCCTTTGGCGCTTATTCCCTATCCTATTAAGCGGAAATACCCGCTCAAACCCTTTGTAATTATTCTCTGCCCTTTTCCCTTGTCTGGAGATGTCTTTTCTCCAGGGCGAGGCCGAAAAGATTAGCTTTGATCCCCTAAACAGAGTAGATGCCAGCCCGGCTAGATAGCATACGCATCCTTCATACTATATAGAGCCAGAATGCCACAGAGGTAGGGCTTTTGGCATAGCTGGACATCGTCTATAGTGTAATTCCTTCCCTGCAATAGATCACGGTCAGCGCTGGTATAACTGACCATCAGAATTACGTTGCGAGTTTTTTCGACAAATTTGTAGGATCTTTGATAAGCTGTTATTAAAAAGCGTTTTGGTTTCCCAAGCCTAAAGCGAATACTCATGTTTTTTCATCAGGTTAGGGGACCCGTAACATAATACCAGCAAGGGGAAAAGGCATCAGTTCCCTCCTATACGCGATATGTTGCTCTTGGGCTAATCTATTTTTGAAGAAAAACATGAGATAAAATAGTTTGATTATCAAGTGATTTCAAACGGATATTTGATATTTTTGGAAATTTCTAATGTTTACCTATTAAGGGGATATTTAAAAAACCTGAATAGGTTCTTTTAATCTGTAAGAAAGGCATCTATTGACAATTTTTGGCAGTTTATGCAAAGATTTCGCTTAGTACATCTATATCTTAATTACGATGACGCATTTAATTAGTCATTAGTAAGGGCCCGGGAGCTATTTTTTCCCTGGATGCCCCAACCGATAATTCACAGATTGATCGACCTGCTGCTTAACGCCAAAAATACGTCAACGAATTTACGAGTTAAAGCACTTAGCGATTGATTGCACGACCCCCTTGCCCGCTACCTGTGATACCTGCGGTTTTATCTCTAGATTTCATGTTCCGATCCCCATAAGATGTTTATCGTAAACATGCACTGACCAAGCCCATCTAAACCCTTTGGCTTACCACGCCATCCAGCCCCCATCCATCGGCAGTATTACGCCGTGGACAAAATCCGACGCTGGTGAGGCCAAAAAGACGGCAGCCCCAGCTACATCGTCAGGTACTCCCCACCGACCCGCTGGTGTCCTTGAAGTAATAGATTTTGATCGTTCGGGATCATTTTGAAGGGGCTCCGTCAAATCAGTAAGAAAAAAGCTGGGGGCAAGGGCGTTCACGTTGACCCCCTTGCTCGCCCAGTCATTTGCCAGGGCCCTGGTCAACCCTACGACTCCGTGTTTGGCTGAGGCATACGCCGTTACATTGAGCCCACCCTGAAAGGCCAGCACCGACGCAATGTTGATGATTTTCCCCCTTCCCTTCTTCAACATAATCCGGCCAGCGGCCTGACAGAGGATGAGTGCGGCAGTGAGATCGATCTCTATAGTTGCATCCCAGTCGCTTTCACTATACTCAGCCGCTGGCGATCTCCGGATAATGCCTGCATTGTTAACCAGGATGTTTACATCCCCCATTTCTTTCACTACGGCTGGCACCACATTCCTGGTTTGTTCCCTCTTGGTGAGATCCGCAGGGTGATGCATGTATCGTCTTCCAAGGGCCAAAACAGCCCCTTCAATGCTTTGCTGGGGGCTGCGACTGACCACAGCAATGTCAGCCCCCGCCTCTGCCAAGGCCATGGCGATGGCCTTCCCTATGCCTTTTGTCCCCCCTGTCACCAAGGCAACCTGCCCATCGATACGAAATCTATCCAGAATCATTATGGTGACCCCCTCTGTTTAGAGTAAATCTTTGACTACTTCTTGGGCGATTCTCTCAAAAGCCCGTACTTTTCGATATTTCGATCCGCCATGGCTTGAATCTTGGTTAGTTCAGCCTGACCACGATCGTCGGTGAACAGATGCCTGAATCTTGCCTGGGCCTTCAAACAGTCCGTGACCGGGATCTTCTTAGTAATCCTGCGCACCCCGGTGATTTTCCCATCTTCCATCTCAAAGATAGGAACGAGACCGCAATCGATTCCCATGCGCCCAATCTCCAAGGTCCGTTCTGGAGGAAAACCCCACCCTGAGGGACATGGGGTATCGATTTGGAGATAGCGTGGGCCGTGGAATTTCATGGCCTTTTTCACCTTTTTCTGCAAATCCTTGAGTAAGGCCACAGAGGCTGTGGCCACATATGGGGCACCATGGGCAGCTACAATTGCAGGAAGATCTTTCATCACTTGGGTCTTTCCCAGAGATTCCCTGCCCGCTGGGTGGGTGGTCGTCGCTGCATACATCGGTGTGGCTCCACTGCGCTGACCCCCGGTGTTCATATAAGCCCCATTATCCACGCAGATGTAAAGCACATCATCGCCCCGTTCCAGCATCCCTGATATGGCCCCAAAGCCGATGTCAAAGGTAGATCCATCCCCGGCGATAACTAAAACGCGAACCGAGTCCTGCTTCTGGGCCCTTAGGGCTGCCGCAACCCCGGAGGCAACGGAAGGCCCGTTTTCAAAAAGATGATGAATCCAGGGCACCCCCCATGGGGAGTATCCATAAGGTGATGAAAAAGTCTCAAGACAACCCGTGGGTGTGACCACGATGACATTTTTGCCCGTGGCCTTCAAAATATGTCTCACCACCAAAGCCATGCCACATCCATGGCAGGCCCTGTGCCCCGAGACAAATAGGTCCTGTTGACTCGCGGTGAGCTTGACACTCATAATCATCCTCCTATGCTAAGATAGTCGGGTTAAGACCAACCCACTGGGATTCCTGCAAGGGAACGCCTGAGTTCAGCACCTCCTCTGCTTTTTGAACGATCTCGCCGATGGTCCCTTTGTTGACCTCTCGTCCTCCCAGACCTGCGATAAAGTCGATCACAAGAGGAGAATCCGTTCTTCCACAAAGCTTTGCCTTCAGGTCCATCCCCACAGCCCCTTCGCTCCCCATGGAGAAATTGGCCTCCATGACAGCTGCTACTTTAGCGCCTTTGATGGCATCCAAGATGTCCTCATAGGGAAAAGGTCGATAACACCGGATCTTGACGAGCCCGACTCTTTTTCCCTTAGAACGAAGTTCATCAACCGCGTCCTTGACTGTGCCCACCATGGATCCCATAGCCACCAAGATCACCTCCGCGCCCTCTGTTCGGTATGCCTCGATAAGCCCGCCGTGATCGCGACCGGTAATCCCTGCAAGCTCGGAAAAGACCTCCTTGATCCTCACTTTCCCATGCTGCATTGCCTCCTGTATCGCATACTTGAACTCCATAAGCACATCGTCCTCGGCGTAAGAGCCCCAGGTCTTGGGATCTTTCACATCCAGATAATTGACTGGGCGAAATGCAGGCAGGAAACTGTCTACCTCTTCCTGTTCCATAAAGGAAACCCGTTCGTAGGAATGCGTCAGTATCCAGCCATCCATACAGACCATAACCGGAAGGAGAATTCTCCGGTCTTCTGCAACCTTGAACGCAGCGATATGGGTATCATAGGCCTCTTGGCTACTCTCCACAAAGAATTGAATGACCCCAGAATCTCGAAGACTGATCGCATCTTGGTGGTCCACCTGGATACTGATCGGCGCCGACAGCGACCTGTTGACTCCCGTAATCACAAAAGGAAGACGCAGGCCTGCACTGGCGTAAAGCACCTCCGTCATTAGCAACAATCCCTGTGATGAAGAGGCCGTATACGAACGGCTTGCAGCTGCAGAGGAACCGCTTATGACACTGGCTGCAGAAAACTCAGACTCCACCCTAACGTATTCCGTTTCCAGCTCACCATCCGCGATCATCTTCGCCAGATGCTCCACAATATGGGTCTGAGGGCTGATAGGGTATGCGGATATCACCTGGGGACGGCAGGCCTTGACCGCCAAGGCCACAGCCTCTGAACCTTCTACGACTTTAATAGTACTCATATCATTTCTCCTCTGGGACCATTTCAATGGCGTCTGTGGGGCACTCGTATGCACACAGACCGCAGCCCTTGCAATAGTCATAGTCTATAACATACGTCTTATCCACCACATGAACGGCGTTGTCAGGACAGACCATCTCGCACTGACCGCACGCCTTGCATAGGTCCTCATGAATCACCGGCTTCTGGTCCCTCCAACCGCCAGTCTTATAATCAAGAGAAGATCTTCCCTTGACCACTGATCCAAGCGTAATTCTCATGATCATTCCCCCATCAATCGCCTATAGCTTTCTTCAACGACCTGCGCATTTTTTTCGCCCAACTCACCTGGAAACTTACTTTTCACCGCCCTCATTGCGGCATCCAGGCTTATTTCTTTGGTTACCGCAGCAAAGGCGCCCAGAAGGGCTGTGTTCATGATCGGGCGCCCCAAGATCCTTCGAGCCAAGTCCTCGGCAGAAAAAGCAAATATCCGAAATGATCCCTTCAGGCCCAGTTCCGCCACATCCCTGTCCGTATTTACCAGGATCATCCCACCATCTCTAAGTCCTTCCGTGACATCAAGCTCATCAAGAATAGTAGCATCCTGTACAATCACGTAATCCGGCTCATTCACGCGACTTCGAAGCCGGATCGGTTGGTCACTCAAACGAAAAAAGGCCATGATGGCCTTACCCCTCCGCTCCCCACCGCCTCCGAGAAAAGGAAATGCCTGGCCGTACTTCCCATCCTCCAAGGCCGCAATGGCCATGAACTGGGCAAGGACAAGAGACCCCTGCCCCCCTCTTCCATGAATGCGGATCTCTTTCATTGAACCCCCCTGGCTAAAATACCATAGCGGTAAATTTCATACTATGAAACACCATTCCACACAATCTACAAAAAAAAGAGCTTTACCATTGCATTTCAGCTGAAACCTTCTCTGCCTTCTCCACCACCAATCTCCTTAATTCATTACCAATCCGCTCCATGGTCATGGTGAAGATAGAACCCGTGATGCTGATGGCTGCTACAATCTTTCCCCCTGCCCTTACAGGGGCAGACACACATCGGACCCCCTCATAGTACTCTTCATCGTCAATTGCATATCCCTCTATTCTGGTCTTTTCCAATTCCTTCAACAGTTGAGCCATACTCGTTATAGTATTCTTACCGTAAGTCTTGAGCGGCCTGCTGTGATAGATTTCCCTGATCTCCCTGGGTGACAGTTCCGAAAGCAGCACCTTTCCCCCGGCAGCGGCATGCGGCTCGGTACTAAAACCGATGTAGGTGGCCAACGAGAGCCCTCCAGGTTTTTCGATCTTCTCAATGTAAATAACCTTTCCACCTCTCAAAATGGCGAGATGAACGGTTTCATTACATTCTTCATGGAGTTTGCGCAAATGCTTACTGGCAATTCTTCGGACATCTATGTTGTCCAATATCACCCTGCCAATAGATAAGAATCTAAAGCCCAGGCAATACTTCTTAGTTTCTGCACTCTGGGCAACATAATCATACGGGAGAAAGGTAGCCAAGACATGGTGGATGGTGCTTTTTGGAAAACCAAGCATATTGCTCATCTCCATAAGGCTTAAACCCTGAGGGTTTTTGCTCAATAGCTCGATAATCTGCAGGCTTTTGTCAAGGGTGGTTAGCTTCATCTCTCACTGTATATTGTTTCATATAATGAAACTATATTGAAGATATATTAATAGAGATTTTTGTCAAGGGTTTTTTTGGCCAACAGGAAATTTCCTCTCCTACCTCCTCTTGAATTGTTGAATGGAAAGTAGTAAGATCGAGGGCAAAATGAAAACAAAACAGATTTTTGAGGCCTATAATAGGCAAAAGAGTAGCCCAGTTGATACATTGAGGTACTGCCCCAGATGCAGTGCACGTGGTCATGTAATATCCTCTGGTAAACACAACAGGCTTAGGTGCCCAAGGTGTGGTTTTGTTCTATATCAAAATCCATCTCCAGGAGTAGTAGTTCTAATCGTTGACGATGATATGATATTATTAGGAAAGAGGGATAAGAAGGTCTTTATGGGAGAAAAATGGGGTCTCCCTGGTGGATTTATAGAACTTGATGAAGATTTCTTATCAGCAGCCCATAGGGAAATAATGGAGGAAACCGGTCTGTCTATAAAGATCATCTCTATTATCAGTGTTGTTTCTAATTTTCTTTCACCTGGATTACACACCTTAGTCATTGTGCTACTAGCCGAGAAAATAAGCGGCACCTTAAGACCAGGCAATGATATGGTAAGATTAGAATGGTTCCCCCTTTCAGGGCCTTTTCCTGCCATGGCCTTTGAGGCAGATGAACACATAATTAACAGATACTATAAAACAAAAATACCCGGCACACCGGTAGACCCCCAGTTTGCTTCCCTTTAAGTGAGAGAAGAAAATACCACCATGAATTGTGAAATAGTGACTATCGGCAGCGAACTCTTACTTGGCCACATAATAGACACCAATGCATCCTATCTCGCTCGGAAGCTCAATCTTATTGGGGTTAACATAGCCTTTCACACCACCGTAGGAGACAACTACATTCAAATAAGGGATGTCCTTTACAGGGCAGCGAGGAGAACCGATCTCGTCATAACTACTGGTGGCATTGGGCCTACAGAGGATGACCTCACAAGAGAGGTGGTCGCAGACCTGGTGGGGGCTCCCCTTACATTCAACGAGGAGTTGATGATTCAGATCGAATCAATTTTTAAACGTGCTGGCTTCACGATGCCAGAAAACAATAGAAAACAGGCTTATGTGCCCGATGGTGCCATTCCTATCCCCAATGAAATAGGGACTGCTCCTGGATTTATTGTAGAGAATGAATCAAGGCTGATTATTTCCCTTCCTGGCGTACCAAAAGAGCTAAGATACATCCTAAACAAGGAGGTAGTTCCTTACCTGAAGAAACGTTTTCGCCTCGATCAGGAATCGATTACCTCCAGGGTTCTGAAGGTAACCGGTATAGGTGAAAGCAAGGTAGATAGCCAGATAAATGATCTTATTGCTGATAATACCAATCCAACTGTTGGCATTCTGGCCTCACCAGGTGATATAAGTATCATGATAACGGCCTATGGGAAAAGCGCACAGGAGGTTGAGGATCTTATCCAGCCAATCGAACAACAAATCAGGTCACGCCTGGGAATTAATATATATGGTGCTGACGAAGATACCCTCGATGGGGTAGTCACAAACCTCCTAAATAAAAGGGGGGATACCCTAAGTGTTTTGGAGACCTTTTCAGGAGGGGAACTGACAGTGAGACTAAGAAGGACCGCATCATCCCCACTATATAAGAGTATTGTGGTAGGAAAAAGGGAGCAGATTCTCCCTTTGTTAGATAGAAAAGGTCATACTATTGATTTTAATAAGGAGACAGCTGAGGCCCTGGCCAAAGAAATAAAGGATAAGGGAAATAGTACAATCGGCTTAGCTCTCTTAGGAACAATAAAGGCAACTGACAAGGGGTATGAGGTAGATGCCCATGTCGTAGTTTCTGGTAAAGATGTTAATAGGAGCTACCACTGGAAAATGGGTGGTGATATCCCTACCCTTCAGAGCAGGGGTGCCACCACAGCTCTCAATACCTTGAGGTTAGCCCTGATTTTAGGAGGTGATCAAGATGATACGTCAACCAGCAGTGGCCAATCAATTTTATCCAGGAAGGGAACAGGATCTTGAAAAAGATATTTCCACCAGGATAAAAGAGGGCCAAAAAAAGGAAAAGGTCCTGGCCCTGGTATCTCCCCATGCCGGTTACATGTACTCAGGCAATGTTGCCGGGGCTGTCTACTCCGTGGCAGAGATTACCAAGGATGTAATAGTTATGGGTCCTAACCACCATGGTGTTGGGGCACCATTTGCTGTTATGGCACATGGGAAATGGAAGATGCCAGGGGGTGATGTCACAATAAATGAAAAACTCGCCAGCCTTCTGATTGAAGAATCCAAGCGGTTAAGTGACGATAGTCAGGCCCATATAAAAGAACACTCTGTAGAGGTGCAATTACCATTTATTCAGTATCTTAAACCGGATGTTGAGTTCGTTCCTGTTGTTCTTGAGAGAGCCGACTTTGAGACGTGTGAAGAGATAGGTATGGCCATAGCCAGGGCTATAAAAAAATATGGTGAACCCGTCGTTATTATAGCGAGCACGGACATGACTCACTATGAACCCCAAGAAATGGCCAAGCACAAGGACCAGTTAGCAATAGAGAAGATCCTCTCCTTAGATCCAGCTGGTCTCTTAGATACAGTTAGCAGGAATAATATATCTATGTGCGGTGTAATACCAACAACAATAACCCTGGTGGCAGCCAAGCAACTGGGTGCAACTAAGGCAGACTTAGTAGACTATGCAACATCAGGAGATGTCAGTGGAGATTATAGCTATGTTGTGGGCTACGCTGGATTTATCATCCAGAAATAGCCTTACTAAAAACTTTAATAAAAATAATTAACTACTCAATATTACTGGATCATCTTCTGTTCCGCAATATCCCTCCTATATCTCTTCACAAGGGTTCCACAGGAAAAATCAAAATATGCCCATTAGAACTAATGCCTGACTTCAATCCGATCAACCAGATCAAGAGCAGACGCAAGGAATGGGTCCTTGAACCTAACCTCAAGGGCAGATCGGAGCATCTCAAGGCTGATCACTTTGTTGAGTTTAGCCAGGATAGAAAGCGCAGCAAGGGCCCAGTCATGGGCCTTAATCCCCTGGCCTTTCAGGTCCACCCGATGGATTCTCGCATTGCAGGACGGCACTTCAACACCATGGGCCTGAATGACCAGGGTCTCCTTATCAAGCTGGTCAAAGAGATATCTTCGCCGGGCAACCCCTTCCTGGCTCAGGGCCATGAGAATAGCAGGACTCCCTATGCCGGTAAAGCCAATCTCTTCTGGAGATAGGATCACCTCGGTAATAGAAGGGCCCCTCAGTACGGTAATATCGTACTCATTTTTTTGAGTTACCTTCAGTCCTGCGGTCAGACCCGCAAAGCACAGGATCTCTCCAGCTGTTATTATCCTCTGGCCTGCACCACCAAGGATGATCACCTCCTGTCGACCCGGTTCAGGGGGGCTGAATTTTGCCTCAATCTTGGCCGGTGGTGAAACCGGTTTCTGGCTGGCAGCCAGATCTCTATAGTGGTGGCCATATTCCTCTCTAACGTTTTCGGCCACAATTCCTTGTTTAGGTGGCAACTTGCCAAGGGCCTCCTCAATGAGTTTCGGCGTCAGTTTGTTGCGTCTTGTATAACGCCCGGTACAAATCCCCCATATATCGATCACGGAAAACCCTCTGTAGCCAATAGCTCTCTGTATCTCCTCTGCCAGATCCTTCCTGTAGCTTGAACACCGGGTGACATACGCGGCTCCTGCCGAAGAGGCCACCTGGCAAGCATCCAGCGGGCGCTCAAGCCGGTTAAGAAAACCTGAACCCACAAGGGCCTCCGGAGGGGTCGTTGGTGAAAACTGCCCACCGGTCATCCCATAGTTGAAGTTATTTAGAATCAACAGGGTCAAATCAAGGTTCCTGCGGCAGGCACTGAGAAAATGCGCCCCCCCTATTCCCAGACCGCCATCACCCATGGTAACTACAACCGTCAACTCAGGTCGGGCCATCTTCAGACCTGTTGCATAGGTCAGTGCACGACCATGAAGACCATGCAGGGCATGAGTATGATAAAATGTGTCAAAAAGTCCTGAACACCCAATATCACTCACAATAGCGATCTGATTACCTCTCAGACCCATACCCTGGAAGGCCTGATCAAGGGCATGGGTAATTCGTTCATAGGAGCAACCCGGGCAAAACACCGGTGGTCTGCTGTCATTTAACAAACTATTCATCGGCTATGACCTCCTTGATCTGGCGAGGGGTAATGAGAGTGCCATTCATCTGACCAAAAAAATCCACCTTTTTGTCTGACAGGACACGCGCTATTTCCCTTACATACTGCCCTAGGTTCATCTCCACGACAACCACACGTTTTCCATTCTTGGCCTTATCCCTGATCAAGTCCTCAGGTACAGGCCATAGGGTCTTGAGCACAAGGAGGGAAACAGGTTTTCCCTCGCTTTTCTGCTCTTTGAAAACCTCTCTTGCCGCACGAGCACTCACGCCATAGGTGATAACCAGTGTGTCTGCATCATCCTCAATGTGGGCTTCATAGAAAGAAAACTGGCCCCTAGCCGCGAGCAGCTTTCTTTTCAGTCTATCCCGAATCTTAGCAATCTCATTGAAATCGGTCGTGATGTAGCCGTCAG
>Ga0209636_10001002_pt1 | contig 28268 bp, 22 predicted proteins | sample DeeMarSWOR152_54_FD_187464 | JGI IMG/M metagenome (GOLD analysis project Ga0209636, IMG submission 187464) | Marine sediment microbial communities from White Oak River estuary, North Carolina - WOR-1-52-54 (SPAdes) (version 2) | ecosystem: Environmental > Aquatic > Marine > Intertidal zone >...
TGCTTTGGGAGGGAAAACTTTATTTACAAAGCCGTGTAAATATTTATTGTGTTTCATGGTGGTCATCCATTTGGATGACCTCCTTTAAGAACTTTACGCTTTCAGTTTACTACTTTCGGAGATACTGGGTAATGAAAAAATCGTCATAGAGGGTGCTGAAATAAATTTAAAAGAAACTGATAAAATCTGCATACATGTATTACCCTCGTTGCTCCACTTTATGATGGCATTAAGAGCGGGGGTAAGTCCAGAAAAACTTGGGTTGACAAAAGAAGGAGATAGCGCCTATATCCAGTGCCCAGATCCCGGGGAGCCTTACACTGAAAGGGGTACTGTAATCTTTGAGGTGGAAGTGATAAAATGAAATTAAGTATACCGATAGGTACACGGCCACAGCTGATAAAGATAAGCCCTTTAGTGAGGAGGATCGAAAAAGAAAAAGATATTGAACTTCAGTTCATTGATACTGGACAGCATTATGACCATGAATTAAACAAAACCTTTTATGATGAATTAAACCTGCCTGAATCAAAGTTTCTGGAGATTGGTTCTGGAGCCCCGGGAGAGCAGACAGGTAATGCACTGATTGCAATCGAAAAAGAGCTTATAAAATTCGGACCTGATCTCGTTTTGGTTATTGGAGATACAAATTCAACCCTGGCCGGGGCTCTTGCCGCAGTGAAACAGAAGATTCCATTGGGGCATATTGAAGCTGGTCTGAGGAGCTTTGATAGAAGGATGCCCGAGGAGATTAATAGAATTATTGTCGACCACATATCAGATTATCTCTTCACTCCCACAAAAAATGCTTTAAAAAACCTAAAGAAGGAAGGAATACCAAAAGATAAAATCTTCTTCACCTATGACATTACAGTAGATGCATGTCTGGAGAACTACAGGATTGCGAAAGAAAAATCTAAAATCTTGGAGGAACTGGACATTAATCCAAGGGACTATGTCGTAGTAACAGCCCATAGACAAGAAAACGTGGATAAAAAAGAGAATCTGGAAAAAATCGTTGACTCCCTATTAAGTCTAAATAAGGAAGTCATATTCCCGGTGCATCCTAGGACATTAAAGAACTTGGAAAAATTCGGGTTGAGAGAGAAAATCGCCTCAAATTGTAAGCTGGTAAAGCCGGCAGGCTATTTTGACTTTCTTATGTTACTTGCGAATGCTGCCTGTGTTGTCACTGATTCTGGAGGAGTGCAAAAGGAATCTCTAATCCTAAAAACACCCTGCATTACCATAAGAGAATCAACGGAGTGGGTCGAGACAGTGAAACTTGATGCAAATATATTAGTCGGATTGAATGAGAAAAAAATAGCCTATGAGGTGGAGAAGAGATCCGAAGAGAGATTCCATAGATCGATAGATAGAATCAAGAATCCGTATGGTGACGGAAAAACAAACAGGCGAATATTGGATTTTATAAAGAAGATTATTATGCCATGGCCTAAGGGTTTTTAATATCTGGGTTTGCAATAAATATTTGTCACCACGAAAAGAAAATTAAAATGCGCAAGTCTACACATAAACGGTTAGCTGTTGGTTCGTTTGTTTTGATTGTAATATCTCTCTGCTGGATAATATACGTGGCCGAATATGACCGCGGATGGTTAATCGATGTAAGAACCGCACTATTTTCCGACTATACATCAGATAGAAATACTTTTTCATCCGATCCAGATCAACTTATAAAGATGGGTTTTTTAAAAGACGACCCAGGATTAAGTGAGGTAGAAACAAAAAGAATCTCCATAGAGGTTGATTATATCAAAAATGCATTGACTAATGAAAGTCTACTGCATTCTGATCATATAACTAAAGCCAAAAAAATTGCGCTTCTCTATTCCCGCAATGGAGGACCTGGTTGTGGAACACATGTCGACTTAGTCGATCAGTTTCGTAGATTACCAAAAGGTTATGGGTGTTGCTCTGATCATTCTCAGGCATTTATCGCATTAAGCTCCATGTTGGGTTTAGAGGCAAGAGAAGTTCACACTTCTTTGCACACATTCAATGAATTTTACGATTATGAAAAGGGCAGATGGATATGGATCGATACCCAATATGCAATCCTCGCTCAAAACAACATGGGGGAATATCTATCCCTCTTGGAAATTCGCGACTTATATATGAATGAAGAAAGGGTAAATTTTGTTTTCTTTGGCTCTGATGTTCATTTGTTCAGTAATAGATCGCCCTATACTCACAGGTATTATGCCAATAAAAAGGCTTTCTACGACATAAGTGTTACCAGGGGGAATAATGTTCTTGAACAAGACATAATCGATAGGGAATATTCATATGTCCCAAAATTTATCAGGCAATTTTTTGGGATTACTCTGGGCAAGTATCCTCGATATCTATCTTATGTTGATGATAATGCCAAAACAGCTCAAATACATAAAAGGAATAAATATTATTATCTCACGGCGGGGGGATTGATTATAATATTTGGAATTATTTCTGTATCTTATCCAGTGCGTATGATATTTTATACAAGAAATAAAAAATAAATGTTGTAATTATCTAAGCTATAAGCACCTGTCTAGAAAGTGACAGGGTTAAGATACTCAACTAAAAATGTGTGGAATCTGCGGTTTTGTTGGTCTGGAGGATAGAAATTTATTAAAGCGAATGTGCAAGGTAATCAGGCACAGGGGCCCCAATGATTCCGGGACTCACATAGACAAAGACGTCGGCTTAGGACATCAGAGATTAAGCATAATAGACCTAGAAACTGGAAGACAGCCAATCCACAATGAAGATGAAAGCATATGGATAGTTTACAACGGAGAGGTCTATAATTTTCCGGAACTAAGAAAAGAGCTGGAGGAAAAAGGACACAGTTTTTATACAAAGACAGATACAGAGGTTCTAATACATCTTTACGAAGAAGAAGGTGATCTCTTTGTGAAAAGGCTTAATGGGATGTTCGCCTTCGCTATATGGGACTCAAACCAAAAAAAGCTTCTTCTGGGTAGAGATAGGACAGGAATAAAACCACTACATTACACCCTCCTTGAGGACGGAACCTTTCTTTTTGCCTCTGAGATAAAATCCATTCTCCAGTACGAAGATGTTAAAAGAGAGGTAGATCTACAAGCACTAAATCTCATCATAAACCTGATGTACATTCCAGGAGAAAAAACCATGTTTCAGGGCATAAAAAAGCTTCTTCCAGGGTGCATTTTAGTCTATCAGGACGGTAAAATTAATATCCAGAAATATTGGGATCTGAGTATTAATCCGACAAATAAATCTAAATCCCATTATGCAAAAAAACTTAGAAAACTATTGGAAGAGGCAGTAAAACGTCACATGATCAGCGATGTCCCAATAGGTTCTTTCCTCTCCGGCGGTTTAGACACTTCAACAATGGTTGCATTAATGAGCGAATTTAGTGAGGAACCAGTTAAAACCTTCTGCATGGGATTTAGTGAGGAGACAGATGAGCTCTCTGATGCCCGCTTGGTTGCAGAGCACTTTGATACAGAACATTATGAATTCACAATAACTCCAAAAAAAGGCCTTGAAATCTTGGAAAAGGCAATCTGGCACGTAGAGATGCCAAAAATAAATCTATTTCCATATTATGTATCTGAACTTGCGGCAAAAAAGGTCAAGGTGTGTATCTCTGGTTTAGGTGGGGATGAATTATTTGCAGGGTATTTGAGAAGGTATAAAGCTGTGCTATGGGCAAATAGGATAAATGACCTTATTCCAGAAATCGTCAAGAAAAATCTATTTAGAAAACTGAGATCTATCGATGAAAAAGGCAGATACAATTATCTCTGGGCACTCTCTAGTTTGGGTAATTGGACCGACTTCTATCTTGTGCTATTCGGTGATATCTTTGACAAGAATGAACTTGATAAACTCTATCTCAAGAATATAGATAATAAAAATCTCAGAGCTATGTTCACACCCTGTTTTAATAACGAGTTACATCCAGTGGATAAGGTGCTTCTTGCAGATATAAAAACCCAGCTCGTTGATGATTACCTGGTTGTTGACGATGCCATGTCTATGGCAAACTCTCTCGAAATAAGAGTCCCCTTTTTGGATTCAGAACTGGTCGACTTTTCATGTGAAATCCCCTGGAATCTGAAGTACAGAAAAGGTTTAGGGAAATATGTCCTCAGGAAAGCAATGTCGGACATATTGCCAAAAGAGGTCTTTAGAAAGAAGAAACGTGGCTTTGGAATGAGCTCCTACTCTTGGTTCAAGGATGAATTGAAGGAGTATTCACAACAGCTTCTTGAAAGTGAGGTCATAAATAATTACTTTAATAAAGATTACTTGGAAAAAATCTTCAGAAATGCAGAAAAAGAAAGCCATCGACATCATCAGTTGATGTTGACATTGGTTTCTTTTGATATTTGGCATAAAAAATTCATCGAGGGTTTTCAATGAGGATCTGCTTTATTGCACAGGGGAACAGCATTTTAACTCAGGGGCTATGGTGCCGATTTTTCATGGAAAAGGGACATGATGTTCACCTTATCAGCGACTTAAGGCCTGAGATAGAAGGGGTAAATTTCCATCCTTTAAAGAACTGGCTTCCGGGAAGGAGAACTAATCTTTTCTTCTGGTCATTCCAAGCCAGAAAAATCATTAAAAAGATAAAACCCGAAATACTTCACGCTCATTACGTTACTAGCTACGGCTTTGTTGGTGCTCTTTCGGGATTTCATCCACTCGTTATCTCTGCCTGGGGTGACGATATAGCCACCTTCCCTGAGATATCTTTTCTTCACAAGGCCTTTGTAAAATTCATCCTGAGAAGAGCAGATCTGGTCCACACCCATGACGAAATGGGTAAAAAAAGACTACTTGAGCTGGGTTGTGATGAAGAAAAAATCCTCGTCCAGTTTAAAGGAGTGGACTTAGAAAAATTTTCACCTGAAAAGGGATCTAAAACTCTTAGAAAGAAACTTGACCTAAAAGGGAAATTTACAGTAATCAACGCTCGACATCTCGACCCAAACTACAGCGTAGATACCTTCATAAAGGCTGCAGCTGATGTATCAAAGGAAAGGAAGGATGTTGTTTTTATTCTGGTTGGGAAGGGTCCATTAGAGAATAAATTTCGAAGAATGGTAAAGGAATTGAAACTTGATGAGTATTTCAGATTTTTGGGGGGAATCTCTCATTCGGAGATGCCCACTTATCTTGCCAGCATGGACCTATATGTCGATACATTCAGCGATATCAAAAAGGACGGCATAATCAGGAAAGGGGGTGGAGGTATTGGAACCACCACAGCGGAGGCTATGGCCTCAGGAATTCCCGCTTTGCTTGGGGATAGAAAATCAGTCCTCAATTGTCAATGGTTCAAGGGCATTGTGTATAAACAACTCAATCCAGAAGATCTTGCGGATAAGATTCTGACTATCTTGGATGACGATGGATTGAGAAAAAGAATTTCCAAGGAATCTCTCAAGGCAGCAAAGGAGAATGCAGATTGGAGAAGAAACATGGTGAATATAGAGAAAGCGTATGATCGGCTGCTGGGATAGACGCTAAGTCTTAGACTTTACGTGAATTAGTTGTGGATATTCTTCAACCATAGAAACAAAGAGTAGAAAGGCTCATCTGTGGCGTGTTCCTCATGTTTTTTTATCGGCAGATTCATCAATTCCTCAAATTCCTCCTCAGTGACACCAAGTTTCTTCATGACATATTTCTTGTCTTCTTCAAGCTCTGTTTTATCGTATAACGGCTTCTTTAACTCCTCAAGAGCCTCCTCCTGTGTTATCTGACCTGCACATATGAGGTTCGATAGATGAGCCCTTCTCTTGTCTACATTAAACTTGCGGGGGAGTATGTAGGCCTGATAGAACTTTGTGAAGAGGGACTCGTAGTGTTTACCGCCATAATCCTCCCACCCGAGCTCGGATATAAGTAGCTTCTTAGCCTCTATCTTGTTGTAGTTTAGATAATGTAGAAGAGTGATTGATTTTATACCCTTGATGTAGCGATAGTATATAAGCTTGAAAAGGCCCAGAGTCGGATAAGTCCTCAACTTCACCGTAGAATATTTCCCACATATCGCCTTGAAATTCCAGAGGTCGTTTTTCCTGTAAGCCCATGATTTGGGCATTATCCACTCGGTTGTGACGTTTGCGCCCGTCAGTATGTATTTTATATCCCGCTCATCGGCTATTTTGTGTGCTGCCGCGGTTATTGCATGATCTGAGACGACCTCTATATCCACCACTGAGGCTCGGAAGTAGGCAAGCTGCAAGTTCTTGAATTCCTCCCAGTCCAGCACATAGGTGTACAGGTCTATGTCGAGTTTTCGGAGAATCTTTTCTATGTTGTGGACAGCTAGCTCTGAATCCCAGCCGTTGTCGAGATGAAAGGCCAGAGGACGGAGGCCGAGTTCCTTGGACATGTAAGCAGCATACGAGCTGTCGACGCCTCCGCTGACGCCAACTAAGCAGTCATATTCCTTGCCTCTGCCATCCCTCTTGATCCTATCCACTATCTGCCCCAGTTTTTCCTTCTTTGCCTCGCCGTTTGGGACATGTCTTTTGACAGCAGCAAAGTATCCCCTACAGTGGTTACATAAACCCCGTTCGTCGAAGACTATGTCTGGATCGGATGTGTCCATCACACACCGACTGCATATTTGGTACTCTCTTTCCATCCTACGCCTGTTGAAATGTTTTCTTTAGGTCTTCCTGTGAGGGATAATTTATCAAGACAGCCCTGTGAGGCCCATGGAAAACGAACATGCTGCCTGCAGCAACCGCCGACGCTTTACCTTCTTCGACGGCTTCCCTGAAGTCCTCCAGCCTTCCAGCCCCTCCACAGGCGATAACCGGAATGTCGACTTTTTCAGCGACGCTTCTTACGATTTTTATGTCGTATCCCTTCATTACTCCGTCCCTATCTATCGAGTTCACGAACAGCTCACCAGCCCCCAATTCTGCTACTTTTTTGGCGAAATCAATGGGGTCTATATTAGTATTCTTTGTCCCTGAGCGGCTAAATATCGAATATCTGCCGAGGAGACCCTTTAACACATCAAACGAGACCACGACGCTCTGACTGCCGAATCTCTCAGCCGCCTCCACTATAAAAGAGGGATTCTCTAGGGCATGGGTGTTCACGACAATCTTCTCCGCGCCAAGTTTGAGAATCATTTTTGCATCCTCTATGCTTCTAATGCCCCCTCCGTAGCTAAAGGGCATAAAACACTCGCTTGCTATGTCTTCTATAAGTTCAAATTGCGGCTTTCTGTTCTCGACTGTTGCTGTTATGTCGAGAAAGATCAGCTCATCAACTTCCTTATCATTTAGAATCCTTACAGCATTTATAGGATCCCCCACATACTTCGGATTTTTAAACTTAACAGTCTTTACAAGTCCCCTGTCTTTTATTAAAAGACAGGGGATAACTCTTGTTTTAAGCATTTAACACAGCTCCGCAAAATTTTTTAATAATTTCATCCCAAACTTATGACTTTTCTCTGGGTGAAACTGAACACCTAAAATGTTATCTTCCATAACAGAGGAACAGAATTCTATACCATGGTTTGTCGTAGTAAGACTATTTTCGGGATTATTGCATTTAACATAATAAGAGTGCACAAAATAGAATCTCGGCTCTTCATACATGTCCCCATATAAACAAGATTCCTTTCTTATGTCAATGGTATTCCATCCCATATGAGGAATCTTTAAAGATCTATTATCACCTAATCTAAATCTAACCGTTTCTGCATCAATCCAACCTAAACCCTCTAAAGATCCTTCTTCACTTCCTTTTGTTAATAACTGCATGCCAAGGCAAATACCTAATATCGGTGTTTTATTTTTAATTACTTTTTTGTTTAATATTGGTATCATTCCTAAATTTTTCAAATTCTCCATAGCATTATCAAAAGCACCAACCCCGGGTAAAATTATTTTTTTAGCTTCCTCTATGTCTTGAATATTGGAAGAGATTCTTGCATTCACACCAATCTTTTTAAACATGTTCAAAATAGAACCTAAATTTCCCACACCATAGTCTACTATTATTATCATAAAAACCACCTCGATTTTCTATGGTTCCCAATCCTCGTTTTAAATTTTCCGTATGATTCTGTTTATAGAAACTATTGTGTAAATTATTATTCTTTCTTTGTTTTTGTATGCCAGTTTAACTTGACTTTGTCAGATTTATTTGCGTAAAATATTTAATACATTACAGCTAAACAGTTAAATATGAAACTACTAACTACTTTTAGCTCTTCTTCCAGTTTAGGGAGAAATCACATTAGTTATTGAATGTTGAAGCAAAAATATTATAAATACAAGGAAAAACAACAAATGCAGATTATACAACTATGAAGGATTTACCTTTAGGAATAACATCGGAAGGGTCTTTCAAAAGAGCTAGAAAAATAAATACCCTCAACAAAAAGTCTTATAATGCCGGTTTGAGATGAATCCAGAATTAAGGTATGTACGGGAATTGTGTAGGAAAAAATTGGGTTGTGGGAAAACCCTATTAGAACTTACGATTTATGATAACATTGCTATGTGGTGGACTAAAGATATTCCACTATATCGTTTTATTAAAAATGCAATAAATGACGATATTTCAGCTAAATCAATTCACCCTAAGATATTTATGCTGCTTTATAAGACTACCAGAAAATACATTGAACTTCTGTTTTATATTGAACTTTTATACGACCTGTTCTTGAATGTTTTAGTAAGAATAATGATCAGAATTTTTAGAACGCATAATCAAAGTGGAAAAAAGAACAAACCAAAAATACTGTTTGTTGCTACGAATAATGAGTGGAGATTTGTTAGAGATTACGAAACAAATAAATTGAAAACGGGTGATGCAATTTTTGATTCAGTAATAAAAAGATTAAACGGCAGATATGATTTGTTAGGAGTCTATCCAATTGACCATTCCCCAATAAGAGGGGTGAAAGTTTTCATGGATAAACTGAGAAATTGGGGAATAACACATAAACCACTCAATCTATATTGGTCGTTGGATGTTTGGAGGAAAGAAAGAAATGCTTTCAAACAATTTAAGAAATCATGGAATCATGTTAAAGACGATGAAGTGTTCAGAAAGATGTGTGTCTACAACGGAAGAGACCTATATGAGCAGATAAAAGAGGAATTGGAATTATATTTTCTCTTCATGTTTCCTCGTGCTGTTAGATATATTGAAATGGGGAAGCGAATGATGAAGGCTGAAAAGCCCGATTTAATCTTATTACAGGATGAATATGGGATAGAAAGGTGTTATTTAGTTATTGCCGGTAAACTAGAGAGTATCCCAACATTGGCAGTTCAACACGGCGTTATCCATCCATATCATGAAGGTTATATGCATACACAAGACGAAATTTCTCCCGAAGGAAGTATAAAATCGCCATACTACCCAATTCCAGATAAAACTGCAGTATATGGTTATTACCATAAGAATCTCCTAACAAAAATTAGTGCATATCCAGAGGATAGTGTTGTTGTAACAGGTCAGCCAAGATATGATGTCCTGTACTATGCAGATAAAATCTATGACAAAGGAAAATTCTTAAAAGAATACAAAATTAATCCAAGTCATAAAATTATCTTATGGACAACCCAATGCCATGGTATAAGCAACAAGGAAAATATAAAAAATTTCAAGGCAGTATTTGAAACAGTGCAAAATCTCAAAGATGTGGCTTTAGTTATAAAACAACACCCCGGGGAAGGACGAAAATATACAAAAATGATTAAAAAATATCTAAGTAACTATAAAATAAATGCAATAATAACCCCAAAAGATTCAGACACTCATGAGCAATTATTCGTATGCGATTTGATGATAACCAGACACTCAACGACAGCGATGGAAGCCATAGCGTTAAATAAACCGGTTATTGTACTAAACCTAAGTGGTGAACCTGACCCTGTGGAATATGTAAAAGAAGGCGTTGCTTTAGGTGTTTACGATGAAGAAGATTTAAAGCCAACAATTGAGAAATTATTAAAAGATGATTCAGAGTTGGCAAGAAATAGAGAGAAATATATAGAAAAATATCTTTATAAAATAGATGGAAAAGCCACAGAAAGGGTTGTTAATTTGATTGAGGAGATGATAGACGAATCAGGGAGGAAATAAATTATGTCAATAATGGACGTTTTAATAATAAATCCGCCAATTAGATTGGGTGATAAACCCCGTAATATCCCTCACGGCCTTGGCATATTGGCAAATATAATTAGGGATAAGCTCGGTATTTGTCCTACTTTTCTAGACATTAATGCTCATAGATATACTGAAAAAGAAACAGAAAAGATTATAGAGAATACTGATTTTGATGTTGTTTTAATAGGTGGGATAGCTTCTGTTTATGGTATAATTACAAAGTTATCAGAGTTTATCAAGTCTGTAAATCCAGACGTAAAAATAATAGCTGGTGGATATGTAGCTATGCCTCTACCAGAGGTTTTGCTTAAAAACTCGGAGGTTGATATTATCTGCACAGGTGAGGGGGAGATTACAACCGTTGAATTATTAAGTAGATTGAAAAAAGACCCTAATGCACAACTTGACGATATTGTTGGGATTTGTTATAAAAAGAATAACGATAAAAATAAGGTAGTTTGCACACAACATCGACCTCTGATTCAGAACCTTGATGAGCAAAGTGCACTCCCTGCTTATGATTTAATTCCTATGGAGATATACCTCTCAAACCCAACTGTTGGAATTGGACGAGATATCGACTTTATATCTAGCAGAGGATGCCCATATCACTGTACCTTCTGCTATCAGCCTTGGGGACACAAACCAAGATTTCATTCGGTTGATTTTATAATCAACGCTATCAGGTTGTTGAAAGAGAATTATGATATAGATTTTCTATCTCTTCAAGATGATGAATTTATGGCAGATAAAGCAAGAGTAAGGGAGTTTTGTGAAAAAAAGAACCGTTATTTTCCTGATTTATTATGGTCTTGTACTGGAAGAGTCAATATAGTCGCTCGGGATGAGAAGATAGTTAAACTGATGAGAAATTCAGGGTGCGTACTTATCTCATATGGCTTTGAATCGGGGTCTCAAAGAATGTTAAACAGTATGAGAAAGGGCATAATGATTGATCAAATGAGAAAGACTGTGGAAATTAGTAGGAAATATAAGATGCCGATACCTGCTTCTTTTATTATTGGTATGCCCGGTGAAGATGATAAAAGCTGTAAGGAAACACTAGATTTCTGCATTAGGAATAACCTCCCTTTAGATTCCCTGATGTTTGCTACTCCTTATCCAGGTGCCGAAATATTTAATTTTGCATTAAGAACAGGAAAGGTAGACGAGAATCATATCCATGAATTTGTAATGAAACTTGGGGATGCAAGAGATTTCACCACCAATTTGACCGACTATTTTTCAGATGAAGAATTAGTAAATAAACGTGAAGAAATGATGGAAAAGGCAAGAGAAAATTATGAAAGTTTCATTACGCAAGAGGAAATAAATGCTAAAACGAGAAATTTATTTGGTAGCTTATTAAAAAAATACCCCCTTGATGAAAAGGATTTAGAGCACCGTGCAAAACATGGAGGCATAAGTACTTTTTAGGGAATGGAGGGATATCTATGAGTATTTTTTCGATTGTTACGGTTAGAGAAGGAAGTGAGGGTTTAGAAAATAAGTGCATGAGAAAAATTGATGGTAAATTTGTCTTTGAATATACAATTGAATACTCAATAAATTTAAACAGTATGATAGAAGAAGAAGTTTTTACAGTTGTTTCTTCAGATTCGGAGATAATACGAGAATATTGCTCAGAAAATAACATTTGTTTTCTAAAAAGAAGTCCAGAGTTAGCTTCTGATATTGCTCGGATTGAAGATGTTATTTATGATGCTTATCGCAAGATTGGAAAGGATTTTGGTTATATCTCACTTCTATACGGAAATATTCCAATTAGATATCCTGAAGAGTTTTTAAAAGCCTACAATTTTCTTGTAGAGAACAAAGATTATGAGTGTGTCCTGAGTATGCAAAATGTTGAAAAATTTAATCCAGCTTGGATGTTTAAGTTGAATAAAAACATGCTTTCCGCAAAAAAAAGTGAGGGATATAGACGTCAGGATCTGAAACAGCTTATGATTCATGATGGTCACACGATTTTATTTAGAAGCAAATACTTTTTAGAGTTTATGAAAACAAAATCTAAACAGAATATTATGTACGAAGCTTTTGGTAAGAAAATAAAACCCATACTTAATGATAAATTGATTATAGATATTGATACAGAAAAAGACTTAAAGCTTGCTGAGGCTGTTTTGAAGTTCAGGGTTTTAGAGGAGAAGTAAAATATGATTCATGTTAAAATTGGCGACAGAAATATTGGAGGTGGAGAGCCGTGTTTCATAATAGCGGAAGCAGGTGTAAATCATAATGGCTCCATGGAACTAGCAAAAAAAATGATAAAAGTTGCAAGAGATGCAGACGCAGACGCAGTAAAATTTCAAACCTTCAAAGCAGAAGATGTTGTTACAAAAGATGCTGAAAAAGCGAAATATCAAAAAGAGACTACTGGTTCAGAAGAATCTCAGTATGAGATGATAAAGAAGCTCGAACTAAAGAAAGATGATTTTAAAGAATTAGCTGATTATGCAAAAAATAAGGGCATTATATTCTTATCATCCTCTTTTGATAAAGAAAGCGTTAATTTATTGGATGAGATTAACGTGCCAGCATTTAAGATAGCATCTGGGGAAATAACGAATTTTCCTTTGCTCAAACACGTAGCAAAAAAAAGGAGGCCTATTATTTTATCAACTGGTATGTCCACTTTGGGAGAAGTAGAAGAAGCATTGAATGTTATCAGAGGTGACGGGGTTAAGGATGTCATTTTGCTGCATTGTGTATCTAACTATCCTGCTAGAATAGATGATGCAAATCTAAAAGCGATGGAAACTCTAAAGCAGGCGTTTAAATTACCAGTTGGTTTTTCTGACCATACTTTAGGCATTACAGCGTCAATAGCTGCAGTAGCTTTAGGCGCTTGTGTAATAGAAAAGCATTTCACTTTGGATAGAAATTTGCCTGGACCTGACCATAAAGCTTCTTTAGAACCAGATGAGTTAAAAGAGATGGTAAACGCAATTAGGGATGCGGAAAAGGCGTTAGGTGATGGGATAAAGAGACCTACAAAGGATGAAGAAGAGATAAAAAAAGTTGCAAGGAAAAGTATTGTTGCAAAAATAGGTATACCTGAGGGGACTATTTTAACGGAAAATATATTAGACATTAAGAGACCTGGCACAGGAATTGAGCCGAAATATTGGCATTTTATTGTTGGAACGAGAGCAAAAAAAGATATAAATAAAGATGAAATAATTACACGAAGGATGGTAGAATGAGGGAAAAGATAAACTTAGCCGTATTGATATCTGGCAGAGGTTCTAATCTTAAAGCAATTATCGACGCCATAAAGAATGGCTATTTGGATAAGGTCAATTTAAGAGTTGTAATAGCAAATAAAGATGCTCCAGGATTAAGATATGTAAAAGAAATAGGTAGCCCATATCACACTATCCACAGAATTATTAATGGGGAGAAAATTCCCAACGAGGAACACGATAAAAAAGTCATGAAAGCAATAGAAAGATATGATATTGATCTAATTGCACTTGCAGGCTATAATCAAGTCCTTCAGAAGGAATTTGTAAATAGATACAAATGGAAAATAATGAACATTCACCCCTCCTTGCTTCCCTCATTTGGCGGGACGCTTCACGGACAGAAGGATGCTTTAGAGTATGGGGTGAAGATAAGTGGATGTACAGTTCATTTTGTAGAAGAGGACATTGATACTGGACCCATAATCATTCAAGCAGCAGTTCCAGTAAAAGATGATGATACTTCAGAAACGTTAGCAAATAGAATTTTAGAGCATGAATATATCATTTATCCTAAAGCAATTAAATTATTTTCAGAGAATCGCCTAAAAATCGTTGGAAGGAAAGTAATTGTAGAAGAGGAACTAAAAACTTCTTTTATAATTGACCCAGAATATCATATGAAAAGAATTGGTGTTACAGAGGATGCAATAAAATATCTATTAGAAAAATGTAGGATATACACTGTATTGGTGGAGAACATTACACCAAGGGAAGCGATGATACTAAAACAGGAGATGCTTTCAATAGGTGGAGACTGTGCAGTGCCAAAGGAGTGCATATTAAATAATTTGATGCTTACCGATGCAATTCTGATTGGGAATAGCATCCAATTGAAAATTTTAATTGAGAAATTAAAACAACAAGTATTTAATTTATCGAAACTTGGCGAGGAATTGGAGATGCTTATTAGAACAATGGGAGAAAAGGAAATATGAAAAAAATTGTTTTTGTAAGTCATAATATCTTCGGATATGGATGCCTAAAAGAGATTTTAAAAAATAGTGGAGATGTAATAGCGGTCATTACGAGAAAGTATCAGCCAAGCATTTCTGATTACTGTGATCAATATAATCAGTTATGTAATAAATACAAAATACCTTTATACGAGATAGATGACATCAATGATGCAAGAATAAAAGTAAAATTAAAAAAACTAGATCCGGATTTCATATTTGTATTTGGCTGGTCCCAAATTATAGATAAAGAGATACTTGGGATTCCTAAATCAGGGTGTTTAGGTACGCACCCCTCCATATTACCAAGAAATCGAGGTAGTGCGGCAATACCTTGGCAAATCTTAAATAATGAAAAAATCAGTGCTGTAACTTTATTTTATTTAGAAGAGGGGTTAGATTGTGGAGATATTGTAGCGCAAGAGATTTTTGAGGTAGACAATGATGAAACTGCAGATAGTTTTTACCAGAAGGTAATTGAAAATGGTAAACAAATAATTCAAAAGAATCTACACTTACTGTTAAAAGGTGAGACAAAGAGAACACCACAAAACCACCTACTTGCAACCTATTTAGGTAGAAGAACTCCAGAGGATGGGGTTATTGATTGGTCTCTCGATAATGAGCGCATTTATAGGTTGATTCGTGCTGTGAGTAAGCCTTACCCCGGTGCATATACTTATTACAATTATAAAAAGATTACAATTCTTGAAGCTGAACTATCAAGGCAGACCAATTATTGCGGTACAATAGGCTCTATTCTTGAAAAGTTGGATGATGGAGTTTTAGTTCAAACAGGCAGGGGATTATTAAAAATAAGAAGGATCTATGTAGAGGGCGAAGGAGAATTCAAAGCAACTGATTATCTGAAAATTAGAAGAAAATTTGGGATGAATTATGAGGATGAAATTGTATATCTAAGGAAAGAAATAGAAAATTTGAAGAGGGAAGTTGAAGAATTGAGGAAGAAACAATCATGAAGGCCCTTGTAATCGCACCACACCCAGACGATGAAGTTTTGGGTTGTGGCGGAACAATAGCTAAACATAGCAAGCAGGGAGATGAGATTTATCTTTGTATAGTTACAAAGGCATATATTCCAGATTGGTCTGAAGAGTTTTTAAAAAATAGACTAAAAGAGATTGAGAAAGCAAACAAAATTTTAGGGATTAAAAAGACTTATTTTTTGGATTATCCCACTGTGAAATTAGATACATTTCCACAGAAAGAATTAAATGACTCAATTTTTAAGGTTATAGTGGAAGTTAAGCCCGAAATTGTTTATATACCTCACAAAGGAGATATTAATAAAGATCATCGTCTGGTCTTTGAGGCTTCTTTGGTTGCTACGAGACCTATAAATTATAAGATAAAAAAGATATTATCCTATGAAAGTCTATCTGAAACAGAGTGGGGACAACCAATAGAGCCCTTTACACCGAATGTATATATAGATATTTCAGATACGATTAAAACAAAAATAGAAGCTATGAAGGCTTATGAAAGTGAAATAAAACAATATCCACATCCACGTTCCTTAGAAATGATAAATATTCTTGCTAAGATGCGGGGGGGAGTTGTTGGGCTCAATGCAGCAGAGGCTTTTATCTTAATTAGAGAGGTTATATAAAATGGCAAGAAAAATCTGTGTAGTAACCGGGACAAGAGCAGAATATGGTATATTGAAGCCTGTAATGAAGGCAATAAAAAATTCTCCTACGCTAGAATTATCAGTTATTGTAACAGGGATGCATCTTGCTCAGCAATTTGGTTATACGCTCAGAGAGATTGAAAAAGATGGTTTTAGGATCAATGCTAAGGTTGATATGCTATTGGATAGTAATACAGGAACAGCAATGTCAAAATCCATAGGTAATGGCATAATATCAATTGCACAGGCTTTAGATATAATAAAACCCGACATTATCCTCATTTTGGGGGATAGAATAGAGCCGCTTGCTGCTGTTATTGCAGGCGCATATATGAATATTCCGGTAGCACATATACATGGAGGCGATAGTGCTAACGCGGGGTTGGACGAATATGCACGCCATGCCATCACCAAATTGGCACAGATTCACTTTCCCGCTACAAAAGAAAGTGCTAACAGAATAGTAAAGATGGGTGAAGACCCGTCGAACGTTTTTGTTGTTGGAGCACCAGGTCTAGATTCAATTTTAAATGAAAACTTAATTGAACCAACAGAATTATCGGAAAAATATAAGTTAGAGTTGTTAAAACCTATTATTCTAGTTATACAGCATCCAGTAACCACAGAGGTTGAAGACGCTCCAAATCAAATCCGTGAAACATTAGAAGCGATTATAGAATTAGAACATCAGACCATTTTGATCTATCCAAACGCAGATGCGGGTGGTAGGAAAATGATAGAAGTAATTAAGGAATACGAAAGATACCCGTTCATTAAGACGTTTAAAAGTATTCCACACAAAGAATATTTAAGTTTAATGAATATTACAAGAGTTATGGTTGGAAATTCTAGTGGCGGAATCATTGAGGCTCCTTCTTTCGGTTTGCCAGTAGTTAATGTTGGTTCAAGACAAGAGGGAAGACAAAGAGCAGAAAATGTGATAGATGTTGATTATGATAAAGAACAAATTAAAGCAGCAATAAAAAAAGCGCTTTACGATGAAAGTTTCAAGAGAAAAGTAAAAAAATGTAAAAACCCTTATGGTGATGGAAAAGCGGCGGTTAGGATTACAGACATTTTAAGTAAGATAAAAATTGATAAAAAATTATTGCAAAAGAGGTTGACTTATTAAAATGAGGTTCAAAGACTGGAAATATCCAAACATTGATGAAGGAAAATTAACCAAGTATAATTGGGTAGTTCAGCATAAAGATAAACTTAAATTAGGCTACAAAACAGATATTGGAGCATTTACATACATTAATGCAAAAAATGGCGTTATTATAGAGGATTACGTGCAAATAGGTTCTCATTGCTCCATCTATTCTGTTTCTACTATAGACAATAAAGAGGGACAAGTTATTTTGAAGAAGAACTGTAGGATAGGCAGTCATAGCGTTATAATGCCCAGTGTTACAATTGGTGAAAATTCAATCATTGGAGCATTCAGCTTTGTGAATGAAGATATATCGGATAATGTGGTTGTTGCTGGAATACCGGCAAAAGTCATGAGAAAGTTAACTAAAGAAGAGATAAATAGATTCAAGGAGGGGATAATATTATGACCTATAAAGAAGATTTACAAAAAGAAGCTTTAGCATTTGATAAACACATTGAGGAACGAATAAAACATGGTTTCATCCCAGACTTGAGGAGATTGAGGAAAGTTGATTGGTTTTATAACAATGCTTGGCGAGATCCTGAATTCGTAAAAATTTATATGATGCCAAAAATTAATTTTGTTTTAGATATCGCTAAAAAAAGAGGGGGTAAGGTGATTGAACTTGGATGTGGTTGTGGTTATTTGACCTTAGAATTGGCAAGGAATGGTTCGGATGTTACTGGAATTGATATATCTCCCAAAAGCATAGAAATAGCAAAAAAATTCGCTAAAGAAAATCCCTTCAAAGATAACTTTGGTTCTTTAATGTATAGATGCGACGATATTCTATCTATGGAACTCGGAGAAAATGAATTTGATTCTGTTGTCTTTTTCGGCACTTTACATCATTTACCAAATATAAACTCAGTATTATTAAAAGTTCATAAAGCACTGAAAGAAGAGGGTAATCTCATTATAGTTGAACCCATAAGAGGAAATTTCACGATACAGTCAGCAGAGTTTGCAGCTATACTCAGAGCTGTTTTGCCTAGTTGGATCCCTTACAATAGAAAATTGCAAGATTTAGATAATCCTAAATCATGGAATAAGTATGTACAACAAATTTTTGATGAATATACGTATAAAGGTGAACATGAACAATCACCACATGATAATGTTATAGATTCAAAAGAAATTATGCTGAATGCGGTCAGAAACTATTTCCAAATTAGATCTGTTGAGTATTCTGATGCTTTTATAGCTAAATTAATAGGCGGTTTGCGAGGAGAAGATAAATATCTTATAGCAAGGTTTCTAAAATTTCTTGATGATGATTTAATTCGGAGAAAAATACTGCCACCCGGATCAATTAGAATACATGCGGTAAAAGAAAAACAGGTAATGATGGAGGAAATGTAATGAGCTGGAAAATACCTCTTTTCAAGATATATTGGGATGAAGGAGATGTGAGGGTGGTGAGTGATGCGATCAAAAAGGGGATGAACTGGGCAACTGGTCCGGATGTTGAGAAATTTGAAGAGTTGATTGCGAGTTACGTGGGCACAGAATACGCTATAACCTTCAACTCTGGAACATCTGCTCTGCACGCTGCGATGATCGCCTATAAGATAAAACAAGGTGATGAGGTTATAGTTCCTTCATTTACATTCATTGCAACAGCGAATGCTCCTCTTTTCGTCGGAGCGAAGCCGGTCTTTGCAGATATAGAAGAAGAAACCTTTGGCTTAGATCCAAAAGATGTAAAAGAGAAAATTACTTCAAAAACTAAGGCTATTATCCCAATTCATTACGGTGGCTGCCCTTGTAAAATAAGAGAATTGAAGGAAATAGCTGAAGACCATAATTTAATATTGATAGAGGATGCTGCGGAATCATTGGGGACGGCAATCAAAGATAAGAAAGTAGGAACATTTGGTGATTCCACAATGTTTAGCTTGTGTGCACCAAAAGTAATTACTACGGGGGAGGGGGGAATAATAGTAACAGATTCAACGGAAGTTTATGAAAAATTAAAATTGATAAGATCCCATGGAAGGGCAGAAACTGAAGATTATTTTTCGTCAACAGAATACATGGATTATATAGCATTGGGGTACAACTTTAGAATGTCTAATCTAACTGCTGCATTAGGGATTGCGCAACTTAAAAAAATCGAGGAGATCATAGAGATGAGGAGGGAAAAAGCAGAGTATATGATTAAAAAATTATCCAAGATAGAAGATATAAAATTACCATATGCACCTAAAGATTATTTTCATGTATACCAGATGTTTACTATAAGGATGAGTGAAATAAAGAGGATGAGGAAAGGACTTAAAAACTATCTTGCAGGTAAAGGTATTATGAGCAAAGTTTATTTTGAGCCAGTGCATCTTACCACATTTTATAAAAAAGTATTAGGATATGACTGTAATTTACCTGTTACTGAGAAGATTTCCAGAGAGGTTTTAACTTTACCTATGTATCCTACACTCACAAAAAATGAAATAGATTATATAACGGATACGATTATAGAATTTTTTAGTGGGGATCTTAATGGATAGAAATATAAAAAGAATGCTTGCAAAGGAATCTTATTCTGTAAAAGAAGTGATGAAAATTATTGATGATGCAGGATTAGGTATTGCATTTATTGTAGACAATGAGAATGGATTTGTGGGGTTGGTAACTGATGGTAATATCAGAAGGGCGATTTTGAAAGGTGCCAGCTTGGGTAGCCCTATAAAGGAAGTAATGAATACCGACCCTGTTGTCGTTTATGATTCTTGGTCTAATAAGAAACTAAAAGAGTTTTTTAGTAGTAGACAAGTTAAGGAAATGATTCCAGAACATGGAAGTATGAAAGTTCCTGTTTTAGATGAAAACAAAAGAGTTAAAAATATAATTTTTTTTTCAGAAAAGGGATATGAAGGAATTGATATTGAATATGGATTTAAAGAAAAACGGGGAGTTAATAAAGTTCTGGTTATCGGCGGTGCCGGATATCTTGGATCGGTTCTTTCAAGAAAATTACTACAAAAAGGTTATAAAGTCAGGGTTTTAGACAATTTAACCTATGGTGATGATGGAATTAGAGATTTATATAATGGGGATAATTTTGAATTTGTTAAAGGAGATATGCGAGATATTTCAACTGTGGTAGATGCTATTAAAGGAATGGATGCAGTGATTCATTTAGCAGCTATTGTTGGTGATCCAGCATCTGCCTTAAGCCCACAAAAGACGATTGAAGTAAACTATCTGGCAACCAAACTAGTTGCGGAGGTCTGTAAGTATCATCAGATTAACAGATTTATATCTGCCTCTACATGTAGTGTCTATGGAGCGAGTTTTACCCCTGATACTCGTTCGGACGAAAATTCTCCTTTAAATCCTGTTTCTTTATACGCTGAAATGAAAATAAAATCAGAGGAAGGACTTTTAGAGATGGTAGATGGTAATTTTGCCCCTACTATCCTTCGCATGGCTACCCTTTATGGTTTGTCGCCGAGAATGAGATTTGATCTGGTAGTGAATCTGTTGACTGCAAAGGCTATTTTTGATAACAAGATTACTATATTTGGGGGTTCTCAATGGAGACCTAATTTGCATGTAGAAGATGCAGCTGAAGCATTTATAAAATGTTTAGATGCATCCATTGAAAAAGTGCGGGGAGAAGTCTTTAATGTAGGGTCAAATGAACAAAATTATCGAATTGCTCAAATTGGCGAGATGATTCATGATATCATCCCAAATGCTAAACTCGAAACTCTGGAGAAGGATGACGAGAGAAATTACAATATCTCTTTTGACAAAATAAGTAAAGTTCTGGGATTCGGGGCCATGAGATGTATAAAAGACGGAGTACTAGAAATTAAACAAGTTGTGGAGAGGGGGGAAATAAAAGACTACAAAAAGGAGAAGTATAGTAATTATAAATTTTTATCTAAAGAGTTATCCAATACCAACGAAGAAAAATGATTCATGGGAGCATAGCCCTAAAAAAATCTATCTCCTTTTTCTCAACGCCTCTCAACAAGATTAAAACTGCAAAGTAGATTCCTGCACACACAAGGATGGAAATCAATACCTCTGGAAACGGTACTGGGTGCCATTTCCACAATATTAAAGCCATCACTGAAGAGGCCAATATGCTTTTCAATATAAAGACTAAATCTACATCAAATTTTAGGTAATTTCTTGTGAGTATGATGGTAAGAGTTCCTATGATAGTAAAAGATATTAATGTAGAGATAGCAGCACCCAGAATTCCTATCTTTGGAATCAGGATTATATTCACTACTATATTTATTGCACCTCCGATCCCCAGTAAAATGGCATTAAATTGGGTTTTTTTAACTAACGTAAAGATCCAACCCCAGATGCCATATAGGGAGTAGTAAAATATTACGCCTAACGCCACTATTGGAATAATCAAATAACCTTGGGGAACAAACTCTGGTTTAGTCATAATTCTCAGGACCTGTTTGGAGAGAATAGAAAGTCCAAAAAAGGAGGGGATTGCTAGCAGCAGGAAATACTTTAGGGAATAACTGAAATGATTTTTTAATTCGTGTATTTTGTTTTCTTCCCAGAGCTTAGAGATGGTAGGGAACAGAACCGTGCTCAAAGGCCCTATGAACATGCCGACAATTGATGCTATTCCATAGGCAGCAGAGTAGATCCCCACATTATATGAATCTAAAAAATAACCAATGAGATATCTGTCAGAGGAATTCACTACCCATGCAAAGATGGATACGGGTATGAGGGGTAAACCAAAAGCCAGATAAGGTTTTATTTTTGAGAAATTAGGGAGTTTTATCTTGATTTCATTTGCAATAAAAATAAATGTTACCATGAAAATAAGAAGTCTTACAGACACGAATGAATAGATTACTGCATCCAAGCCGAAGCCCTGTAATACTAAAACAGCTGCCAGAGAAACTTCCCCAAGGGTTTCTAAAACCTGGAAAACAGATAATTGGAACATCCGTCGCGAGGCTCGAATGAAGTCAAGATTCACTAGGTCTATGGCCCAGATGAGAATCAAGAAGGCACCAATTTTTATTATATCCATGGCTTGGGGATCTCCAAAAATCGTATTTGCCAAGGTTTGGGAGGAAATGAAGACTAAGGACGAGAGAAATAGTGAAGCAAAGAAAACAACAAGAAGTACAGAATAATAGCCCTCCCGGATTTCTTTTTTGTTCTTTTTTCCCGCTAAGAATCGGACCATTGATGCTCGAAGACCCAAGGTTGAGATAGGGGTCAAAAGATTAATAGTCACCATTAGAGTAGCATAGATTCCATAGGGAGAGGCTCCAAGGGTTTTGGCTATTACCGGGATGAGAATTAATCCTCTTAGTGACATTAATAGTTGTGCAATACCAACAATTCCCACATCTTTAGTGAATTTTCTATATTCTGGCATTTTATACTTTGCTTAATGAAAAGACACTGTTGTATCATTTTTATTTCAGAAATATTTAAATGTGCAAATTTCAGAAAAAAGTGTTAGATGCACAAATAATAGAATAAAAAATCAGGGTAGATCTTTCTTTCTATCCCTATTATTTCATTCTCATCAGGTAGACGATTATACCCGCAAATAGTATAAATGCAAGGATTACTATTGCCGTTGTTGCCAGTGCTACCCCACCTTCTGTTGATATGGTTGTCGTAGTCGTTCTTATCGTTGTTGTGGTTGCTTTAGTTGTTGTAGTTGTGGTTGCTTTCGTTGTGGTTGTTGTAGTTGCCTTTAGAGTTGTAGTTGTTGTGATGGCTTTAATTGTTGTAGTCGGTGCCTTGCACGGAGAGCACGGTCCCCCACAGTCAATTCCCTCTTCTCCTTGATTTTGAATTCCATCATCGCACGTGGGCACCTTTATTACCTTAGCAACATTTGGCGTTCCGCTACCCCAACCACCTCCACCCCTATAGGGAATGGTTGTTGTAGTTGTAGAAGTAGTGGTTGTAGTAGTTGCGTTTATGTAAATCCAATATTCATCGGTGTAATTCCAGTTGCCTACTGAGTCGTTCACCCATCCTCTGAATGTGTAGTTGCCGATTGACAGAGATGTTTTGTTTTTATAACAGATGTTTTCTGATTTCTTCTTCATTGATTCATTCGTCCCATTCCAATCCACCAAACAGGCATTTAATGTTGAATCTGAGTAGAATTCTATATAGGCCCAGACTCGGTCTAAAATTGTATTATAATCTGATAGCGTTGCATTCAGATTTATCGATGGTGCAGTGTTGTCTATGTTGATCGTTACTGTTGGGGTATAGCTTGAGTTATCCGTTAGATCTGTAGCCCTGCATCTCAGACCGACATTATCTTGTGTATAGCTGGATGTACTCCATACGTAGTAGCCATCACCGTTATCCTCCAATGTAGTCCATTTTCCTGTTATGTTTGTTTCTATATCATAGTATACAGTATCTGAATCGTTATCTGTAGAGCCAGAGCAGTTTATGGTTACGGATGTTGTGTATGTCCCAGATGTCGGGGTTAATGTTGTCGGGGTTGTAGGTGGGGAGTTTTGAACTGTTTTTGTTGTTGAGGAAGTTGTTGACTTTGAATTGTTATCGGTAGCTGTTACGGTACAATTAATAACCTGGTTCCTAGAGTAATTGCCAGAAGAGAGATTACAGGTTTTCTGTATATTATTGCCTAGTGAATAATCGCATGTGTTTTTGGGTGTATTATTTACCAAGATAGTAAAATTTAGAGTTCCATTGTCCCCATCAGGGTCTATATAAATGGCCGTGCAGACTATGTCTGTGTTGGTATATACTGTAGATGGTGTTATTGAAGGATTAGGGTTACTCGGTGCTTGGTTTGAACTTTCCTCATTTTCTATCGAATATGTCGGCTCTGTTGATGTGTATTTGTGAATACGAATAGAATCAATGTATAAATTCTGAAATTGACCTGAAGTATAAAGATAAATCTGAGTTAGGGTATAAGACGCATCTACGATTTCGTGTGAACCATCCCAATAGACATTAAATTTACTGCCATCATAAACCACTTTTAGGCTATGCCAACCAATGCTTCTTGTCCCGAAATTTGTTGGAGTTCCGCCAATATATTTAATATATTGTGTATCTGCATAACTATAACCATTAACACCTATTGAAATATCTGTGCTATAAGACCCAACTGTTCCAGTAAAAAAAACAAACTGCTGGTCATTAGCATTATCACTAACATCATAATAGTCCATTTCTATAATCTGAGACCCGCTTCTACTTCGGTATATACGATCGGAGAATCCTCCCCCACCAACTAATTTTATGCTTCTACTTCCTCTTTTTGCCTGTTCCGTAGATGTCTGTGCATTACCTAAAGCATCAGTCCATCCATGATTGCTGGGGTCATCAGAATATTCAAGATCATCAAAGAAATCAAAGGTATTCGTTCCATTACTCGCAGAGCTCGCCCCGGAATTTCCGTAGTACACATAAATCGTTTCAGTAGATGATGCAGTAATCGAAGGAACTTCGACCCAGAATATTGAATTTTTAGAATTATTGTTAGTAATGCATTCTTCAATCCAGAAATCCAGTTCTGCATTTTCTGAGCCATTTATAAAGCGGACATCCTGACATTGTGATTGCAATTTTCCTCCGTCATACAATGGGGTAGTATTCAGCTCTATTTTTATCTGGTAGTTCGTTAAATCAGAGCCAGATTGCTCTGTAATAGTGACCTCCTTTTTATATTCCCAGCTATTATCCCACCATGTCGCACTAACATTAACAGTACAGATCAAAAGCGCAAAAAATAAAGCCATGGATATTGTAGTTTTTGTTTTCATTTTTGATTACCTAATTTACATTTTGACTATAAAAATATGGTACATTGATGTATTTAAAGCTTTCGGTTAATATATACGATAAAGAATGAATATTTGACAATAGAGAGAAGAGATTATCTGAAAAAAGTTGTGATCCAAAATTTGTAAATAGGGCAGAGAAGGCTATTGATCAGTTTTATTTAAATTTTAAAATCCAATTGTAACTACTCAGGCATAGGGGTAACTTTCGACATATTCACACGCTCTGAGCGAACGTAGCAAAAATCGCCACATGGCTTACTGCCATCACTTTTTGATTTTTGTGATTTTTGAATATAGAAATTGTGTTTATCTCAATATGTTCGCAGGCTACTGGTTATTGAGGGCTGAGTAGTTACTTTATTTTTATAATACTAAAAACTTATAGTGCATGAATTTATAAACTTTTGTGCATTATATATTAATAAATTCAGGAAAAATGATCAGGGATGTTTTGCTGATACAGAAAAGAGAGATAGAAAGAAGGCTGAAAGAGGAATATGTGGAGAGAGACATAGACCTGAAAAAATTCGACAATGATCTTATAAAGGTGATAATAGGCCCCAGAAGGGCGGGGAAGTCTTTTTTTGCCATTCATGTGCTGGATAAGCTGGGCAGTTTCGGGTATGCAAACTTCGATGACGAGAAACTTGTAGAAGTAGAGGATTACGATGAGATTGTTAGCACGATAAATTCCCTCTGCAATAACCCGGAATATCTGTTGTTTGACGAAATCCAGAATCTGGATAAATGGGAGTTGTTTGTGAACAGGCTTCAAAGGCAGGGCTATAACATAGTAACTACCGGGAGCAATTCGAAACTATTGGGCAGGGAACTGGCAACCCACCTAACAGGCAGGCATTTACAGGTAAACATATTCCCGTTCTCCTTCAAAGAATTCCTGAAGCTTGAAAAAAAAGAATTAACGGAAAACGAGGTAAAAACAAGATTATTCACTTACCTGACCTATGGAGGATATCCAGAGCCTCTTGTCAAGAAACTGGATTACAGGGATTATCTCTCAACACTTTTTAATTCAACGATATATAAAGACATAGTCAAAAGATTCAAGGTAAGATATCCCCAGGCAATTGAAGACCTTGCCGTCTATTTAATCTCAAATATTGCCAGAGAATTCTCGTATAACACCCTGACCAAGGTAACCAAGTGCAGGAGTATTCATACGGTCGAAAAATACCTGAACTATCTGGAGGAGGCCTTTATTCTATTCAAGATAAACAGGTTTTCATTCAAGGTTAAAGAACAGATATCCTCCAATAAAAAAATATACTGCATCGACAACGGTTTCGTTTACGCTAAAGCCTTCAGGTTCAGCTCGGACATTGGCAGATTATACGAGAATACTGTAGCAATCGAGCTGAAAAAACTGGAGATGAACGGGGTAGCAGACATCTACTTCTGGAAAAACCCCCAGCAAGAAGAAGTCGACTTCGTCGTTAAAAAAGGATTGAACGTAGACCAACTAATACAGGTTTGCTACGACATAAACGACGTTAAGACCAGAGAAAGAGAAATCAGGGCCCTGCTTAAAGCAAGCAAAGAACTCAAATGTAAAAACCTTCTGGTCATAACAGGAGACTATGAAGCAGAGGAACAATCAAGCTGGTTCGGAATTAAGCGCGAGGTAAAGTTCACACCCCTGTGGAAGTGGCTGATGGAGAGATAAAGGCCGTTTAATGTCTGAGTTAGATTATAGGATTCATCAATTTTTGGACAGGTAAAGAGAACTGGATTTTTTGGATAGACACCATAAATGTAATGAGGCAGAATTTATCGTGCTCTATGAGAGAAAAAAGATAGGTAAATTCTGAAATCTATATGATATTTATATACAGATTCGTATATATACAGTATGGTATACTTAACAGGAAAAGAGAGAAGATTATTCACAAACAGGGAGAGAGAACTTGAAGAATTATCCAGGGGGTTAAGGTTGTTAAGGGATGGTTTCCCTAAAAATTATTCCGTAATAGGTCTGAGAAAGATAGGAAAAACGTGGTTGATAAGAAAATTTGGAAGTGATAAAAAAGTAATTCTGTTTAATGTTGAGGATAACTTTTCACCACCGGAGGATTTTGCCCTTCGATTTGTGTACTCTGTCTTTTATGCTCTCAATCCACGGGGTGACTATCAACCCACTTTAGCTAATTTGAATAAAATTTTACTGGATAACAATACCTCAAAAGAAATCTTTAACCTATTCCTTACAGAATATGAAAAGAAAAATCCAGACAGGATCCTGCTTATCCAAAAAGCCTTCGAATTGCCGGATAAACTTGCAAGAGAAGAGGGTATATTTTTAGTTGTTGTACTGGATGAATTTCAGGCGATTCTTGGACTGAATAAATATCCGGAGATAGAAACTATCCTGGGTTTAGTAAGAACGTATTTTGAACATGCGGAGAGGATAATGTGGATTATCTCCGGTTCTGCAATTTCTTTAATGCTGAGTATAACCTCTAATGCTGAATCACCATTCTTCGAACTGTTTGAGAATATACGTTTGGATTTCTTTGGCAGGGAGGCAAGTTTTAGCCTTATCAATAAACTAGAAAAGATATATAAAGCAAAAATAGATGCGGAAATAAAAAAGCGGATATTCCACTCCACAAGAGGGCATCCATTCTACATTTATTGTTTAACAGACAAGCTACTTTCTATCTCTGAAAAGCCATCACAGGGAGACCTTACAAAAGCGGTATTTGAAGAAATTCTGACTCCCAATGCGAGAATCTACAGTCATTGTAGATATGTATTTGATACCTCACTTGGAAAGGCGAAAGGAAAAGCAACCATAAAGAAAGTATTGGAGGAACTGGCCAGGGAAGAGGAGCTGAGCATATCGGAGATAGCAAAGAAGGTAAGGATGACCATCCAAACTGTAAATATTTCTATGATAAGGCTCATGGAAGTTGACTTGGTTGAAAGGATGGATAAGAAATATAGAATCTGCGATCCTATACTCAGATTCTGGATAAAAAATATTATTCTCGGCGGTGGGAATTTTGTGAAGATAAAGAAGTCGAGAATGAAACAACTTCAGGAGGATCTATTGAAGGCAAAAACTGAATTAGGAAAGGTAAAGGAATCGGAGATAAGGGAGAAATTAAGGGAAAGATTTGAAATAGAATTTAAACCATACTTCGACAAGAAGAATAACATAGAATTTGATGGTGTTGGTTTTGACAAAGTGCAGTATATCCTTGAGATAAAGTGGAGAAATAGACCCGCAACCTATAAGGATCTGGAAAAATTTCT
>Ga0209636_10001004_pt1 | contig 28265 bp, 21 predicted proteins | sample DeeMarSWOR152_54_FD_187464 | JGI IMG/M metagenome (GOLD analysis project Ga0209636, IMG submission 187464) | Marine sediment microbial communities from White Oak River estuary, North Carolina - WOR-1-52-54 (SPAdes) (version 2) | ecosystem: Environmental > Aquatic > Marine > Intertidal zone >...
CAATTCCAAACATGCGTATGAGAGTTACACTGAGAGCCGCCTGAAAGTTCACCCCTCTAAACCAGTTATACATCTGTACCAAGATGTTCTCTTCAGGCTTCAGTGGTACGCCGTGGAAAACGATGTTGTCATTTACAAGTCGAATTTGGCCCAGTGTTGTCTGTTGGGCACCGAAATACCCCGCAGGGAAAACGACTGTGAAGAAGACGTGGGAGAGAATTGAGTGAACGACGACGAGTAGCAATTTGTATCTGACTCGTTCAGATGAAAAGATTATCGCGACTAGGAGGAAGGTTGTGGCAAAGAAGACGGGGATGAATACGGGGTGCATGACTTCCCATACTGTGTGCACTTCCTCTGCGCGTGATAGGAAGAGCAAGCAGAATGAAAGAACAACCATAAAGGCGTACAGAAACTCTACAGCACGTAGATATCTATGATCGATGAAAGGACGACTTAGACTTTTCAAGATTTGCTCTGCCCTTGTGGCCATGTTGTGTCTCTTCTCCTGAGCCTTCCAGTTTTGCTGAAACCATGTTCTTCTGTAATATTTGGTTACGCCCCGGATCTATTCGTGGTTAGTTCTATACTTATGCTGTATTCGGTCATTTTGTACATGAGAGAAGAGAATGTAGCCACAATAAGCAATACTATCGCGGATCGGATAGCGTCTAGATTGTAAATCATCATAACTGTCAACCCGATTAAGCCTAGAAATACAATTAGCAGAAGGCTGCCCAACATAAACCGTGAGAGAGGGGTTTCTCTTTCGAAAAAGATATTTCCTAAGAAAATTGCATTTGTCAGGAAGTAAAGAGACGATGCTGCTATGCCTATCACCGGCGAGTGGACAACGCTTGCGTTTATGAAAACTAACAAGACCATAAGGTAAGATAGCATTGTAGAACGGAAATTTCTATCGTGTAATACTGTTTCCTCTACTTTCCCAAACGTGATTTTGTTTTGCATTCTCAGCCGCGGCCAATCTCTAATTTCGATCGAATGTATATAGCCATTTCTGTAAGTCGATTTGAGCCTTTGAATTGCATTCAATAAGAATTCTATATGTCCGGACCGTTCTATCTCACACACCATCGTTTTCTATGAAATCGTAGATTTGTTTCGCTTCAAACGATACAAGGCTTTGACCTGTTGAGACGCTCAACCATATTGTGGAGGCTTTGTTTTTCGTCACCGGTGACAACTGCCTGGCTTAATATCCAATTCTTTTCAATCGGGGCGCTCATAAGAATAATTTTATTAAATCCAATCAGCAAGCAAATGTTGATGTCCACTGCTCTAGTCAAACATTCCTATTCTCTGTTCCGCGGATGGGAGGTTGTCCGCCATCTTCGGAGTCTGGAGAAGAGCCAGTGGCTACCCATGGACGAAATCCAAAGGATACAGTTGAAGAAACTCAGAAAGCTCACCGAGCATGCCTACAATAATGTGCCCTTCTATCATGAAAAGTTCAAAGAAGCAGGTCTAAAGCCTCAAGACATTCGTACCCTCGCAGATCTCCAGAAGCTACCGATCACGACGAAAAACGAGTTGAAAAATTCTACGCCCGATAAAACGGTAGCGAGAAATCAGAGTATACACAAGCTTAAGAGGCGCCAAACAGGCGGAACAACTGGCAAGCCGTTTATCTTTTTTAAAGATAGGAGAACCATTTCTCATGAGTTAGCCGCTCTGTGTTGGTTCAGATCTTGGTATGGATCTTTTGGATTTAAGCAGGCTCTCTTGAGATTCTTCTCCTATTGGATCCCGTGGAGTAAGGCATCTAAGTCATTTTTAATAGGCTGGCTGGTCTGTGACAGGAACACTCAAACTCTATGGAAGTATGCACGCTGGATAGAGAGGTTTAAGCCTAAAGCGTTAGAAGGATCTCCCGCGGGTTTCTACGTTTTTGTGAACTTTCTGAAGAAAGAAGGAATATCAGGTATAGTCTTGCCTGTTCTGCTTACCACATCTGAAACGTTGTTTAGTTTTCAAAGGCAGGCAATCGAGTCAGCGTTGGATTGTCGAGTTTTCAATCATTATAGTAGTGGCGAAATAGCCTCGATAGCGCAGGAGTGTGAAGAACATGCGGGGTTGCACATTAATGCAGTGGATCGCATTGTTGAATTTATTCAAAGAGGGGAAGTTGTGTCGCCTGGGGAAATGGGAGAGATCGTGATTACAGATTTAGAGAACTATGCCATGCCGTTCATAAGGTATAACATTAAAGACATCGGCGTTCCTATGGACGGCTTCTGCTCATGTGGACGTGGATTGCCTCTCATCAAAGAGATCAAGGGAAGGATCACGGATCTGATAGTTTCTTCGGGTGGAAGCATCATACCAGGCGATGTCTTCGCTAAATTCATAGTTTTTCGGGGTCATAAATGGATGGAACAATTCCAAGTAGTTCAACCGTCTGAGCAAGGACTTTTGATAAGAATCGTCAAATCTCCCGAATTCGAAAGAGAAGATCTGGAGTTAATATTAGAAAAAATACGCGAATATTTAGGTAATGTGGAAGTAAGGACGGAGTTCGTTGAGTCAATAACTCCTCCTCCATCAGGTAAGCATCGTTTTGTAATATCTGATGTGTCTCACGAAATTTTCGGCACGTAAGAAAATAGGCAGATTTCGCTGGGTCTAGCGTGGGGCACATAGGTACTGTTTTATTGGCTTTTTCCATAGTTCTCTATGCATATTGTTAGATCATGGCTGTCTATGATTTCGTCTCCATTTATGTCGCAAACTTCGTCCCAGTTTAGGCTACTAGGGGTTGCTCCGTAGGCTTTACAGATCCTAGATAAGTCGCATACGTCAACGATTTCATCATCGTTCACATCTCCTGGAAACTTCCAGTAAATCAGTATTCTAGTGGGACTTTCATGTGTGACGTTCAAAGTCAGTATTGTGGTGTCGGAATTGTAGCACCATTCTGAAGTTCCATTGACTGTGTAGATCTCCAAGGGTTCTCCTCTATCGCCACAGTAGACTTTCGTGATTGTTGTCAAGCCACTTATACATGTCAGAGTGAAGCAAAGTTTGGTGTTCGTCGCTGAAGCAGAGGAAACTGTGGCCGCTAAGTTTGTGACTACAATCAGGTCGTTTGTGCTTGTTGTTGGAGAGAAACTTCCATAGTATCTGCCAACATATATATCGTTTGTTCTCTCTCTCAGAATTGTGGAATCTTCATAAAACAATCTGGTTCCTGTGATTCTGAGGATCGCCTGTTCACTTTCTTGGATGTTTGCTAAGACTTGAACAGGACCTGTGAGGATTCCTGTCAGGTTTGTTGAGGGGGATCGTGTTCCATTTGTCAGCATTCCATCATGAGAGACTTGCTGACCGTTTATTGTCAGTGTTGGATAAGTGGTATTAAGTGTCTGGTTATGATATGCAGAGGCGCTTTCTTTTTCGAGAAACTGAATAGAGTCACCTTCAGAAACTCCTCTTGCAATGCCGACTTCTAACTTGACGAACATCAAGCTGTCTAAGTGTGTCTCCAAGGGCTTGTTTATTCGGAAGAGAATCCACCATCTGAACGCTGACTTGCTTGAATCGGCATGAACAAATGCTGTTGTGAATCGTTGCCAATTTTTTGTGACATCTATATAACCATCCCGCCAGTTTTCTTGACTCCCCCCATTGTATTGATACTGTATTTGCAGAGCATCATCAACGGAAGCATTGCCTTTGTAGTAGAACGAAAGTATGTATACATCGCCAAGTGAACCAGAAATGAAGCCTTGAGTTAAGCATTCCCATTGTGTAGTATGGTTTCTTGCGTAATAATACGTTCCGTTTGCGGATGAACCAGATTTGACTGTTCCAAAGGGTGACTGCGCTTCAGTCCAACTTGTTTTGTCTCCTGTCTCAAATCCACTATTATTGTAGTGATTATACCTTGACAACCCTATGATACTAGCCTGAACATTTGATAGGACGAGACCAGTAAAATCTATGTAGTTTGAGCCATTCGAAATTCTCTGCTCTAAAACGTAATTTTGAGCATTCACTTCATTTCCTCTATACTTGTAGTATTCTTTGTGGTAGAGTTTGATCAAGTCCTCTTTTGCAATGTCTATTCGCCACAGTCTTCTCTTTGTTCTCTCGGTCACATAGACTGGCAGTCTATGTGAAATCGAATAAAAAGATTCATTACCATCACCGGTGTCAACGAGTTTCACCCAATGTTGTCCATCCCAACTGCCACATACATGGCCATCACAGTCTCCAAAGACATGGAAATCCGCATCGCCATAATAAGAACCCTCCTCAATAATGGGACAATCAACTCTAGGTGCGCCATACGAATCCCAAACGGCCTCCCTTTCTGCCCAAGTGCCTCCAGAGGGGATTCTATACATGACCCCCCCAGCATCGAAGCCGAAATAGACGTAGGAATTGTCACTCCAAATGTCTGTAACTGCTATCGTTGTAGTGACGTTTGACCATGAACTTCCGTTCCATCTTTGAATCCAATCCACAAAATCCCCCATCGCTGTGTAGACATCCCCATTTGAAATATCAACACCAACCGTGTGAAAATGATCTCCCTTCCCAGTTTGATTTCTCCATACGTGAAATGAATCTCCAGTATCGGTTGAACGATATATGTAAATCACTTCGTTAGTATAGGTATTAATGTAAAGATTTCCACTTGGATCCTCAGTCATGTGCCACATCTGATAAGCATCGTCTAAGACTATCTCCCAACTATCTCCACCATCCGTTGACCTATAAACATACCATTTTGTTCCAGTTTTCCACATCGAGGCAAAAATGTAGTCTCTGCTATCAACGAAAACAAATGATATTCTACTAGTTGGTGACGGCCAAATTCCCTGAAAAGCCTTCGACCATGTAACTCCGTTATCTGAACTTCTCCAGACAGCGTTTGCATCAGTATCTCTCACGAAGACATTACCGCTAGAGTCAACATCCACAGCCCAAGGTTGAAAAGGTAGGCCGGTTATCTCTATCACAAAATTGTCTGCAACCATTGAAGCTTGAATTTGAGGCGTGAAAGCTCCGAGAAACGAGACAGCAAAGACAGTTAAAACGCAAATAAGAAACAGGTTGCCCCATTGTCTTCTCCGCATTCTAGCCCACCTTTCTCTCATCGTATGGACACGTTTTCAAAACCTGCTGGCGCTATGAATACTCAATGCAAAAAGCCCCAAAAAAACCTTGTGGCGCGACCTAGTGTCGTGCTTTTTGCATTGATAATACAAGAGTGATAATCTTTTATGAGTGAATATAGGTGGAAAACTGAAACGCTGCAATATTCATGTGATAGTAATTTGGCAAAATATTCAAAATTAACGCGCGCGTAGCAGGCGACTGAGTATCTACATCTAAAGAATTTTCGCAGTTTTTCAAGATAACATAGCTTTCCATACTAGTTGCATATGCTGGCATGTAATTCCTTAGAAAGAGATAGGACGAGTTATCATCAAAACTAAATAGGGGGTGCCTAGACGTGTGCCTCTAGACATATAGTCCCTATTGAAAACTTGAGGTACAATGGAAGTTTTTCACAACAAAGACTTATAAATAGCTTCCATTTTTGACACACAGTTTTCCCAAGTTGCTCTTCGTTTTACGATTTTGAAACATCTTTCGCCGAAACGTTTCCTTAGACTCGGATTTTCTATAAGTTGGATCACTCTTTCGGCCAGCACTGTCGGGTTTTTTGGTGGAAATAGGAACCCATCCTCCCCGTCTTTTATCCATTCTCGGTTTCCAGGTATGTCTGTCACTACAGGCGGTAGACCGCAGGCCATCGCCTCAAGTAGAGAGACGGAGGTGGAGTCCACGAAACATGTGGAAACGTAGATGTCTGCGGCTGCAAGGTGGGGAGACACTTTATTATGTGGTACTAATCCGACAAAATGTACATGTTTTGAAAGATCTAGTTTCTTCACCAGTCTCTTTAGGTAACTCTCCAAAGGTCCTGTACCCTTGATTATGAACTTCGCATTTCCATGGCTTCTTACGATTAGGGGAATGGCTCTGATCAGGCATTCGATGTCATAATGATTGTTGTTGTAGAATGGCCTGGTGCTTATGATTACAACGTCCGTTTCCCTTATGCGAAGCTTCTTTCTGATAGCGCTTCCGTCAACGTTAGGATTGAATATGTCCGTGTCAACACCGAATGGGATTACTGTGATTTTGCTTCCGGGAATCCCCATCTCGACCCATCTCTCTTTGAGGCAGTTTGCATCGACGGTTATTACGCTTGCCTTCATGGCTGCGATTCGTGCCAAGCTCTTTTGTCGAAAATGTGCTTGCGGGAGTGTCTCTACTTCAAGTCCCCAGGAGGTCAATACGAAAGGAAGTTTGCTTAGGATGTTGGCTAGGCTGTAGTAATGTTGGACATGCAGGTGTACAAGATCAGGGTTGACTCTTCTTAGAACCCTCATCGCTCCTAGCATGTTTGGAAGGGCATGTCGTGGAAATCCTGCTCCACTGGGGGTCTGTAGGTGGTAGACAGGAATGGACTTAGGTTCTGGTGCCACCCAACAGCGAGAGTCGGTTATCAAGCATATGTTGTAACCCCTTTGATGGAATGCTTCTATCCACCGTTGACTATGAATCGAGAGGGGACTGATGTAACACACCTTGGCTTTTGTCAATCTTTCACCCTTTACTAGTCAGTGGTGAGATTCTTACAATCCACGCGTATGTTTACGTTTTGTCAGTTGAAGTCTTACTGTTCTTCTTCTGAAAGCGCATATGCACTGGCAAAGGTCTACGCAAGCTGATTAATGTGAGAGCAATACCCGAAAGAAGGAGGCCTATAGAGAGTATCCACCAATGATGATAAGGATAAACCTTCTCGTTTGTGTATCCTTTCAGTACCATCAAACAGTTGGGTCGTAATTGTATGTCCTCGAATATGAAAGTGTAGTAGCCGGGTTCTAGCAAAGAAACGTTCAGGTATATACGCTTTCCAGGTTGAAGTACGAGGCCTAGAACGAGGTTTTCAGTTTGGTCATAGATTCTCAGTCTTGGGGAGGAGCCATAATCTACATAGGGATGCGCCCCCGCATCAGGTCCCCAAGCATACACAAAGTAAATTCCTCGAAATTGCTCACCGGCTTGGCTAAACTTCTCTGAAAAAGCTGTGGTTGAATAGATTCCGATATCATCCAATTCTTCTGTCGGTCTCCATTCTGAGTAGGGATAAACGTAAGCTGCTAGATACAATCCAGAAGCGATTAGAATAATCCCAATGAGAATCGCAAAGATTTCACGTCTCTTCAAAGGATCACTCACCGATCGTAGACGTATAGTAAGAGTGAGTTAATAGAAAGCGTTTACGCTTTAAAAGTCTAGGTTCTGCTGAATCAGGTCCATATACAATCTGTATGAACTATTCTGTCTTCAGTTCAAATCGAATCCGAAGAGCGACTGCTCGTAATCTAGTATTTTAAGTTCTTGAATTCGATCTCAGTATTCGAGTTTCATAAAATATTAGGTCTGAAAGGAAGAAACTAACTAAGCTATGAGCAAACAAAAGGAGAAAATCTGGGTTGAGAGTAGAAAAGCAGAAACGTTTGCATACTATACAAAAGTCTTATTTTGATGTGAAGATATGTCATCTTTGAGGACCTACAATGGCAAAGGCAGAAAAAGGAATTGAAAAAGCAAGAATTGCATTAGTGACATCTATCGTTCTGATCCTTATGCTTGGTGTGTCTAGTGTGTGGTTTTACATTAGAGTTGAAACCCTTGAGAATAAGGTAGATTCTCTTCTCTCTTGTGTCCCGGTTTTTCAGCACATGCCAGATGCGACATTAAATCAAGCTGACCCTGTCAGTGGAATCTCATACACAGTTTTAGATACGGTTGAGAATGCAAGGATCATAGGGATCGCTATCAAAGTAGCTTATACTACAGTACCTAATGTTGAGTGTCATATCAATGTGGATGGTAATAATCTTACAGCGTCTAAATATGATATGATGAACAGTACATGGTACATGGTTAGATTGTCGGAGCCGTATGAGAATCCCGTTTATTCTATTGGGACACATGGGAGCAGAGCGTTTCTCTTGGAAGGAAGAAGCATTTCGATTACAGTGGAGTTCACTGGAGGAAGTGGTGTGAAGGATTTGAGTGCTAGAGTGAAGTATGCTGTTATCCCGTAGGATATAGTTTTTGCCTTTTACCCGTTTTAAGGATTTGGAGGATTCGGCTTGAAGGAGGAACTGATTGAAAAGATCAGAAGGAGGACAGCCCGCTTGGTCGTAGTGGGGCTCGGTCACGTTGGTCTAACCACAGCGACCATGTTTGCTGAAGCAGGCTTTCAGACGACCGGAGTCGACATAAAACGAGAGATAGTTGCGACGGTTTCGTCTGGAAAAAGTCACATAAAAGAACCAGTCCTCGACGAGTTGCTTGGAAAGTCTATCAAAGAGGGAAGACTTCAAGCGACAATGAATACTGTACAAGCAATGAAGGAGGCCGACATAGGAATAGTGTGCGTCCAGACTCCAGTGACTGAAAGCAGAGAGCCAAACCAAACCTATCTACAAGAAGCATGTGAAGCCATAGCGCAAGGGCTTTCAGAAGAAAAGCTAATAGTAATTGAGAGTACGGTCGCGCCAGGAACGACAAAGAAATTGGTGGCGAATACACTCGAGAAGGGGAGCGGACTTAAATGTGGAGAAGACTTTTGGCTTGTCCACTGTCCAGAAAGAATTGCTGTCGGAAACGCCATATCGGATTTCGTAGAAAATGCAAGGATTATTGGAGGATTCGACCCGGAAGGCACTGAGGTTGCCGTGGAGTTGTTTAAGACAGTAACGAAGGGAGAGATTCTGACTACGGATTGCACAAGTGCAGAGATCGCTAAGGTGGCGGAAAACACTTTTAGGGACGTGAATATTGCCTTTGCAAACGAATTGGCTTTGATCTGTGAGCAAATGGGAGTTGATGTAATGGAGGTAGTAAGGCTGGCGAATACGCATCCAAGAGTGAACATTCACAAACCGGGGTGCGGAGTCGGGGGTCCGTGTATAACCAAGGACCCATATCTACTCTTGCATGCAATTAAGGAGGGAAATTTCAGATCTAAGATAGTAGAGCCTTCTCGAGAATTGAATGACTACATGCCGGACCACACAGTCAGGCTTCTTGTCAGGGCACTGAAAAAAGCTGGTAAGGATGTTAAGACCTCCAAAATAGCCGTTCTAGGAGTTGCCTATAAGGGAGAGGTTGATGATGCAAGAAATAGCCCCGCGGAAAGAATAATTGACCAGCTGAAGAAATTGTCGGCGGAAATCTCCGTTTTTGATCCGTACTGCAAAGAAAGCTTTGGAGCGAAGAAAGCTAAAGACATCATAGATGCGGTCAAAGGAGCAGATTGCATAATAATAGTTACGGATCATATAATGTTCAAAGAATTGAAACTTGGAAAAATAAAAGCACTTATGAATGAAAACCCAGTAATAGTGGATGGTAGATATGTAGTGAACCCTGCTAAAGCAAGGAACGAAGGCTTCATATATGTCGGAATAGGCAGCGTTTGAGCGATATCAAGTCTCACTTGACATAGAGCGATGACAAGGGTTTTGAGAACTCAATTGTGGTTTGCTCAACTTATGGTTTCTAGTGAGTGCTGCTTCGGCATTCATATATTCACTCGGTTTGTGGTGCGGCATGAAAGCTGGTATGGAAGTACCTCGGCAAGTTTTTATTGTTTCTCACTGACTAATGTAGATGATCTACACCAATGAAAAAACAAGGCACAAAGACGAAGGTCGTTCTAATATGGGTGGATGGAGGTACTTTCGATGTGATCGAACCTCTGTTACACAAGGAACTTCCCGCCTTTCAGAAAATAGAAAAAGAAGGGGTAAGTAGCACACTTATCTCTACGATCCCACCTTGCACGCCCCCAGCGTGGGCATCACTCGCAACAGGCGTCAATCCTGGAAAACATGGCGTTTATGACTTCTGGGATAGGACAGGCAACAAGCCGGTACCTGTGAGTTCATATTCCATTCACCGGGAAACGCTATGGTCTATGTTAAACGATGCAAATAAAGAAGTCATATCGCTGAATGCACCCATGACCTATCCCCCAAGAAGGATCAGAGGGGTCTTGGTCACCGGATTCATGACACCTGGCAATGTTCCCTACACATATCCTACTGAGTTCAGAGAGAGATTACTCAGAGAATTTCCAGAGTATTCAATAGATCCTAGAACTTATCCCCCTCCTCCGGGTCCGCCTTCAGACAAACACCTGTCCTGTCTTCAAGAAGCATATGACCTATTGAGAGAACGTCATGAGGTTACTCTGTATTTGATGGAGAATTTCGATTGGGACCTCTTCATATCAGTATTTCACTGCACCGACTCGATTCAACACTATTTCTGGAAATATATGGATCCAACGCATCCAGCGCACGATCCAGACGTTTCTAAGGCGTTGAAGGAAGCTATTCCTAAAGCATATAAAATCGTAGATAATTCAATAAAGGAAATCCTAGACACAATCGATGATGACACTACACTAATAGTTATGTCAGATCATGGATTTGGACCAATCTACAAATGCGTTTTTCTCAACAACTATCTAAGGAAACTGGGTCTACTTAGTTTGAGCGTAGAAGGGTCCGTGATGCCAATTGTGATAGAAAAGTTTCTGAAAGCATCCAGAACTCGCCTCCCCCAGGTATCAAAATTCATGCTGAAAGCTTTCAAAACTATACTTCACAGAATTCGATCCAAGGCTGAAGACATGTCTCCACCCGCTGATCGATTCTCTGAATACATTGATTGGGCACAGACAAAGGCGTACTCACTGAGCGCCCTTGGAGACCTATCTGTGAACCGTAGTATTCTAAAATCAAGCCAGGATTATGAAAACTTGATCGGGTATCTGATCCAGAGACTCTTCGAATTGAGAGATCCAGAAGACAATGAGAAGATCGTCGACGGGATTTTTAGAAAGCAGCAAATCTACTCGGGCCGATATTTAGAGAAGGCGCCGGATCTCTTTTTAGTCATAAGAAAGATGGCGTACATGACAAGTGCCTCGCTTGTCACTAGTCAAATAGTGGGACCCTCCTCGGGGTATAGTGGAAGTCACAGGATGGAGGGGATATTGTTTATGCGTGGAGAGAACCTAAGGAGAGGGAAAACACTTCAGAATTGCAGCATAATGGATCTTGCGCCCACAATTCTGTATTTGATGGGCGTTCGATTTCCGTCAGATGTCGATGGAAGAGTTCTGTTAGAGGCGTTCCACCCCTCCTATGTAAAAAGCCATCCAGTTAAGACAAAAGAAAAAGCACGAACAGCTGTTGCTGAAGAAAAACATGCTTTAACGAAGACAGATGAACAAAAGATAAAGGAGAGATTAAAAGCACTAGGATATTTATGACACGTATGCGCGCGCATCGTATTCTGCTATTTTTTTCCCTCAGGCTCCAGTGACTATCATGGTGGTTGGTGCTGTCGTGAACGATCCGAAATTTATTGCCCAACCTACAGAGAGGTATTCATTGTTTAGACTTGTAAGATCAGAAGCCATGATGTTTCCATCGGAATCCTCTATTGTGATGATTACTTCAGTTCCCCCTGAACAAGTTATGAAGATATCGCTGTGGATTACTCTGTAATCTGTATTAGCTGACGGAGATTTACTTCCTCCTGAATACACGATAGCTGAAACTGAATGGGAAATATTGTCGAAGGGACACCAAAGATTTCGACCTATAGGATTGTAGCCCATATTGTTTTTCAAGACGATGTTATCAGTGAAATCGATATACACCCAGTGAGTGCCGGTAAGATTATAGAGGATGTTGTTCATGAAAAGGCTGCTGCTATCAGGACCAAAAACCCCGAAGCCGTGGAGAGCAACGCTCATTTTTCCTGTTTCTTCGTTCCCGATGCAATTTCCTTCGACAAGTAGCCGTGTTATGGTGCCAGATGTATAGATGGCATAAGGATAATAACAGGATTCATTTTCCACACAATCTATAATCCTGTTCCCAGTAATGACAATGTCTTTGCATTTTTGCATTAGTCCAACAGCAGTCTCGTTAGTCTCTCGAATCGTGCAAGCTTGGATAATTAATCCTTCTGTTCCCCATGCGTATATCCCTTTATCTCCCTTTCTGATCGTACAGCCTACAACACTAACATCTTTGCCTTTATTCAAGCCTAGAGAGGCATGATTCTGCCAGCCACAATATTCGAAAGTGCACCCTATGATGTTGATTTGCTCGGGAGGATCTCCATTCCTCAGATCCATTCCAAGTCCGTTTCTTGCAGTTTTATTGAAGACACAATTGCTAACGGTAATTCTGTCACTTCCATGAATGTACATCCCTTCAGTATACCAATGATCGTAGAAGTAGCAGTTTTCTACCGTACCATCAGAGGCATCTTCGCTATTCCACCATACACCGCAGCATCGAATGTGCATGAATGTTATATCATGGACCGTGACAAAATGGCTGTCGCCTTTAACAACGATGCATTCGTGGTGGTGATTTCTCATCAGCATATCTCGAATAATCACATTCACTGAGTTACAAATGGAGATTAATTCGTTGCAAGCGGTAACACTCTTGTTGTTTCCATCAATGATCCCGCCATACATTTCAACATCGTGCACATTCCAAATCCTGAAGGAATCAAAATGAGTATTTGCCTCAACTATAACCTGCCCTGCTAAATGGACAGTTGTGTACGAGGGAATATCCACTGTGTCAGAGAATGAGAAGTTGCCATTCAATACTACTGTCTCGCTCCAGTTTCTTCCTGAAGTTAAATTACCAAAACATGCCTCAACGACAGCTTCTGCATCTGTACTGTACCATTCGAGAGCCCCAGTTTTGCCACTCTGCATACAAGTGTAAGTAATGCCTCCTGCGGTCACTTGACTAACAATGTAAGCTGGTGTCTTTTGCATCGAATAAAATGTAGAATTGATCTCTTGCCATAGGGTTTGTTCCAACCTTTCAACTCTTGTAGACAAACTCTCTACTTCGGCTTGTAGTTTAGTTACTGATGCATTCAAACTGAGGAGTAGCTCTGTTTTGTTTAGTGGCTCTCCTGAAGTGCCATACGCTCTGCCCATAGCAGCAATGTCATAGACGTCTATTATTCCATCGTCATTAGTATCTATCCAAGGGTTATATTCGCTACCCGCAGTTTGTGCTAGTATTACATTGTTAATAAACAGACTTCCAAGTAAGACAGACGCTACTCCTAAAGCAATCACCATATTTCTTCTTAAACACCATATCATCTTATCTTCTCCTTTTTTTGGTCTATATTACATATATACAACTTCTAAAAATTTTCGGTTTGGGGCGATAATTCTGAGATTAACGGTGGTTTGTCCCATCCATATGGGCTTTAACATAAAATAATCGAAGTGAGATCTTGAGAAATAAACCATCATTTCATCCATGTCGACTTCAAAAGGTGAAGGACCATACTCAATTTCTAGGGTATGTCCTTAGCACGCGTGGGATAGGGCAGATCAAAAGCATTTTTTGTCGAAAATGAACGTGAAGTGATGATCCGAGAGCAGCAGATAGGAATATTGTCTATTAATGGATCAAGACCACTGCTTGGCTTCTGTGGACAGCCTGCTATCGTAAGTGCACTCGCACAGCACGCTGAATCTGTCAGTGCCGTAGATGTGATATCCAGTCTATAAGTCTCTTTTTGTTAAACAGATAGACCAGAGAAAAGACTGCAATACCTAGCAGATAGTAGATGATCATTTGGGTGGGAACCGAGCTTTTTATGTTTACAGAGAATGAGGAGGAAAAAATGACATCCATAGTCGTTGGATCCATAATTTCAAGACCGATAGTAGTATGCCCCACCCGTAGAGGCTTTAACATGAAATATTCATAGTGGTATCTTGAAGCATAAACCATTATTTCATCCGTATCAGCTTCAATCATTGAAGGGTCATATTCAATCCGCAGGGTGTATGTCTTTGGAGTGTAAGTTCGGATTGTGAGGGGGATGAGAATGCCTTTTTGACCTTCAATGTTGAATGGGGTGTAAACTTCGAAAATATGACCACCAATGTAAATAGTGAATGGAGTCGTCATGACATTGTGAATCAAAGGTTCATCAGAAACAACATACTTCACAGTGTATACAGAACGGTTTTCTTCAGGTATGACATTCAAGATAAGCCAGTACCTTTCTTCATTCAGAATTAGCAAGGACTGTAATGGCTTCTTGGTTCCATTCACTCTAATCTCGCTGATTCCAAGATTGCCTGAGCTTATCGCGAGGTTAGGTGGAAAGTTTTCGCTTGAATTGATGTTTATTGTTCCCTCGTTACTATTTGGGGAAAAATACTCTTCCACAATTCCTTTCTTGGTCATTTCAGATGGTTGAAAGACGGAGAGTTTGAAAAACCAGGCGTTGAACCTATGCAGAACCAAATGAACCTTTAATAGAATGACGTTTGGGGGAAATCTGTAGATCAAGGTATTGCTGCGCAGCAGTGAATCGGTCAGATCTACCATGGTCCTGTTGTTTAATGTTATTGTACATTCCTTCACAGCCTTTGTGAGCACACCTATCTTCAAGTTCCCCTGAACTGAAATCTCACTTTCCGATGTTGCAGACAAATTGAAAAGAGTTTCACGAATGTACACAGTCTCATTCTCTTGTCGTTCTTCCTTGGTATAGATTGGCTTTAACGACCCTTCAACTATGACGTTCACACTTTCACCAGGTATTCCTGAGAAGCATAAGGAACTTGAAAAAGGGAAAACCATCCTCGTTGAGTTGACTATTTCCTCATTTATCGTGAATGGTTGCTCATGAACAAAAACATAGTGAAATCTAGCGTTCACTTCTGCAATTTCCCCTAAATCGAATGGAGGCTTTGAAAAAATCTCTCCACCTATGAGTAGACCATCCAGCCAAGCTGATGACAAGTTAAGAGCTTCGAAGGAGTCTGAAAGGGGAAGTTGTATGAACCAGGGTCCAGACGTAGAACCATACATCATGTCATAATGAGGATACTCAGGACATTCTTTTGAGAGATCAACAGTCCAGCCTAAAAACCATTTGCTCAAAATGAAGCTATCCTCGGAATATCGGTCTGAAACCTGAACAGATACATAATGATTTTTCCCTTGCGGGTCTCTCAGTATTAGGGAGACACCAATATACGCTTCGCTACTGTTGTAAGTGCTACTGGTTGATAGCGCTAATGAAATTAAGTTACTCTTCGAAATCTGTATAGGGTTTGTGAAGTACAACTTGTAGCGGGTAATTGCAGCCTCATATTCTGACGAAGCATTGAGAAATAGCAGCAATTCATCATCTATTCTCCTCAGCGAGCAATTCCCAACATACGCTTTCCGAACCAGTGTAGAGTTAAATTCGGAATTGAACCTTCGCACTGGTTCAAATCCTTTCACGACATCTATGACAGAACTAGTCGGATTTATCAGTGTAGACAGCTCTACAACAGAAAAGTTTGTTGGAACAATCGTTAGATTTTGGACTGTCGGCAGTGTAATGTTCGATCTTGACCAAAGATCATTGGTCTCTGCATTGGATCCAAATTCGGTAGGTATATCTACTGAAGAATTCACACCATAAATTTTGGAGAACAGACTCGTTAAAACAAGAACAACAAGAATCAAAACCGAGCTTTTTTTCATCTCTCTGTCTATCTGCAATTGCGTAATCCACCTAATCCAGAGAAAGCCAGTTTCTCTGCCCTACCTTGTCACCTCATAAACAGCGTAGTACGGAGTACGTTGTGTAGGTACATAGTGGGACACCTTAAGCTCATGAATATTAACTAGACCTTCGTGTTGGTCAAAATATTCTTTGCCAACAAAGGGCGTCGTGGTAAAGCAGAATGGTGAAATCACGATATAGTCGACATCCACTTCTAAGGGATCGCTTTGCCCAATGTATACATTGACCGGATATACATTCCACAACTGCCAAAGCGATTCTTCCGAAGTTATGCTGAATAAGGGTTCCCTACCAGTAATTGTCACAAAAAAGAATTGGAAGTACTGATCCATCAAGATTTTACGATCTCTCGGGATATTCTCATCTAACCATTGTATCATCGTCAAATCATCTTCATGAATCTCCAAATCGGCTGCTAACACTGCCCCCCTGGCAGGTGAAAAAAAGACTATGTAGCTGTAGAGAAAGAGGAACGAAAACGTGAGTAACAATAGAGCGAGGCTGCTGGAACTCCGTTTCGACAAGCCAACTTTGACCTTGATTGATTTCCCCCGCTTTCTGAAACGTATATGTGGGAAAGACGCAAGCAATGACAAAGAAGCTCCGACTAGAGTTGAACCAAACATTATGAGGAGCCCATTGAATCGCTGAGGCATAAAGGACAGGCCGAGCAACGGTTGAAACAATCCAATTAATGCAGTCAAAACGCATGATAGAATTAGTATGAACGAGGCGGACCTTCGACGAAACAGATAGACAAGCCCAGGAACACCTATGATTACAAGAGGCAGTATCTCTCGCGAGAACCTTGAAAAAACATCAGCGAAGAAATCCCAACCTTTCTGTGGCGAAGTCCACAGATACTTACTGTAGCCAAAAAACATGTTATAGAGAGTCTGTAGGCCGCTCTCTGGATACACGTACTTGAAGGGGTTCGTGACATTGATTAAGAATGGTATAGTCACAACGGAGGAAAGGCAAACAGTCAGGACTGCCATTTCCCCAAAATTGACGAACAAGAATTTCTTCCTAAACCTGAGTAACAGCAGCAGAAAATCAAACGCTATTATGCTCACAAACATCAAGCCAACTGCCAAATGATACAAGAACAAGGCAACGATGAGTATGGGAGCCAAACTTGCGCTTTTGTTCTTGTTGTTCAGAATATTCTCATGGACATATGCTAGCGCGAACGGAAAAATCGATAGGGCAACCCACATGGGATGGAAATACCAGAAGTAACTTTTCAAGCCAACACTATAAATGGGTGGTCCTGCAATAAACAGCACCGCACTTGTGAAGGACGCCGTCAGGCTTCCAGTAACATAGCGGGCAAAGTAGAACATACTCATGGAAAACACAGCCCCCATCAAAGTCTGGGCTACAATACCGGTAGTTAACAGGTCTAATCCTGTTAGCAGGGATAACTCAGCATAGAGAAAGTGATGAAAATTACTCATCACATTAATATTTGGTTGAAAAACCAATCTTCCTGTCGAAATAATGCCGTTAGCCACATACATGTGTTCGTAAATGTCATAGCCACGAGGAGCAACAACACCTAAAGCAGCTTGAACATAAAGGCCGACACCCACAGCTATTGAACCAAAAAAGGCCATTCCGAGATAGAACAGGGTCTCTTCACCATTGATATCTTGCTCTTCTTTTCTGACTGGTGGATTTTTATCGCAGAAATAGAGCAAAGGCAAAGAAAAGACGAGTACAGCCAACAATATACTGTAGAAGGAAAGAAGGGTAACTATCTGGACTAGATTCCCAATCAGAGGAAGCACACAAAAGCTTAAAAGAACAGTGTAGATTATCGGGGTTGTAAAGTCCTTTTTTCTGTTGCGAAGCACAAACCTAGTGACGCTGTATCCAGGAAGAAAGAAAAACAACAAGCCTAGGACGACCTTGAGCATTGGTTCTGGAGAAAACGTATGTGTAGCAGCTAGGATGAGCAGAATGATTATGTCCAAGAACTGGCGGATCTTGTGAATCGCTTTGTGCTGGTTCTGGCTCATTCTAGAATCCCTTGAAGAGTTTCCATTAATTTCTTGGCTGTTTTGACCCTATTAAAGGTATTCACGGCTAGACTCCTAGCTCTTTCGCTCATACCTCTCCTTTCCTTCTCGCTTAAATTGCAGAATTTTCTTATCGCAGATGCTACTTCGATGCTGTTGAGAGGTTCAGCGATGTATCCGAGGTTGTGGCTACTTATGAGTGAAGCCAGCTCCGAATCTTCGAAAGCTGTTGCGATCACTGGTAGCCCTGAGGCACAGTAGTCGAAGAATTTGGCGGGGTGTGCGTAGGCCCATAACGGTTTGTCATCATAAGGCACGATGCCGACATCACAACAAGGTAGAATTCTAGCGACAGCTTCTCTTCTCCTTTGTCCAAGGAAAAGAACGTTATCTTGAAGCTCAAGGTTTCTAATGAGCTCTAACATCTCATTGATTCTCTGCGGGTCTCCTCTTCCCATTATCACAAACTTGAGTTTGAATGTATTATTGTTCTTAATCAAGTGGTGCATAGCTTCGATGACAACCTCTGGTCGATAATAGGCAATGCCACCTGCATAGACAAGGACGGTGTCTTCCTCAGACAACCTCAAGTTGGATCTTACCGCAAGAATTTCATTATGCCCCCGAGGATGGAAGAGATTTACATCAGCACCATTAGGGATGAAGAATACTCTCGAAACACCTCTAGCTTTCAGATACTCAACCAAGGACTCGGTGACTGCAATTACTTTATTCGCCTCTCCGTAGAAAAGATCAAAGAGTTTTTTTAGAATCACATGGTTCCATCTAACTAATCTGTACTTTGAAAAATAGATACTATGGTCTTCCCACTTGTCCCTGACATCCAAAATTATTTTCTTCCGCAATATTTTGCCTGCGAAAAAGGCACCAATTCCAAGAACACCAGGTGGCACAGAAATGATAATAAAGTCCGCTTTCTCACGAAGAGCCACAGCTAAGGAGAGAAGAAAGACAGAGGCTATTTCGAACACATCGAGGATTGCCTCGCCTAATCGAAGATCCAAGCTCAAAGCCCTGTAGACTCTAACGTTATCAATTTCCTCCCCTGCTTTGACTTGGAAAACATCTCGCATGCGTATACGGGTAACTACTGAAACGTTATTGCCCAGGGGTACTAAGAAACGGGCAAAGTCGTGGATCCTGAACACGCTTGAGTCACGAAGTGGAAAGTAATTTGCCACAAAAAGTAATCTCACGTTGCCCTATCTCACTAAACCAATCGACCATGTTTCTGCGCGCGCGTCACAGCTCTTGCCAAGAAACAATATCATCTTTCACTTTGATTAAGGGATTCTTCTTTAAATTTCGAATTGACTGATGGGTTCTCTGCCTCTAATCGCTTCTGCTATTGTTTTCTTGTATAGTTCCCCAATGTCTCGTTTGTCGAATTTTCTTATGCGCTCATATGCGTTGGAGACTATTTTCTCCATTTCTTTAGGATGATCTAGTACGTATCGTATTTTATCAGCTAGGACATGGGGATCCCTAGGAGGAACTAGAAACCCCGTTTCTTTATCTTTCACCAAATATGGATTACCGCCAACATTGGCTGCAATCACTGGCACACGGGAAGCCATCGCTTCCATTATGGTGTTGGACCATTCTTCCCAGATGGAAGTCAAGACGTATATATCCGCAACCTTGTAGTACTCGTGTATTTGCTTGTGTGGAATATACCCTAAGAATTTCACCTTGCCTATCAAGCCTAGTTCCTCAACTAGCGACCTGCACTTTTCTTCTTCGGGTCCGGTTCCTACCATCACTAGAATGAGGTTTCTGTGCGTTCCCAGTAGCTTCTTATAAGCGTAAAAAAGGGTTTCAACGTTCTTCTCAGGATGAAATCTGCCTACGAAGAGTATCACTTTGACTTCTTCTTCTATTCCTAAGAGCTCTTTTTTTAAGAGGCTAATCTGGTTTTTTGACGAAGATCTGAACGTCTCAACATCAACCCATAGAGGCACGAAAGTCACTTTCGTTGTCAATTTTCTGATCTTTTGATAGTCCATAGGCCCATGAGTCACAATCCAGTCCACACTCTTGAGAACAAAATTTTCCATCTTTCTTAGTATAGCTTCAATTGCTCTCACAAATATGCTACTTTTTAAAATTGGCATATTCAACATTTGGAAAAACAAAACGACTGCCAGAACTTCATCTTCATTCACTCTCACGATACATTTCCTTCTCGTCATTCTGCTTACCAAATAGGCCACAGAGCCCAGAACTAAATGACTTCCCTTGGTCACTACAGCATGAATGCCACATTTCCTAACGATCTTAACACCCTTGTAAATGGAACAGAGGAGAAAAAGAGGCCTAGAGAGTAACGGATTTAGCGAAGATATGAACTTAACCTCATGCACGTCATAATTGCAAGTCAAATTCTGATAGCTAATCTTTCGACTATTAGTTAGATGGACTTCCCAGCTTTTGTCCATCATCACTGTCATCTCATTCAGTGCTCTTTCACTAGCGTCAACATTATAGGCTTCAGCATGGCCCAAGAAAAACAGCAACTTCATCTTAGAAGCCACGCCCGGTTCCTCTCGGGTCTTCATTGAATAGCAGCCTCTTTGATAACCCTTCCATCCATGTAGCGAGGCACGGGCTCATTCATAAGCTGAAGAATAGTAGGCGCTACATCCATGATGTTTGCGCCCCTTATTAAACAGTTCTTCCCAATTTTCGATCCTCTCATTAGTATAACGCCGAACAAAGAGTGATCGCCGTTCCACATGAGGGAAGGCACATCAATGGCTTCATTGTAGTTCATAATAAGCGAGTTTCTTGTAGTTATCAACTGCCTTGGAGTAACATCTTTTTCCGGCATCAAGGTGATGTCAGGGAGATCCTTAAGCCGTGGTCCATTATACAGGTCCTCTTTCTTATAAGCTCTAATTGATAAAGCCTTAGGCAGGTGCTCATTAAAAAGCCTAACAATCACACTTCTTGTTCTTTCGTATTCTTCTTCAGACGAGAGGGCTTCCTCGTTTATTCTTATGAAGCCGTATCCAAATTGGAAAGCTTTTGTTTCATTAGGTTCTATATCAAAGATGCCTAGGAAGTCCCGAGAGGGCGAAAGCAGAGGACGCATCTTCCTTTTCATCCGAGAGGGAAGCTTAGCAACCACACCTTCGAGATGTAGCTTAGAAATTGCCTTCACAAAGGACTCTTGATTCGGTGTAACACTTATTCGTTTATGCCTTTTCAGCTTTATGAAGCCTTTCTGGAGTAGTAAGTTGTTCGTGAAAAGCGTCTTATTCAGTGGTCTGAACCCATGGTCTGAATATACTATCAGTTTAGTGTTCTTCCCAGCTAGCTTAATAAGAGAACCGATAGCCCTATCGACCTCAACGTAGCACTCTAATATACGTGGGTATATTGCCTTTGCCTTCTCAGCGTCATAAGCAATGTGATTTGGATCAATGTATCTCCAATATAGGTGCTGTATCCTATCTGGGGCAACGAAAACAACGATAAAAAGATCCCATTCTAATTGCTTCATGAGATATTTCGTGGCCATTAATCTCTTTTCAACAATCTCCCGTATCCGAGAAAGGAATCTAATCTTGTCAGATTTAAAAGCTAATATTTCATCCAAATTTGTGTCTGCAACGTCAATCTCGTAACCCAATTCCAGCAACTCATCTTTCAAATCTCTCGGATATGTGAAGTTGGACCGTAAACTTGGGGTTAACACCCCCGAAACCATAGCTCCATTAATCTCTTGCGGAGGATAAGAAACCGGGAAATTCAAAACGACGATTTTTTTATCGGCCAAGCTGAGCATATTCCATATTGTCTTTGCCTTTATTTTGTTGGAATTCGCAAAATCGATTCTTTTCTTGTTTATATCCACCGAAAGAAAGAAATCATGAATCCCATGCTTGCCGATGTTTACTCCTGTAATAGAAGATACCCACGCGGGGCAGGTTATCGGAGGTATCGTAGATTGCAGCGTCCCATAAGCGCCTCCTTGCATAATTCCATTGAGAGTAGGTAGAGCGCCGCTTTCCGCAAGCCCGAACAGAAGGTCTGGAGAAGCACCATCCAAACCCACTACCAACACCTTATCTCTTTTGCGCATACCCAATCCCTGTGTTATAATATTCATGAGCGACTACAATAGCATTTTTTGTCAATTTCATGGTTGTGCAAGAGTCCTGCGGCTAATCCAGCTAGAAATGGCTTCCAGCAATTTGCTGGGCATAATGGAAAAAACCATGCGTAGAAATACGTAGGCTATATCGCCCTTCATGGTAAGGGGGAACACTATGAGCGCTGATTTGCGCTTCTTGAGAGACTTGACCACTCTGCATCGAAACTCCGAAGAAAGGACTCGTCCATACTTGGAAGAAAGAAGCCGAAAAGTCACTTCTCCGGTCAAGAAGTGCATTCCTCGCCTTCTCGCCTCATTGAACGCCACATCCCTTATTTGCCGAGCTATTCCCCGATGACGATACTCTCTCTTGACATACAGGGATGTTACATTCAACAGCCCTCTTATACCATAAGCAGCTATTGAAGCGTCGTTCATCACCGCAATAACTAACATTTTGGAAGTCAAGAAGTCGCCCACCCATGAAGCGGGAAAATCTTGGAGTCTCCCCTTCAACTGCTCGCCATCGCCAACAATGAACCTCATCCCAAAACTCCCAGATGAATGTGGCCGATCAACCTCACACGAATAGCTCTGTTTGTTTTTTGCACGCAGCATCTACTCTTTATCCGGCACTGCTAATTGTCTCGTACAGCCTCTCGAACCTTGGCACAATAACATCCCACGTGAAAGTCTCCTCGATTATCTGTCTATTAATGTTGCCCATCCGCTTCCTCATATCGCTGCTGTTAAGCAGTTTCTTCAAAGCGAATGCGATTCGTCGGTCGTCTTGGATAGGAACTAGAAAGCCGTTTTTCCCATCAACGACAAGGTCGACGTTTCCTCCAATTGCGGTGGCCACCACAGCTTTCCTCATCGCCATCGCCTCAAGCATCACGTTGGGCAATCCTTCAAAGAAAGAGGGGAGTACAAAGATGTCCATGAGAGCATAAAAAGGTGAAGTCTTTTCCTGCCATCCAGTGAAGATCGCTCGTATTTTTGAGTTTTTTGCCATCATTTCTAAATCCGTTCTTTGCGGACCATCGCCTACAACTAACAAGATGACGTTTGGATATCGCTTTTGAACCTCCCTCACTGCCGAAATAAGATAAGCTAAACCTTTACCCCAAATCAACCTTCCTACAAAACCTACAACCACATTATCATGTATATCCAGTTCATTACGGAGAAAGGCGGCGTTTCGTTTCACTTCGGGTTGTTCAGGATCAAAGCGGTTAAGATCAACTCCTGAGGGAATAATGGCAATGTTGCTTTTCTTAACGCCCAGCCACTCAGCTCTTGACATCAGACTCTTTGACTGGAGAACGACCCTCCTAGCGCTTCTTGCGATCAGTCGCTCAATGGTCCAGTCATAAAGAGCCACTATAGGATCCACAAGAGGATGACCCGTTCTCTGGCCCATACCTTGGATTGTGTAGACAAAAGGCACATCTGCTGCTTTCGAAACAGACGCAGCCATGGCGGTATTTGTTGAATAATCATCTACCGCATGAACAACATCAACGCCCTCCCGTTGAATGATCCGATACATTTCTGAGAAGGGAAGCGAAAATGGATAGGCCAAACTATGAACCATGACTATCGGCTTAGTTTCAAAAATAGTGACGCCATCTTTTTGTCTACCTCTGTCAGATTCCTTGAGATAAGTCGCTGCAGTAACACGGTGCTTCCTTCTTGCCAATTCCATGGAAAGCCTGACCAAATCAGGATTACCGTAGAAGCCCTTTGCTGCAAAGAGAATATGCAACTTCACACCGCCTACCGTAGACTTTTTTGCCTAGTCCCCGTATTTCTGTTCCGCGGTAGCTTGTTGAATAGCGTTTCTGCAATTTTAACTGTGTCCGAAGGCTTCAATAGAGGATGGTTAGGAACGGTGAGAAGGCTATTGGCGAGCGTTGCCGCGTTTGGTGCCTTGGCCCTCAGTGACCTGTACAAATCGGTGAGGTAGTCGTATGGTGTGCCTGCATCAATGCCTCTTTCTACTAGCCCCCTTATTACTTCATCCCGGGAACCCTTCAACATTCTGATCGGATATCTGGTAAATGTGGTTTTTCGATCAGGGCTTACTCTAGGTAATTGAATGGAGTTGTCGCTTCGATCCAACAATTTGGTAAGAACTTCAGCATTCCGTATCCTCTTCTGATTGAACCCATCGAGTTTTCTGAGCTGGATCCTTGCTACCTCCGCAGAGAGCAGAGGCATCTTTGCCAAGGCTATTGTTGGGCTAAGGTGACCCTGATCGTCTTCTCCCAGTAAGCGTTGACAATTTTCCAATATCGCTCTATCCGCCTTCTTCAAGCTCTCTTGCAGAAAGCGTTTGATCAAAGCATAATAGTGAGGGTTTGAGAACACCTTCATCGGTACGATATTCTTCAAACAATGAACAAACCAGCTGAAATCTGGGTTGGGCAATTTGGATTCGATCGCGGTTACTTTCTCGACAAGTTCTTCGTCGTTTATCGATAAAGCTCCGCCTTCGCCTGAAGTCATGCTTTTCCCTGGTCCAAAGCTGAAGATTGCGAGGTCACCAAAAGTTCCCATCTTAGCTTTCTTGTATTCCGCGCCGAGCGCTTGAGCTACATCTTCAATGATATACAAGCTGTACTTGGCTGCCATTTCCGCTATCCGTTCCATTTCACAAGGCTGTCCAAACAGATGCACCGGGATTACCGCCTTGGTTCTCGAGGACACTGCTTGGGGGAGCAACTCGGGGTCTATGTTGTACGTAGCAGGATCAGCATCCACAAGTACGGGTTTCAGTCCCAATCGAAGGGTCACTTCAACAACTATGGCGCAAGTGTAGGCCGGAACTATAACCTCATCTCCGCGCTTTAAGTTCAACGCTTGCAGAGCTGTGTACAAGGCAGTTCGCCCACTGTTTAGACCAAACACTTTCTTACTGCCCAGATAACTCGCTAGGTCGTTCTCAAAAGTCGTGACCTTGTCACGAACAGCCTCTACACCCTCAAATAGCGAACGGAAAGCAGCGACGATCTCTTCGTTGCCTATAGGGATGGCTGCTCGAGGAATCATTTCACTCTGGCACTCGGTAGATTAGAGCCCTGCGTCGCCTCTTACTTTGGGGCCAAGTATCTTAGCTAAGCTCGTCGGCATCGAGGACCATAGCTTCGAGAGGTATCTGTACTTCTTTTGTGACGGATCGGGGACTTCTTTCTCTTCCGAATTCAGAAAGTGGACAAAATCGCGAAGATGCGCTTCCTGGCCTCCCCAACGACTCTTGAAATGATAGATTGCTGTCCCTTTCCGTGTTCGTCCAAGATCCAATGTGCGGTAGCCATTTTGAGCGCCCCATTCAATCATTTTCCACACAAGCAAGTTGGTTGGGTTAAGGCTTCGATGTCTAATGTCTGTTACATTATTCCACCAAAAAATAGTCTCATCATAACGAAGCATTATTACACCCCCTATGAGATTCCCTCGATATTCAGCCATCAGCAATCGGATCTTGCCCGCGTCTGAGAAGACGTCAAAAAGCCTTTCAAACAGCCTATGGTCATGTGGCGGTGTCCCATGTCGTTTTTGAGTTTGAAGGTAAAGCCTGTAATAGGAGTCTAGTTGTTCTGTGCCCTCAACATCCTTCACCTTCACTCCTTCTTTCATAGGTTTTCTGACAGCGTTTCGTGTCTTTCTGTGCAGACCAGCCCAAAGTTCATCAAGTTCCACTGACAGATTGATGCGAAAGGTGACATAACTTCGAACATCCTGATAACCTTTGACGGTAATACAGTCACAGGCGACTCCTAGTGAAGGGCTCCGAGTCTCCACGTATTGCACTTTAAGGCTTCTTGCCAGTTTGTCGGCGGCGTCCAAAAGGGCCTCAATTATGAGTTGTGTTTCTTCAATGTCCAAACTTGGATCTGCTATGGGCCCACCATACTCGCAAAAGGGTAGAGAGATTAGACGATTACCATAAATCCTGCTCTGCACATGCACGAGAGGAAATAAGCCAACAAGATTGTGGTTGTGGGTAGCAGCAAGATAGTATTTTTGATACCCATAGGTGAACGATAACGTTTCTCCCCATTCCCACAGATGATACGCACTCGCATAAGGGTTTCTTTCGACTAGATCATTCCACTTGTTTGCCTTGCTTGCCGCAAATGTGTTAACTTCGATCATACCGCGCAACACTAACATTGTGACTCCTTTTGAACCCGCTCCCTAGAAAGCTCAACTGAATCATCAGCATTGCCGAAATAGTATTTGGTCATATAAGGATATGCGACTCACTTCATCTCTTGCAGGCATGAAGCTATTAGATGCCTATGTTTTCTAAAACCTCTATAGCAGGTGCGACTTCAACATTTCTAACTAGTTTTTCGAAATGCTTGATACATGGAACACCATAATAGGCATACAATCGCTTATGAAAGGGAAGGTCGATTTTCGGAAAACCATAGACTTCCCATGGATGAACGTAACACATTGCAGGATAACCCCGCTTATTCATGCTTTTTATACTTTCAAGTATGAAATTGGCCCCAAAGAGCCTCAAGTAGAATCCTCCCGCTGCCGGTATCTTCAAAAACGATATTTCACGCGTGAGAAGTGGAAATTCAAGTATTTTTGCTTGGTCAGGATCTTCCTTCGACGGATCTTGGAATGATGGAGCGTACGGATGTGTAGGGGCACTCCATGTTCCGTATTTTTGGGTTTTCGTTGGAAACACAGAAGAATCGTATTTAAACCCATATCTCTCAAGTACTTTTAGCGCCCACACTGTCCTCTCATTTACCGAAAACATGGGAGCTCTGAAGCCTCTAGGTTTTTCTTTTGTTATATGCTGTATGTTGTTGATGCCCCTCCGAACATCTTCTTCAAAGGCTCTTTCACCTATTTCAGGCAGCGTAAAATGAGAATATCCATGAAATGCTATTTCATTCCCTTCCTTTGTGATTTCTTCCACTACTTCAGGCACATACTCAGCAACCTCACCCAAAACAAAGAACGTTGTACTTCTTTTGTATTTTTTTAGGATTTGCAGTATTTCCCTTGACGCTTCAAGGACATGTTTCGAAGCCAAATCGATGTTTTTCAAGTGTCCGCGCAAAATCGGCCTATGAAACCACTGCTCGACATCGACGCTAATTATGTTTTCCATATCGTTCCTCAGGGGAAGCGCCCCAAAGCTTATGACTGGTGAAACCCATTTTCAACAAGCGTTCTCAATAGGTTATATGCATATTTTATGATTCCTTTCTTGCTTTTCCCCTTGTTCCGTGATTTGCTTGTTATGGGCACTTCCACTATTTTCGCCTTGCTTTCTCCCATTCGCATTAAGACTTCTAATCCATAGTATTGGTTTTCCCTAAGTTTGGGGAATACCCGCTTTATTGCGGCCGTTTTATACGCCCTATAACAGCTTGTTGCATCCGTTATCCTCATGGCCACCAATCTTGACATCAACCAACTAAAAAATCTGATCCCTATATGCCTATAAAAGGGCATCTCAAGCTCCTGTTCTCTAAGAAATCTCGATCCAACAACCAAATCCCCCCCATTCTTCGCAGCTTCCACAATGCATTGTAGCTCTTTGGGATCATGTTGCCCATCTCCATCCAATGTCACTACATTATCTGCGCCATTCAGCAAAGCCAGTGCAAAGGCTGTTCTAATCGCCGCGCCTCCCCCAAGATTAACTAGATGCCTTATAACAGTCGCTCCAGCCTTACTTGCTTCTTCTGCCGTTTTGTCGGTTGACCCATCATCTATCACATACAGTTTCAAGCTAAGCTGTAGTTGCTGTAATCCTTTTATTACCTCTCCAATGTTTTCCTCTTCATTGTATGCTGGTATGAATACATGTATCGGTCTATCGCTCTTCGTCTTTGTCATCAGGATCACCTCTCGCCTTTTCTAAGTAGTTATGTATCGCGATGTTCTGCGCAAGCTCTGCAAGTTTTCGTTCCGCTCTTGTTGCTTGCTGATAAGTTTCGTACACTAGGACATAGGCTATGATTAGCCCCATCACAACAACCGTTAACATAGCATCCTGCATTGTTAGGATTGGCAACGCCAATAAAGTCACGGAGGGAAACGCAAAGAGAATCGTGACAACAATCCACAAGCTCAACCACAAAACCGTTTTCCTAACCCCGTAGTTTCCTCTCCTCCACTGAAGAAGAGTCTGAAACATCAAATAGGCAATTACGAGTACTCCAAGAACTTGTATTCCTCGTATCATCTGCATAGCCCCCCAATTCCGTATTCCGCACCCAAACAAGCTTTGTTGATCGCGTTCACGCCTAGAAACCTGACAAAACCTGGCTCTTGCTTCCAGCTAGAGGCTGTCTTGTTTCCCCATGCACGAGCGAGTTCACAAAGTCTCTTTACAATCTCCGCTCCAATCTTCT
>Ga0209636_10001005_pt1 | contig 28254 bp, 27 predicted proteins | sample DeeMarSWOR152_54_FD_187464 | JGI IMG/M metagenome (GOLD analysis project Ga0209636, IMG submission 187464) | Marine sediment microbial communities from White Oak River estuary, North Carolina - WOR-1-52-54 (SPAdes) (version 2) | ecosystem: Environmental > Aquatic > Marine > Intertidal zone >...
CTTCTATGCAGTTAGCTGTAGGACCTAAAGGCGAAAAAGGAGACACAGGACTTCAAGGGCTAATGGGACCTCAAGGAGAGCAAGGTGACAAAGGAGACACTGGAGATATAGGTCCTCAAGGACTTCAAGGAGAGCAAGGACCAGAAGGACCACCAGGGGTTTTCACAATAGAGAACATGTCTGGATGGCTAACAGCACCTGCATATGACAGCGGATGGGTTTCTAACATCACTTATGGTTCGTATAATGAGTTTGTGCATGGATTGAACACTACAAAGTTGTTTGTTTACATTATGGGAAACACATCTGAATGGACTGGCATAAGTCAAGTGCACTATGGGGATGATCTTTGGTGGTGTCAACTAACTGACAATGCAATCTGGGTGTATGCTGAAAGGATCTGGCACCAAGAAATCCGTGTCATGCTTTGGAAAATCCAAGAACCCTCAACCTAAACCCTCTCTTTTTCTATGATAGAAATTAGTTTCTGAAACCTTAAAAGTTGCAAATGTATTGTTATTTTTCAAGGAGAAAGGAGAAATGAAACTGAGATATATCAAGATTTTAATTCTTTCAAGCCTATTGTCCATATTCATGGTTGCGACTGCAACCTCACAAGGCGAGTGGATTGACTACACTGGAAACCCTGTGTTGGAACCTGGACCTAGTGGCTGGGATGTCTATATGATTGCAGATCCCTCTGTTCTTTATGAGAATGGAGTTTACATGATGTGGTTTCATGGACATCCATACGAAGGCTCACACGCACGTATAGGCGTTGCGAACTCTACTGACGGAGTTAATTGGACAAAATACTCTGGAAATCCAATAATAGCTTCATCAAGACCCTGGGAAGAATCGCACGTGTATCTAATGTCAGTGATTAAGGATAACGGTGTCTATAAGATGTGGTATACAGGGAGAAGTTATTTAGGAGCGAAAATAGGTTTTGCTAATTCAACTGACGGTTTTAGTTGGACAAAATATGTGGGGGGCCCAGTGCTTGATGCTGGTTTAGGAGTTAGTTGGGATAGTAAACACGTTGCAGAGCCTTCAGTTATAAAAGAAGGGAGTACTTACAAGATGTGGTATCGTGGGCAGAATGGAACAATTTCGCAAATTGGGTATGCCACATCACCAGATGGGCTAAATTGGACGAAGTATGCTGGGAATCCAATTTTGCAGATTGGTTCGCCTGGTGCTCTTGACTCGCTTGGTGTCGGTGCTCCTTCTGTTATTAAAGAGCCAGGGGAGTATAAGATGTGGTATACAGTAAATAATGGCAGTATAACTCGCATCTGCTATGCAACATCCCCAGATGGAATTTTATGGACAAAACACGCTGACAATCCAGCCTTGCAAAAATCAGGAATGAATGTTGCTAGCCCAACAGTGATAAGAGTTAACTCTACGTATAAAATGTGGTATAGTCAGGGAACGGGATCACCAAGTGTGAGAGAAATCTCATACGCCTATACTCAAGCTGACGTAGGAGGATTGAACATTCCTATAGACAAGCTTGAGCTATTAACTCCATACATTGCATTAGCTATCGTTCTAATTGCTGTCATTACTCTCTCAACTTATTCATGGAAACACTGGCAAGCAAAGTCAGCAACCCAAAGAACTGAGAATACTCAGACAACCTAAACTCTATCTCTTTCCTTTTTCTGATAGAATTTAGTTTCTGAAACCTTAAAACTGCAAGTGGCATTATAGTGTTCTTTCTGAATGGGGAGAAAGAATAGGGGAGGTGATAAATTTCATGAAAAACAAGTTAGGAATATTGACGATTCTGTTACTTATAATGACTCTATCACTATCTGTTGCTAAGCAAATTGGAAGCTTAGGAGAATATGATGCCTTCATGGATGCTGATGAGAGTGGAAAAATCGGCCCTTATGACTTCGCATACTTTGCCACAATCTACGGAGCAACTGGGAACACAACAAAAAACGTGAGCGTGACAAATTGGCCGACAGAACCAGAACCCAAAACAATTATTGTATGCGAGAATCAAACTTTGACATCAGGGTTCTATCTCTTTGGTAAAACTCATGTTGAAGGATATAAATACATCAGTTTCTTCGTTCAATATTATAGACCTTCAGATACTGTAGTAAAAATCTATGTTTGTCCCTCGTGTCTTAACATATCTTGGCCTGCTTTCGATTTACTCTTGAACCAATATTATGACTGGTATACGTGCGCTTACACTGGTCGCCCCATAGAAAGTCCAGAGATATGCTTTGAAGTCAATGTTGATAAGGACAGCATCACTTTCACGTTGGCGCTTTACTTATATAACTGAGCAAACATCATCTTTCCTTTTTTAAAATTAATAGAAGGGAGAAAATTTTGTATGCTGAATATAAGAGACTATTTCACTTTGCGTTAACCAAAGCAAAAGCCTCGCATCTATCATTAATATTAAGTTTGTATCGTGCATGCATGCGCGTGCTTGGTTTCAATCAGCATCTACCTAAGAAACGAATAATCCTCTCTACCCTTCTTTTTTCGGATTCTTGTCGAGAATAGATTCCGCAGATATGCGATATGTATGCATGCATATTAAGAATAAAAAATTTGTTATTGAAAGCTTTTTAACTAAATTTAATAAGTTCACTATAAAAAGAAAAAGAGGGGAGTAAATGGAATTAGACAAAGATGAAAATATAATATTGGATGATGGCAACTTAGGGTTCAGGAAGAAACTAACACTAACAAACAATCGTTTGATTATTCTGAAAGGTAAAGGTCTTTTTAAAGTGTCTTGGAAGAAAGAAGAAGAAATTCTCATTGAAGAAATAGAGGAAGCCTATGCTCATGTTGATTCGTTTACTTCCTTAAGTGTAATGAAGCTGAGAATGAAAAATGGAAAAACAAAAGATATTCGATTTAAACTAAGTGACTCTCAAATGGTTGGAGCTTCTTTAGGAGACGTAGGTGGTGCTATACCTATGAAAGTAAAGTCAATTACTGATAGATGGGTAAATGCGATTAACAAACTCATCAAAGTATAGGATAAGCTAGAATCTTGCTTCTTTCTCTTTCTAGTTTGTTCCACAAGTCATAAAAGCAAAGGGAGAAGAAATTGAGTAATAGTAGTGGACTGAATTGATTGAGCATAAACCTCTACATTCATCATCCATGCGCGTGCGCGTCATTTAGGACTGGTCTGTTTTAATCCATAGAACTAAGTGTGGGCAGGCTAGCTGGAAGATTTGTGAACATTATAACCAAGTACGTCGCAACCCTCCATAACCTTAAACCCTTGAGACAAAGGCTGAACTATATGTTTCTTACAAAAATTCCAAACCTTACCATTAGAATCAAGAACCGGCCTCGTCTCTCTACTCGTACAAGAAACAACATCACAATAATGAACTTCAAACTCGCTCTCATAAACCAACTGACGGCGACGTATACGCTTAACAATCCTCGGAGCATCAACAGTCACATAAATAGTAGTTGGTTGTGCTACACGTGAGGAGTAGCCTACAACGAAGCCTAAAATTAGCTTCTCTAGCACGTCGCAGGTTGAAATGCCGTTTTTTTTGCAGACAGAAAGAAAGGATACTATGTGCATCACAAGGACTTAGGAATATTGAAAAAGCGATGCTATACCTAGCTGAAAATTGTAGCTTCCGTGAACACAAAGTATTTGATAAACATTTAAGAGACTGTGTTGAAAAGTAACTTGAAGGCAGAAAAAGATAGAATACGTTTCGCGTTATCTTTAGTAAAAGCTAACTGGTAAATGCGTTCTATCTACTGCTACAAGAAGGCCCACAATCCAATGCTGATACAAGAAATAATCCTCGAAAACTTCATGTCCTATGAATACGCTAGGATACCCTTTAAACCGGGCGTAAACATAATTTGTGGGCCCAACGGCGCGGGAAAGTCATCTATACTTTTAGGCATCTCAATAGCACTAGGCCAATCTTATACAGAGCGCTCAAGAAAACTGAGTAATCTCATAAGATGGGGAAAAGACCAAGCACGAGCAACAATAGTCCTAGACAATTCTCCGAGAAAAAGCAAACGTCCAGTTAAAAAGTTTAACAAAGACCAAATTTTCCTAACCCGAGTTTTAAGACGGGACGGAAAATACTGGTTTGAACTCGATAACCACGCTGCAACAAAAAGAGACATCGAAAGGATACTTGCAAAATTCAACGTCGACCCAGACAACCTCCTCATTATTATGCACCAAAACATGACAGAACAATTTACAGTCCTCTCACCACAAGAAAAACTCAGAACAGTAGAAGCAGTTGTCGGCTTAGAACCTTACCGCAGAAACGTCTTACAAGCAAGGAAAAAGTTGAGCCACATATTAAGCGAAGAAGAGTCATTAAGCAAACTTCTCGAATCGGCAGAACAAACACTAAACTATTGGCGCGAACAATATGACCGCTACCAGCAAAAAAAGCAACTACAAATGAAAAAACTATTCCTAGAAAGAGAATTCGCATGGGCAGAAGCTCTGAAAAAAGACACTGCAATGAATGAACTAGAAAATCAGCTCAAAACAGAAGAGAATGAACTCCGACAAATTCAAAGTAATACAGCAATATTGCAAACCACACTTAACGAACTACAATCGAAACTGGAACAGTCAAAATCTCAGTGGCAAAAGCTCTTTCAAGAACGCTTATTAACGGAAAGAGAAAAAGCGAAAAACGAAGTTTTTGTTTCACTTAAAACTCAAGCCCTAGAAGAAACACGACAATTGATGGAAGACAACTGCGAAAAAATAGATGAATGCATAACCATGGTCGAACAGTTAGAAACATCAATTAACACGCAAAAAAATCCAAACAACTACATGATAAAACTGACAGAGATAAAAAAAGCATACAAAAATCTTGAAAATACTTGGATCAAACAACTTAACAAAAGAAGCGAAAACTTGAAGGCGCTAACAGAAACTTATAATGGACAACTTGAAAAGACAGAAAGACATCTCTTAGAAACACAGCAGAAGATAGAATATATAACAAATGAAATTGAAAACATCACCAACCAAATCATAGACTCAAAAATCAATGATGCCCTATTAAACTACAAGAAACAAAACATTGAAAAACATCTCCAGAAGCTTCGCAGAGAATTGAAAACCAAGAAGAAAGAATATGAAAAGACTGCAAAAAAAGCCGAACAAACCGGTTCTCGAATAGTGTCAACAAAAAATATAAGCGAAATCCTAGACGAAATCCGGTTGACCGACGGCTATCTTGCAGCACTTACTGATGTTTCCGAAGACATTGAACGCATGTACGAGTCCTACTCCAAACTTTATTTAGATCTGAAAGAAAAAGCGCGAACAGTGGCCAAAAATCGAGAAAAAACCTTGGAAGAAGTCGATGTTCGAATGAAAGCATGGCAGACAGTTATGCGAAGTCTCCTCGAACATGTAAGTCTTCAATACCAAAAAATTCTGTCACAAGCTCAAGCAGTAGGCAAAGTTCATCTAACAAATGGGCATGACATAGAGGATGCTGGACTGGAAGTGCTTGTAGGCTTTAAAGGTGCTCAACCAGTTCCCTTAGACGCTTACACCCAAAGCGGAGGAGAAAGAAGCATGGCTACCATGAGCTTTCTCCTATCTTTACAGCAACACGTGCAGTCTGCTTTCCGCGCAGTCGACGAATATGATGTTCACATGGATCCGAAAAACCGTGAAACAATAACCAATATTCTCATAGAATCAGTCAAAGGCTTGAACTCGCAGTATTTAATAATCACACCAAGTCAAATCACCTTTGCAAAAAATTACATCCACATTGTGACAGTACAGAATGTTGAAGGCGAGTCTAAAGTGAAAGAGGCTGTATAGTTGTCATCGAGACGGCAAAAGAAACAGCTTGGTAAAGAACATCTTCAACGTATCATCGACTTATGCCGCTCGACTGAAGAAAGAGGAATAGACCCCTTTGTTGTAGATGTGGACAGTATACTCGCAATAATACACGAATATTTTCCAAAATGGAAAAACCCAGAAGAACTCTGCTTAGACGCAGAAGCAGTACACCAAGTGGCTTCAGCTATAAAGTTTCAAAGCGAATGGGTTAAACACCGCTCTACATCCCTCTATACAGACCCCTTTTTAATAGAAGAAAAGCTACGAAAACTTTCTAAGGAAGAAGTTGGCACAATATTTCTCAAATCTTGGCATCCAATAGTAGAACTCGAACAAATTTCTCACAACAGCTTAATGGAGGCAACTAGATACTGGCAAAATCTAATGCCACTTGATGAAAGATGGCAAAAAACAGAAGGTTTACAGGTGAAAACGGGAACCATGACACGGGAAGAATTACTGAAACAGCAGATTATAGCTGAAAAAGAGTTTTCCAAAGTGTTGGAAACATTTTGGCAAGAACTCAAACAAAAAATGATGGACAATGAAAAAATCGAATATTGGGATTTCATAGGTGCTAAAACCTACGAAGAAACAGTTAGACGTGCATACTTGACAAGTTTTCTGGTTACTTATGGCTACGCAACGCTGGAAGTAGACAGACTAGAAGAAATAGTTTACATTAGACCCTACAAGACTCCTATCCCCACAGTTGGCAATGTGCAGGCGATTTCTCTACCTATCCCAGTAAGCTTTGAAAATTGGAAAAACTGGAGAGAAGGTGTGAAGGATTGAAGAAGAAAACCTATTACGCTACTAAACTCAAAAGAGTTGCTCACCTGCTTTTCTTTAAACGCCATAGAAAGCCGGGGGTAAGAGGCTGGGAGTTAAAGAAGAGACTGGGAGCAGACTATCCAAAGATTCTGGCTTTGCTGAACAGCTATCTGGAAAAGCTGGATCTGCAAGTGAAAACTGTTTTCGAAGAGGGAACGCCGTCAGAGAGACCTACTGTGGCGCAGTTGGATAGAGCACGTTTTTACATAACCCTCCGAGGAGGTCTCACGCCGAAGGAGACAAAGATGATGGGATGGCGCATCGACGACATAGCTGGCTTGGCCATAGCTATAGCCACAATAATAGCGAAGAAAGGAAAGGCTTCGAGAGGAGATGTAGAGGGGCTTTTGCGAGATAAATTGCCTGGCTGGAGGGTTAATGTTAACATAGATCGCTACATACGAGCGGGTTACATAGATCAAGACGAGAAAGGACAGCTTTACCTTGATTGGCGCACTAGAGCAGAAATAGATGAAAAAACTCTGGTCGATCTGCTCATCACAAAATAAATCTCTATAGTAGTTTGTTATAGCTTAGTAAACTTGCATCTTAAAAGGTTCTACAGTCATTGCCTAAACAAGAAATTTATTGATTCGAATTCTCTGATAAAGGTCAAACCTTTAGAAGTTGTTTTGTATACTCCGTTATCTTTCACAATCATGCCAATTTGATTCAAAAACTCCAAGTAAAGCTTCAGTTGAGAATGACTCAATCTTGCCTTATACATTATATAGGTCTTCTTCTCTCCGCGTTTGGCGGTTTTCAGAATTTCTGCGATTATGTCATGGCGGTCTCTTCTGTGTAGTGGTTCTGCTGGTTTCTGCTCTTTAAAAATTTCTGAAATTAATCGCGCGCGCATTAATCTTTCGCTTTTCTCTCGGAGTTCTTGGACGATAGAGAGGCCCCCTTTTGGCGTTCGCAGGTCTTTAAAAAAGTTTGTTTGGTGTGTAATAAGGCTTAGTGTCATCTAATCAATGTTATACGTTGAATGAACTAAGACTTGTAAATTTCTTATGTATTATTAATACACACAAAAAGGCTAAAGAAAGAGTATACATCTTCTACACATGACGCGCGCGCGCATTATTAGGCGTTTTCTTTGAGACTGAAACGAAAAAAGAAAAAGTAAAAAATGCGTACATTTGAAGAATAATAGCTTTGCTATTGAAACTATCGCTTATCGTTTTTCTTCCCAGAAGGGCTTAGTCCGTAAATATTGAATTTTTGCTTTCAGAAGGTCCATGTAAAAATTATCTTCATTCGGATGCATCCTTCCAAGAATTCTGAAAGCCGTTTCGGGTCCCACACCCTTAATCTGTAAGGCCACAATAGCCTTCCTGCCATAACTCAGAATAAGATCTGCTGTTCTACGCGCATATATCAACTCATCTAACTCCTCAGGAGTTAACTCCTTTCCTTCCTGTCTTTTCTTCAGCAGACTACACACAGTGTCAGGGTCTTGTCTTTGCATCAGTTTTGCAAGCAGTCCAGAGCCACATTTTTTGCATAAAGGTTTTTCCGACAGATCTCGAACTCGTTTTTCCTTGATTAAGTTACCGCATGAAAGGCAGAGAAGCCTCACCGTTCTAGCCAATGTAGACTTTTTCATTCTTTCTATATTGCTAAGAACAACGTATTCAGGCGCCATTAACTCTGCAACTTCAGAGTACTTTGCGAAGATGCGGTGGGCTAAGGGTGTAGGTTTTTCCAATCTGAGAAGCGTGCTGACTTTAGTTTTACCTTCCTTAACATCCTTCATTATCCGCTTTACAGTTGGAACGTCCACTTTTTCAATCATAACTTCACGAATAGTTTCATCATAAATCGGTGTCTCCTTGAACCGCGAGGGAAGCCCTGCCATCCTCTCAGGACTCATGGTTTTTCCTCTTGGCAAAGCGCCGAAGCGTTCTGCAACAAACTTCATTTTGTAAGAGAAAGGAAAACGCGATTCAACATAGTCATTAAACGCTCTGTCAATATCCTTAGACGACAAGTTGAAAAGCAAATGCGAAACCTTGTCAAGCATATTCGCTTCTACTTTTCGAGGCGTTTCGATCATGATGCGATATCCATCGTTCCACCAACCCACAATAAGCTCGTGTTCAGAGAGAATTGCATCGAAAATACTACCTAAAGTTCGGTTTACAATCTCTCCAAAGCATAAATGCACTACGATGTATTTGTCGAAGGCTTCTAAAAGAATGTGGTTGTGTGTTGGAAGAGGTAGGTTTTCTTTCAAATATGCATTTACCTCTCTGATTGATTCAAGAAGCGCGATTTTCTCCACCTCAAGTTTTTTGGCAAGTTTTTCTGCTGTCAACTCGATGCTTCCGACATTTCTGAGGGATTTTGCAATTTTTTCTCGTAATCTCCCAACTTCCTTAGCTAAGTCGAAGGGAAGTGGAAGCATTTCGCCGTCCCAACTTGGAATTGCTGCGAATTGATCGTCTGAAGGAACCACATAAACTGTGCCTGTTTCATCCTCTATTTGCACAATACGCCACGCTTTTCCTTTGCATATGAAATTTAGACCTACGCGAGCTCTCAGAGCCATAAACTCGTCACCCAAGGTGCCTATTCTTCGGTCAGAGAGAACATCAACTATAGGATAGCGCCTTTCATCAGGAATCATAGAAAGGTTTCGGTAATAGTAATCCCGCGTTCGCCTAGTTTTCTTCAACATTTCGCCTTCTAGTCTTACTTCTCCTAAAATATGTAGATAATTCGCAACTTCTAAAAGCTTGGCTTTAGAAAGGTTTCTAAATGGATAGGCACGATGGAAAATCTTCAAAATTTTATCCACTGCAATCGTTCGCTTATCCATCAGAATCCCCGCAATTTGATGAGCCACCACATCTAACGCATTTTCATGAATCAAAAGAGGTTCGAGCAATCCTCTACGAGCTCTTTCCGCCGAGGCTAATGATTCTAAAACGTCTTCAGAAAAAGCGGCAACGATGACTCCTTTCGAAATAAGGTCTAAGCGATGACCACTTCGTCCAACCCTCTGAATCAAACTGCTGACTTGCCTTGGGGAAAGATACTGCACTACCAAGTCCACCTGCCCAATGTCTATGCCTAGCTCCATAGTACTGGTGCAAACTATAGCCTTCAATATGTTTGTCTTAAAGTTGTCTTCAATTTGCATTCTCTCTTCTCGGGACAGTGAACCGTGATGTACCGCAATGTCGTCCGTGAGCAAACTAAACCTGTGTCCTAGCATTTCAGCATTGGTTCGGCTATTAACAAAAATGAGTGTCGACATATGTTTCCTAACCAGATCAAGTATATGGCTGATTCTTGCAGCGGCTTCAGGTGCCATTCTTAATTTTCGAGCTAAGTCATAGTCTGCATCAGTGGGAGTTGGATATTCAATTGTGTAGGTGTAGTCTTTAGGCAGCAAAACCTCCACAATCTTAATAGGTCTGCCCACACCTGCAACAAATTTAGCAACTTTTTCCGAGTTTTCCACAGTTGCTGATAAACCTACCCGTTGAAAATCTTTTCCTGCAAGTTCAAATAGCCTTTCCAGAGCCACAGAAAGCTGCACTCCACGCTTATCCGTCGCTAGCCCGTGTACTTCGTCGATTACTACACAGGATATGTGGCGTAGATGTTCTTGTATACGTGAGCCAGGTAAAATTGCTTGAAGAGTCTCAGGTGTGGTAACAAGTATATGAGGAGGATGAATTGCCTGTTTTCTACGAATCTTGGTTTCGGTGTCGCCGTGGCGAACTTGTATGGAAAGGTTGAGCTTTGATGCCCAATAAGACATGCGTTTTATCATGTCCCGGTTTAAGGCTCGAAGGGGAGTAATGTAAAGAACAGAAATTCCTTGCTTTTTGGGCTGTTTCAGAATGTTTGAGAATATAGGAAGGAGAACTGCTTCTGTTTTACCACTTCCATTCGGCGCAACCAAAAGAACGTTTTCGCCTTTCAAAATAGCGGGAATAGCCTTTACTTGTGGTTCTGTGGGTTTGGAAAATCCTAGTTCTCCTAAAACGTCTTGAACAGGCTTGGCTAACAGGTTGAAAATTTGGGTTTCTTTCTTCAATTTAGAAACCTAACACTAAAAATTAGCATACTCTCTGATAATCTTTCGGTAAGAGGAGATTCCTTCTTAAAATCGAGTCTCTTAAATATGTTAGAGAAAGAAATTGTTGAAGTTGCAAACTAATTTGTTTAAGGTTCGGAAGGCGAAGTAACATAAGCCCAAACAGTTACTAGTAAAACTGTTAGAAAAGCGCCAGCAAAGCCTGAAAGAACCCACTCTAGTCCAATGGCTGGAAAAACCAATGTGCTGAGCACCGGAATAACGTATTTTGCTGTGAAGTTGGCAACAATTCCCGCAATGAAGCCAAGCAATCCAAACATAGCAAACATTCTTATTCTATCACCCATATTAATCACCTTGACTTAACATACTACGAGAAAGCTCCTTTTTAGACTAACTGACACAAAACTGTCTATAACAGAAAACAAACCTCACTTCTCTTTCAATGCGGAATTTAAAGCCTAAAACATTTAGGAAATGGCATTATACTGCCACATATATACGTGAGTGTTTAGCGCATAATAACAATGTAATAATACACTTTTAACACCCTCCTCTTTCTTTAGGAGGTAAACTAAATTATGTCAGAAAGATTTGCTAAACGATGGGAAGAAGCCCCAAATCAGCAACCATTTACAACGAAAGTTAAAGAATCTTTGAGGCCGCCAGGTCCACTGAAGCCACGCCTTGACATGGCTATCAGGCGCATTGAACTCCAAGTTCAAAGACTTGACCAAGCAAGTGAACGCTTCTCAGAACGCGACAAGAAAATCTTTGCTAGAATAGTTGACGCCTACACAAAACACGACATGGCCCGCGCGAACGTCTTCGCAAACGAGCTTGCCGAAATAAGAAAGATGGAGAAAATGATAATGCACGGTAGACTTGCCTTAGAACAAATTGTACTTAGGTTGAGAACAGTTTCTGAACTCGGCGACATTGTAACAACACTTGCTCCTGCAGTAGGTGTATTACGCACAGTGAAAAATGGCATGTCATCAGTATTCCCAGAAGCTGAAAGAGAACTAGGACAAATAGGAACCTTGTTGAATGGCATAATAATTGACGCTGGTCAAAGCACCGGATTGTCAATTAACTTTGAATCGGCGAATGAAGACGCTCAGAAGATCCTTGCGGAGGCATCCTCGGTAGCAGAACAGAAAATCAAAGAGAAATTCCCTGAGCTACCTGCAGGTATCCCAGAAGTTGGAGAAAAGGCTCCTACACATTCCACTTAGACAAACAAGGGAAAACAGGTGATTCACTATGTCTGAATCGACACCCAACCTTTTTACATATCTTGGCAAACCTGTGAAGGACGAATACGGTCACATCGTTGGTACTATGGCGTCATTCCTAGTTACTCCAGGAGGAAGAATAGATGGAGTATTTATCGAACATGGCGATGGTCACATCATACGATATTCAAGCGACCAAATAAAGACAGAAAACAACGAAGTTACGCTGTTCTCTCCACTTAAAATGAAGGCAAACAATTTCTGCAACCAAATACCGCTCCTTTGGCGGAAGACTCAGGCTATAAAAGACTTGAATGAAAAGAAGAAGATTCCTGAAGACATGTACGGAGACTTGTACTCAAGTTTTGAAGGCGCACTAGACCAGTTGAAGACAGAGGCAGAAAACACAATTGCAGACGTTGAAAAAGAAACCGAAAAATGCATTCAGCGAGTTAGAGAGCTCAATTCAGCCTTAATCAATCTGGAAATTGAACGAGAGATAGGACAAATTGACGAGGAATCCTATCAAAACGCTATAGATATGGTAAAAGAAGGACTTAAACGAATAAACGCAGAGAAGAACGACTTTGAAACGCTGAAAAATCAACTTTCCAGCATGCTTCTAGGTGAAACGCCAAAAGATCCTGTTGAAGAAAAAATTGAAGAAGACAAAGAGGAAACACTTCCAACTCCAGCCAGTGAATCCTTGGACACTTCGCTTCCAGAACCCCCCGAATCCCTTCAACCTATGGGGGAATCCCCTGTCGTAGTGTACGTGAAGAACGTCGATCAATCAAGTCCTTAAACACCGAAAAGGCGGGCGGAGGGACAGAAACATTCGAAATTTCTTTCGTTCAGAACCTCCACCCCTTGACGAAGTTATTGTAAAATCTATTCGAAGATTAAAAATTCAGCACTCTAAGCTTGAACAGGTTCACATAAGGCTCCGAGAGAGAGATAAGACTCTTTTTCGGGCGTGCACTTTTGCACTGGAAAAAAAGAATACTGAACGCGCTGCAATGTGCGCTAACGAGTTGGCTGAAGTTAGGAAGTTAATAAAGCTTCTTTCTCAAACGCAAATCGCTATAGAACGCACAATTCTAAGGTTGGAAACTATTAAAGAACTCAGCACAATAATGGTCGACCTCAAACCTGCGCTAAACGCTCTCAAAAATGTCACAACTAACCTAGTTAATATAATGCCTGATGTTGCTTCTGAATTGGACAAAGTCAACAATAGCATACAAGAGACACTTACTGTAACCAAGCTTTCTTCCGAACCACCAACCATACTAACCAATTTGAAAACTCCCGGTGGACAAGAAATTCTCAAGGAAGTCAATACACTTCTAGAACAAAACTTAAACGAACAACTGCCCGAACCGCCCGCCTCGGAAGTTCTGCAAAAAGCTGAGCAAACAAAACAAAAAATTGGGGAAATGGTTGCTTTGGTTGCTGCATGTCCAGAATCATATGAAAATGAACAGAAAGAAAGATCTGATGCATTTCTTTCCATTAAGGATTTGAAAATGCAGAGCATCTCTCTCAGAATTCATCATTCTGAGTCTATTGAGGATCAGTTGTTGGAGTATATAAAGGATCGTAAGGGTCAACTAGATGTTACCGAGTGTGCGCTAAAGTTGAAAATTCCACCTAATGAAGTGAAAAAAACATTGGAAAACCTCGATGCTAAAGGCAAAATAATAATTGGAACGTGATAAAAAAAATGAGTGCTTCTCAAGAGCTTGAAAAAGCAGCGACGAATTACGCATCTGAAGCTGTCAGATTAGACAAACAAGGCTCAAGAGGAATGGCTATCACAATGTATCAAAAAGCCATAGAAACCTTGCTAAAAATAGTGCACTTATACCCTGATTATGGATTAAACAAAGTTTACATACAACGTGCAATGGCATATCAAGAAAGAGTAAAAGTGTTACAAGGCGGAATACCACTAAGGCCTGACGTAGAGCAAAGACCCGCCGAAGCTGCAGCACCCCAAATAGAGGGAAAAGCAAGCTATGACGAACTAATTATGCAAGAAAAACCCAACGTAAAATGGCCAGAAGTCATCGGTTTAGAACCAGCAAAAAAAGCAATCAAAGAAGCAATAGTTTACCCAGTTCAAAGACCAGACCTTTTCCCGTTAGGATGGCCCCGAGGCATACTACTATTCGGACCACCAGGCTGTGGAAAGACTTTGCTAGCGGCTGCTGTAGCAACAGAAATTGACGCCAACTTCATATCTGTAGACGCAGCCTCAATAATGTCCAAGTGGCTCGGAGAGGCAGAGAAAAATGTGGCTAGGCTTTTTGTATCTGCAAGAAAGTCGGCTAATAATGGGAAACCTGCTATTGTGTTCATTGATGAATTAGACTCTTTGATGGGAAGACATTCAAGTGAAGTTGGCGGCGAAGTTCGTGTGCGAAACCAGTTTCTTAAGGAAATGGATGGTGTTATTGATAAAGGTAAAAGTTTGCATGCATATGTTATCGGTGCTACGAATCGGCCTTGGGATCTGGACTGGCCATTTATCAGGAGGTTCCAGAAGAGGATCATAGTGCCGCTGCCCGACCATCATTCAAGACTGCAAATGTTCAAGCTTTACACTAGCAATTTGAATCTAAACCCAAACACAGGTCTTCATGAATTAGCTAGACTTTCAGAAGGCTTTTCTGGAAGCGATATAAAAGATTGCTGTCAGTCAGCCTATTTGAGGGTCATCGGTGAATTCTTTGAGTCTGGACGGGCAGATGATAGACATGCTAAACCTAGACCCGTAGCTATGGATGATTTTCGACAAATACTTGGGGATCGAAAACCAAGCGTTTCTCTTGATATGGTTGCATCGTATTCCAAATGGTTCGACGCCTTCAAAGCACTCTAGTTTGAAAAATGGTTTTGGGAGGCATCGGAAAGATTTGAAGAAATTTGCACCTTACTTATTTAACAGTAAGTGAAACCTCCTTTCTCCCTTCAGCAAATGTCTTCAGATCCCGAATAGGCCTCTTAAAGCCTAATTTTTCTCTCAACGATTTCTACAAGTTTTTCTGGCTCTTTTAAAACGTCTACAACAGGTATACCTAACCTTTTTGCGGTCAAAGCTGCAGAGCCTGTAAATGCAATTATCGGTTTGAAGCGTTTTTGTGCTTCCGTGGTTTCTTCAAAGGTCTTAATGGTAATTATTTTAAATACTGTTGACTCATGTTCAACTAAACTTCGAAACCCTTCAAGGACAATAATATCTATGTTGTTTTGGCAATTCTTAATAATTTCTTGAAGACTCAATTTTGTCGTGTCGACTTTTTTTATGATCCCTATCTCTTTAGATGCAACTATCACAATTGTTTGTGCCCCTGCTTGTGCATGCCGCCACGTGTCTTTTCCTTCAGTGTCTATTGTGAAGCTTGGTTCAGAAACATGTTTTATGGTGGCAACATTATATCCTCTTTTTGTTAAGCCTTTAACTAAAGCCTCTATTGCTGTCGTTTTGCCTGAATTTCTGCTTCCAATTATCGCAATAACAATCATAGCAACAGCCACGTTATTATGCACTTAAAAGCAATGTTTTTAATTAAAAGAGTTTCGTGGTAAAGACTCTCCGCACATTTGCAGTATAATAATGAAAGGGCAGTTATAACTCACGAACAAAAAAGCATATAGAAAACCACGCAGTAAGAGTTTTTATTTGACCGAAATCTCATGTGGGTTGAGGTATTCGGTAATTGTCTAAATTACTCTGTAAATTAGGGCTCCACAGATGGAGAAATTATGGAAAGCGTGAGCTCATCACTTGGAAGGAACCAGGCTTATTTCCTGGAACTAAGGAAGAGAATGTAAAATATGTATTTTGTGAAAGAGAATGCTTATGGTGTGGAATTAAAGAAAAAAGGATGTTTTCTGAAAACCTTGATGGAACTTTGGCAGCAGCAGGTTGGGAAAGAATAGAAGAAAGCGAAGAATAGCATGCTCACACGCATAAAGGTTTACGGACGATAGCCATTCAGAATACTTATGGCTAAAACCGTAGCCATTATGTCCGCAGTGGTTCCTGGGTTATGCTGATTAGTTGATCCACGCAGTTCTTTATCAAATACAGAAAGCTTTTCTCTACCAAGCGATGTTGTCAAACCGCCCAATCGTAAAACTTCTCCTGCCTTCTCAGAGACCTCCTTTGCTTTATTAGAGCCAACCTTCCGAGCAATAAGGGTGTCAGGAACCTTGGAAAGAACCTTGAGGAACGTATGAACTATCGCAGTGTTTAGATTGTCTGTTTCCTTAAGTTGCTGAGTAAAATAGGGCAAGCCTATTTCGAAGGTTACTGGATAGTTTTCTACCCATTCCCTTGAAATTGAGTCGTAAGGCGCAGAAATTTTGAAAACATTATATAGTGTTATGTTTTTGTCCAAAATTGTCTTTTTTGACTTCGGGTCGTTCACGTCAAGAGTTGGCGCCTTATCAACCAAACCGCTTGGATTGGCCTTGTTTATTGCTTCATAGACTGCTACTGCATCCGATGGAGTGGTTGATTCTATGATTAGTTTTGTGTTTTCTCTTAGTTTGTAAATGGAAAACCCTCTTTTCTCAGCTAGCATCATTCCGCCTGCTGCGGCGATTGGAGAAAGCAAAAGAACCGTGCCAAGCAGTGTGTTGCCTCCATGTTGCCAAGTTTTGACATTTATCACTGCGTCCTTTATGATTTCTCCGATACTGACTTCATTAAAGTTAATTTTTTTATCATAAACCATGACACCCCGTTCGGCAGCATGTGCAAAGCTGGGTTCGACAGCTACCGCGGAAGCCAAAAAATGCTCATATTGTGTGCTATAAAAATCTGCTATTCTATTAACGTTTCCAGGCTTGTCTGCACTGATCTCTAATAGAATTGCTAATTGGAGACAGCTGGAAACATACTTTGCCGTTCTACGTATATCATGGTGCAAGAGACAGCCCTTTTTTAGGTATGGAACACAAGTTTTATTAACGTTGTGTAGAAAACTACACAGCAATTTACAAAACTACACGAGGTTGATGGTACAAAATTGAAACTGACAACAAGGGATGTAGCTTTCGTAGCGATTTTTGCTGCTTTGTCGGTAGTCGCAATTAAAGTTATACCTGGCATCCCAATTATCGGGGTTCCTGATGCAAGTATAAAATTTGATGCAGCTTTGGCGCCGATCTATGGATTGGTTGCTGGGCCATATTTGGGTTTTTTGGCGGCTTTGATAGCTGGTCTGGTAACAGCAGGAAGCCCCTTTAGCGTTCTTACATCCTTTGCCCCAGCAGTTTCAGCACTAGTTGCCGGTTTGTTGACACAAAAGAACTACAGAAATTCAGAGAGCAAATTGAAAGGTTGGATGGTAGCAGCGCTTGTTTTAGGTTTACTGATTTTAGGATGGTATCTATCATGGGTAGGACAGCGTGCTCCACTTTATCCAGTGCTTCACCTTGGAGGCCTTTTCGCTATAATAGTCACGAGAAATTGGACCGCGAAGTCCTTTAAAGAAGGCAAACCACAAGAAAACGAAAGATGGCAGACCAAGCCATTCTACATACTTTTTGGAATTTTGATGATAGTTGCTGGTTATATATTTACAAGACCTTATCTCAGCGAAGTTTGGATTCTTCCTTATTTGTCGCTTCCTTTCTATTTCTTCGGAGGAATTGCTATTCTTTATGGGATTTTCGGAAAAGGGAAGGGACAGTTTGTTTCGGCGGTTTTTCTAGCTAGCTACTGTGGGGTTATAGCAGATCACATGCTTGGAAATCTGATTTTTATTCATGTAATTGACGTTTTTATTCCCCTTCAAGTCATAGAGGAGTTTTTTTTACAACCATACGGACTGCCTGATGTTCCATCACTTTTCATGTACATGATACCAGTTTCAACAATAGAGAGAATAATATTCGCAGCAATTGCAACGATTCTCGGAGTTGGCTTAGTTCTTGCGTTACGGAAGGCAAACCTCTTTTCTCGAAAATCCTGAGGATAAGTTAGCAAAAAAGGAGATTTAACCAAGTTGAGGAGTCGTGAAGGAGATTATATCGAAGATTCTAACAGAGTAATCTTTGATGTCAAAGGCCTAATTCACCCTCTCGAAAGAACAGTTGCCTTCCCCCGTTTTGTCCCAAATTGTCATGGAACCCGCAAACGAAGAGACACCGTTTATAGAAAGGTTTATGCTCTTTCCGAACGCTATAAACTTCTAAAGGAAAGGTTTCCTCAATATTTAGTCTATGACACTGTTTTTGGTGAACACCTTTGCGAAGTTCCAAAAAAAGACATACAATATCACTATAGTCCAGTTGATTGCCTAAGAGAACTCCGTGACAATAACCAGTTAGACGCGTTAGAAGCAGACGCTTTGCGCTTTGCAGAGTTTTTGCAAGATCACTCAGATGTTCGTTGGGATAAGCTGGGCATTTCTGGCTCCCTTCTGGCTCAGTTGCAAACCTCAAAATCAGATATCGATCCAATAGTTTATGGAGAGAAAAACTGTTTCAAAGTCCACGAGGCATTAAAAGCAGTTGTGCAAGATGAAAAAATCGCGGTGAAAGCGTATACAAAAGAAGAACTAAAGATTCTCTACAACTTCCGTTCACAAGACACAAGAATACCCTTTGACGATTTTGTCATAACAGAGCATAGAAAAGTTCTGCAAGGCAAATTTATGCAACACGACTTTTATATACGATGTATAAAGGATTGGAACGAAATTGAAGAACACTATGGTGATGTGATTTACAGAAGAGCTGGTTATGCAAAGATTAAAGCAACGATTTCAGACGATTCTGAAGCTATATTTACTCCCTGTCGCTATTCTACGTACAACGTACGAGTGCTTGAAGGAAAATGTGAAAAGGTTGTGATAGAGATTGCATCTTTTCGAGGAAGATTTTGCGAACAAGCAAGAACAGGGGAAACAGTGATTGCTCAAGGAAAAGTTGAAAAAGTGCAAAGAAAAAATGGAGAGACATATTTTAGGCTTCTTTTGGGAGGTAAGCCTTCAGATTTTATGATAATAGAAAGGTGAAGTATTTTGGAAGGACGAGACTTCAGAGACCGTGACTTTATAAGCACAAAAGAAGGCTTTCTCTTCTGCGTTGTGGGACCCTATCACCCTACTGACTGCATAATTAGTTATTTAAAATACCTGCCTGATCCAGAAGGTAAATGGCGAAAAGGAACTGATCGATTTAAACGTGTAATGCGAACATACACGATTCCAAACTTGTTAGAAACGTTTGATCTTTTGAAAAACGCTTATTCCCAGTATATGTTCTTCTCTTTAGTTTATGGTATTAGAATGACTGCTGCTCCACTGGAATCTATAGTAGATCACTTTATGCCTGAAAAGAAGTTAGCAGAGCTTTTCGAAAAGTCAGCCCTTGATTCTTTGCAGAAGAAAGTTGTCCGTTTCGTGTCCTTATTATCTAAATTAAGCGCAGTTTCGGCCAATAATTTCGGTGTCACAGGGTCAATACTGTTAGACATCCACAATCCAGCCCTTTCAGACATAGACATCACCATATATGGAATAGAGAATAGCTACGCAGTGAAAAACGCTTTGACTGAAGCACATTCAACTGGTAACTTTGATGTTAAACGTTTTGAAGGAAAAAAGCTCAAGATGTGGTATGCAAACAAAACACGAAATCACCCAATTAGTTTAGTTGAAGCTAAGCGGATTTACGAGCGAAAGTGGAACATTGGTATGTTCGATGACACTCCTTTTTCAGTACATCCTGTAAAATTGGAGAAAGAGCTGATTGAAAAGTATGGCGATAAAACATGTCGCCCATCGGGAATGGTAGTTTTGCGAGCCGTTGTTGCTGACAGTAAAGATGGTATTTTTCTGCCTGCTGTTTATGAGGTGGAAGAGGTTGAGGTTGAAGGTGGAATTGATGCTAACATCGAGGAAGTGGTTTCTTACGAAGGGCTTTATGATAGTCTTGCAGAGAAAGGTGAGACAATTGAGGTTGTTGGAAAACTTGAACACGTTACTGACATTCGGACAGGCAGGGAGTATAACAGAGTTCTGGTAGGTTCGCTGGAAGGAAAAGGTGGAGAATACATAAAACCAACATGAATCCGAGATTTTAGGAGCTACTGTTTTCATTTTAAACTAGTTTAGTCCAAGAACCTCTTTGAGATAAGCGTGATAAGGACCAAGTTTTCCACCATAATTTCCAGCAGTAATTCTGACTACTTCAGGTACTTTTACAGCTGCTTTTATCCCTTCGGCCATTGCCTTTTTCACAACCTCCAAGTTAAGGCCGTTGATGACGATTTCGTAAACGCATTTAACGCCTTCAGGTATATGAGAGCTTGGCACTATCTCTTTGAGTTTTGGGCATAGGGGATGGTTGGTAGATGCTTTGAGTTTGTACTTAAGTGAGCCTGCTTTGGAGCCTGATCTGCATATGCCTCCTGGGAAGGGCATGATTACTCCTTGTGTGTTGTTGCTGATGGTTTCTGCCGCCTTTTCTGCTGCCTGTAAACCTGCTGTGTTGTTTTGAGCCATTATTATGATGTTGCCTCCGGCAATTGCTTTTGCAGCGCCAAACCTGTCTTCCACCATGAATTCGCCTTCCATTACTGGGATTCGCCAGATTGTTCTTTCTGCTATGGTGTCTTTTTTTTGAAAGCCGTCTCCGAAAAGGCGAATGCTACGTCCTACTTTTAGTCTTCTTTTTGCTTCTGGTAATGCGTCGAAGGCAGCGGTGGTGGGACAGGTCATTATGCATTGTCCAATTCTAAGGATCATCTGTGTTTTTAGGTCTAGTCGTGTTCTGTGGTAGATTTGAATTAGTGCTCCTGTTCTTTTGTCGGGTGTGTTTTGTGGTTGTATGGTTTTTTCTATTCCTGCTTCTGCGGGGGACATGATTATGGAAGAGGCGAATCCTGTGGCGGTTTTGGCTGCTGTGCTTGCCCATTTTTCGTTTTCTGCAGTGATGAGAATTCGTCCTACCCACATGCTGAACATTTCGGCAAATGTGTTCTGAATCTCACAGTATGTGTTCTGAAACTCTCCTTTGGGTTTATCCCAAGTGAGCGCTCCTGTTTTTCTGTTCATGTAGAAGAATTCTGGCTCTGACTTAGACATCATTTCTCACCAATTAATCAGTCGCTTTCGGTAGAGTTTGACACCATCAATTTCGTCGAAAGGCTCATATCCTAACTCCCCAAGTTTTATAGCGTCTTCTTTTGAAGAAACTGCCTTAATAGTATATTGTTCAACCTCCTCCCTTGCATCGCTGTTTTCGTAGACGGTTGTGCTTGTTATCGAGCGATGACCCAGCTTTTTCTGAACGAAACAAATATCTCGTGTTTGAAGATAGAGTTTTGTGCCAAAGAAGTGACGGAAAGTGCGAAGGTGTATTCTCAAGAGGTTCTTGTTCGCAGTTTTCATGGCAATGTGTTTTCTTGTCCAACTAAAGTTTGACCGCATCCTTTTCCTTGCATTTTCTCCAAATACGTACTTGTTCTTTTTGGGTAGGCGCATCAACATCTCTATACATTTTTCACTCACCTTCAATGTGCGGGGTTTTCCTTTTTTTGCAGGATTTGCTATCAAGATGAGCTTGTTCTCAGTGTCTACATCTTCCCATTTGAGGCGGCTTGCTTCCACAGTTCTCGCTCCTGTCTCCTTGAGTAGTTGAAGGAAGGCGCCAGTTTTCCATCCTGCACCTGCTATGAGAATATCTAACTTCGATTCTTTCGGCACATACAAGCTGGTCTCATTTCTGGAATACTTGGGGAGCTCCCCACAATCAATTTTTGTGAATTTGCAAAAGGTTCTGTAAGCAACTATCCTGTTGTGTTTTGTTCCATCACTTGTCTTAGCGAAGGCCACAGCTTCTTTTACGCTTTCAGGGTTGAAAAGGTCGGCGCCTTTGTAATACAGAGCACGAATCGAGCCTGCACGGGTCGTTATTGTGGATTCACTGAAACCTTGTTTCTTCATATAAAACATGAATTGTAATAGTATACCTCTGAACTCTTGTTTTACCATTCCATTTTGGGCGTTTTTGGTTTGCGTTTGTTGCTGCATTTCAGCAGTCCTCTGCTGTCTATTATAGGAAGTAAAACTATTTAAGGTCTTCGCTGCAATAGGAAGTTCATGCGAAGTTACATCTTTACTCCTCTTGAGAGGAAGCAAATTAAGAGGCTTCTTGTTGGTGAAAGAGACGACGCGATCTGGAAGCTGATTCATCGAATTAGGACATTCAATGATCTTAGGACCGATGTTGACCTTTACTTGAAAGCGTCTAAGGCAGCGCTTGCAAAGAAGTAGCTGATTCTGCTTACCATCAAAACCTGCTTTACAGAGATCATCTGATTCACATCGAGGGCATTGGACCACTTTGTTGAGTCACCTTTCTCTCAGCCTTTTCTTTAACGACTCTTCTATACGAGCCAAGCGCTCATGCATATCTAAAAAATCACTGAGGCTTTTGGCATTAGAATATTCAAGCTCACGAAAACCCCTGCTGTAATCAATATTTCCCTTATTGAACCAGAATCTTACTTTGTCTCCGTTACCGGTAAAGACGTCGGGCAATGCGTATTGAGCAATCGTTACAAACTCTGGATGTAAAATGTCGAACTTGTACCCATATTTCGATTGAAGAATAGCGGCGACCTCTTGGCAGGCAGCCATGCAAGCCAGAACGGCTCGCTCCTTAAAAGCACTTGAATCTACCCAAAAGCTGTTGACCCAAATAAATACACTTCGAGTAGTAACCATCACACGCAGCCCTCCACAATCAGCATAACGAGGACACCAATTCTTCAAAGGAACGATTTTACTATCCTTAACAAAACGCCTCCACCCATCACTGGAAGGAAACTCGACTATTGGAAACTTCAGACAAGCGCCATGAACCCTCACACGAAAAGTTCCATTACTTGAAAAACCCTCATTCCCCTTGAGAAGTTTTTGCCTTCCCTTTTTTGTAAGTTAATAAGTAGCTCTATATTTGCCGATTTTCATCAGAAAACCTGCTTTCAGAGCTTTTTTCGCCCAATACTCTATGGTCTGTCTTGATCTCCCGAAAGAGTCTGCAACCTCTCTTATTTGCCTATCACTGCCAAGAGATAAGATGGCCCTTGTTCCGAAATGCAAAACTCTTTCTGCTTTTGTTTTTGCATTTTCGGATGTTGCAGAATGGGAGGACTCTTTTTTGCGTGTGATCATGGAAGCTGACTCGCATTTTATCGCTTTAGCAATTGTCTGTAGATCTTTCCTTTTCCATAAAGCCAATACAAGTAACGATAATCTCTACCGAAGTAACGTGAACTAATTGTGGCGTTTGCTTGTCTTAGAATGTTATGTGCGTGGTTCCATTTTTCTGGTAAGTTTTGAGATTCATAAGCAACTTCATAGTCACCTATCTTGGCACCTTTCTGAGGTTCAACTTTAAGATGAAGAAGGTTTCTTCTTGAACAGTGGCTAATTTAACTTCGCCTTTTGTCTCTAACTCTGTAAGTTCATCAAGACTCTCTATTTTCAAAGCTTGGAGGCCCCAGAGAAATCGACCGAGAACTTCATTCTGAGTCTTCCTGTGTGGCTTTTCTTCTTGGTTCATATATTCTTCTCCCTCAGTTCAAAACACAAGTGAAGACCTTGAAAGTCGTTGTATCTCCAAACTGCGAGAATTCTTCCGATCGCTTCTTTTGGCGAAAGCCCTAACCTACGCATCTCACGGTCAAAAGCTTCCTTTGGTATCGTTGTCTCTATGGTAGATTTCGCCTTTCCTGTCCCTCGAACCTTATATCGTTTTATAAGGACTTCAGCGTCAGCTATGCAAATGCTGTTTTTTTCGATATTATGTTTCACCTTTTTTCCCTATAAGAAAAATGAGCAAATCGCAAAACTGATTTACAAGAAATTTGCTTGATGTTGTGAAGCAGAATTTCAATCGTTATATATAGTATAGCGCATATTGCAGAGATACAAACCTTTTAGGTAGTGGAGCTCTGATTGAATCTAAACAGAGCAACGACTTATGCACGAAGTCCGTTACACGATATGCAATGGACACTTGTGAACTCCTGACTTTGCCCCAGTTTTCCCTAGTATTTACCAGGCCAACGCTCACTTCAGTTTGATAATCAGAAATTTAGTTACTGTAAAATCAGATCTCTCGTTGCCGCACTGGCAACGGAGTTGACCGATTGAAATTAATTCTACATTTAATTTCACATCCGACTTTTGCGAAAAATTCCTATGGAAATTAGTCATATACATATCATGCAATAGGGGGAGGGGTAAATAAAACGAAAAGATTAATTTCTCAACATTGTTCTCGGCTATTAAATGAACCTGTGCTGGAAAATTTGCAGCCAGTAGTGTAATTTGTGAACCACTTCAACCCACCGCGCGCGGTTGAATCGATGTGCGGACTATCGTTTTAACAATTAAGTCCATGTCGTCAGGCCAGTTTGTCTATGGCTATTCGGACGATTTTGGCAAAATCGGAAACTAAGCCTTTAAGTAATTTTTCAGTATCTCATATTTGTGAAAGGAGTCTCATAGACAAAAGTCTCGAAATTCTTGGTGCCAAGCAACCCAACCCAACAATTTGGCATCTCTATAAGAATATATCTTTTTGCTCATACAGTGGTGATATCTCCCGCAACCCCCCTTTTTGGGGACTGAGTGTTAGGTTTAGACATCAGTTCAAACTATCGGAATCTGTTCTGTCTTATTGATTCACCACGTTTGACTAGGCTATTGTATTGGGTCACGAAACTCTTATTTCTTTTTATCGACTATAGAATGAATATGTGGGGAGAGTCGAGAGTTGCAGGGTAGCGGCCTTCTAAGGTGCATGTTACCGAGGCAAGCAGTGCCTATTTGGAATTGGAGGGATATGAGTTAAAGTCTGAGTTACCCATTGAGCCAGTTTTGGTCGGCAGAGATAAGGAAATTGAACAGCTTATGCGATGCCTTGACTCTGCCTTGAGTGGAAAAGGAACCACAGTGTTCATTTGTGGAGAAGCCGGAATCGGAAAAACAAGACTGGTCAACGAGTTTTTGAGCGTTGCAAAGAAGAGAGAGATAAAAGTTCTCTGTGGCTGGTGCCTAAGTGAAGCAGGTGTCCCCTATTTTCCGTTCACTGAAGCCTTCAACTCCTACTTGTCGACCATGAGCGATGCCAAGATGAAAACAGCTATGACTAAGCATCTGGGAATCACAGGGTGGCTAAGAGGTCCCGAAATCGCCAGAGAGTCCAGCGCGCGTGAGCTTTTTTTAACTCCGGGAATCGAGAGAGATAGAACGTTCGAAGCAACAGCAACAGCACTCCTTCGATTGTCCGCTCATGAACCAGCGATACTGTTCTTAGATGACCTGCATTGGGCAGATCACCTTAGCCTAGCCTTAATTCATTACGTAGCGAGAAGATGTAGGAATTCTCAGCTTCTCATTATAGGAACGTATAGGTCAGAAGAGCTTGTTCGCACGAAGGAAGGAAAACTTCATCCCCTAGAAGAAACCATGTTCTCAATGAGTCGGGAAGATCTGCTTACTAAAATGGAGCTCAATCGTTTGAATCGCGATGATTTTCCCGAGCTTCTAAGATCGATATTTCAATCTCAATTTGATGAAGAGTTTATTGAAAAGCTTTACAGGGAAACTGGAGGCAATCCCTTTTTTGTGCTCGAGACTCTTAAGCTTCTTGCAGAAGAGGGTTTCCTCTTAGAGAGAGGAGGGCAATGGGTGCTTAAGGCTCCAGTCGAAAAGGTTGGAGTGCCTTCCAAGGTTCACGAGGTTATCATTCGAAGAATTTCAAGATTAGAACGTGAAGAAAGAAAACTGCTTGAGATTGCGGCTGTATGTGGTAATTCTTTTAGTCCTGACATATTGAGAAGAACTTTAAATTTGGATGCCGCTGAGATTTTTGAGAAACTTGTTGCAATAGAGCAGAGACACAGACTAATCCGTGCTATCGATTCAGCTTTTGAATTTGCTCACCACAAAATAAGAGAAGTAATATATGAAAACTTGCATGGGGATTTAAGAAGGATCTATCACCTCAAAACGGCGAGTTGCCTCGAGCAGGTTCTCGCTGAAAAGGTCTCAGATGGCTATCTTGCGGATATAGCCCTGCATTATGTTGAAGGAGGAGCTCCTGAAAGAGCATTCGAATACCTTGTTAAACTCGGCGAAAAAGCTGTAAAAACCTATGCATACATACAAGCAATGGACTATCTAAACAAGGCACTAGAGGCCACACAAAAAGCATCTAACCTTGCCACAAATGAAAACCTTAGTAAGATCTACAAACTCAGAGGCATAGCTTGGCTGCTTCAAGGTCAATGGAACAAAGCCACAGATGATTTCAATCTAATGCTGCAAAATGCAACAAACATCAACGACAAAGAAATGATTGCAGAGGCACACTATTGGTTAGGATGCGCTTATCAGCCATATGGAGAGGTTGGATGGGATTACGGTGGAGAAGAAGCCATACGACATCTTACAACTGCAGTTGAGATTGCTCGGAAGACTGGCAATAAACCTCTCGAAGTCAGAAGCTTAAGCAAGATTGGTAGTACGCTCCTGTGGACCGAGACTCCGGACACCTTGGATGAAGGTCGCATGCGGCTTGAGGAGGCTTCTAGGATGTCTAAAGAGATTGGTAACAAAATCCAAGAAGCCAGCAATCTCACTGGGCTCGGAATGTACTACAACTGGAAAGGCGAATTCACTCGAGCTAAGGAAGACCTCAACCGAGCACTTGCCCTAAATGAAGAAGTAGGGACCGCCCCTGAAATCGTATTCAAGTTGGTTTGCTTGAGCGTGATTCTCTCTGGTAGTGGAGAATACAACGAAGCCATCTCAACTGGACAAAGGTGTCTCAAGCTTGCCCGAGATTTTGGTTTCTGGGCTGATGCTTCAATTGTTCTCAATACTCTTGGTTGGATTTACCATGACTTGTCAAGCATCGATTTTGCCATAAAATACAACAATGAAGCAATAGAAAATGCTAGAGTGCATCAAATAGGCAGGGCTAGCGGTGGAGTACCTAGTGCTTTACTAAACCTAGGAATGACTTATTTATACACGAATGATTACGAGAACGCAGAGAAATTCTTCAAAGAAGTAGAAAACATGTATGAGCAGCATCGGGGGGCCTGGTGGCGCATGAAAACCCGTTTACTTCTCGGTTGGGGAGAGATCGCACTTGCTAAATGCGATTACAAACAAGCACTCAAACTTGCAGAAGACTCATTAGCCATATCTGAAAAAGCAGGCTCCAAAAAGTACATCGCCAAAGCTTGGAAGTTAAAGGCGGAAGTACTTGCGAAAATGGGCAACCTAGGAGAAGCAATCAGGTTAATGGAAAATGCCTTGAAATTGGCACAAGAAATGGGCAACCCACCCTTGCTTTGGCAAATCCATTATGGACTCGGTCTATTGCTCGAAAAACACGGAAAATTGCAAAAAGCCAACGAGCACTGTGCCCAAGCAATAGCCCTCATAGAAACAACAGCGTCAAAACTCAACGATCCATCCCTCAAAAACTCTCTCTTGAATGCTCCACTCACCAGTGCAATACGTGACATTTATGCCAAAACAAAACCAACATCATAACACCTGAAGACAAACGACCAGAGCATCCTTAGTGAGCCAGAAAAGTTTAAACTCAGCCCAATTGCACGCGAGCATCAACTTTTACCATCCCCACGCCCGAGGTAGATCTATTTTTAATCAGCATGAATAAGTAACATACAGTAACTTTTCCGCAGACTAAATTCAATCTTGCATTGATTAGTGAAAATCCATCCATTCTTGAAACGCTATAAAATGTTTGCTCAGCGATTAAAACTGACCTATTTTGAAAAACATGTTTATATATTCTATTACTGCAAGCTATTACCAAGGCTTCTGCAAATCTAAATTGGTTCCCTTGGTCTTCTTCTGGATCTTTCCTCCATTTCGTCGATTCTTTTTGATCTTTCTGCTTCTCTTAGTTTTGCAAGGGGTATCAACTCTTTTAGCTTCTCGACAAGCTTCTTAGAGTCATCAATTTCTGTTGGAATAATTATGTCTCTTCTTAGTGGAATCACTATTTTTAGTCTGCCATTGTCATCTATTTGTGTAGATTCTATTTCATAAAGGGCAACATCTAGCGGAATAATTGTCTGAAAAAGAAGCCCTAAACTCTCTCGAAGAGCCGGGTATTTTTCAATAGCGTCTTCAAGCTCTTTCTTGGCTCCCTCCTTGAGATAACCTCAAGAGTAT
>Ga0209636_10001006_pt1 | contig 28251 bp, 27 predicted proteins | sample DeeMarSWOR152_54_FD_187464 | JGI IMG/M metagenome (GOLD analysis project Ga0209636, IMG submission 187464) | Marine sediment microbial communities from White Oak River estuary, North Carolina - WOR-1-52-54 (SPAdes) (version 2) | ecosystem: Environmental > Aquatic > Marine > Intertidal zone >...
GTTGATTAATTTTAGGGGTTTCTTTTTTTGTGATATGATTCAGCAATTTTATCGGTATGCAGCGCCATGTTATTTCAATCGATCCAATAAATTAGAGAAAAATGAACTACCTCGGGGCAGAGCCCCGAGGTATCACCGCCGCCAAAACGGATTTGCCTCGCCCGTATTTGCGGCTGGCAACCCCGAGGCAGAGCCTCGGGGAATTCCTTCGATTAAAATTGGATTGGTTCTACAGCATGCGAAATTCAAAACTCAAAAACATAGTTACTAAAATCGCCGAAATTCAGGTGGAAGAAAAACCTGCAGAATCGAAAGTAATCAAAGTTGATGGTGATTATGAAATTAACGAAAAAGGACGCTTGGCACTGATGAATCCCCCGTGCCCGGAGCATGGTTCGAAATATGTTACTATGAATGGTTATACATCCTCCACAGTCGAATCGATAACGGGTGAGAAAATAAAGATTATACTCCGGATGCATGTCTGCTCAAAATGCGGAACAATTCTCATGCCTGATTTAAGTGAAATTAAGCGACCTTATAATCCGGTTGCAAAGCAAGGGCGGAGATTTGCAGTAGAGTTGATGGTGGAGGATGGATCATCTAATAGAAAGGCTGCAAACAGAATTCAACGAACGTTTGGATTGGATGTGAATCATACGAGACTTTGGTATTGGATTCAAAAGATTGGGAGATTTGCCAAAGAAAAGAATTCTGAACTTATGCAGGATATTGTGCTCTCCGGTGTCTTTAACTACGATGAGAAAATATTATTAAAGATTCATAAAAATGTTTATAGGTTGACATTAAGGGACGCCAACACAGGGGTTGTTGTGGATGAAGATGTAAGGGATAACAAGAGGAATGAAACAATAAAGGAGTTTCTTGAAACACTCAAGGGTAAAAAGATGATGCGATTCGGGATTATTGAAACCATAACAAAAGATTCTGAAATGAAGATGGTTACAGATCTTGATGAAGATTACTTAACGATTTTGAAAGAGATGTACCCTAACTCAAAACATCAACTATGTAAAGGGCATCTGAATGAAAAAATTGAAAGAGATCTCAGAATGTCTGCGGGGTTGGGATATAAAAGAAAACCTGAGCTTCCTGCTGATTACAAGGAACTTAAAAATTCGATCAACTGGATTTTCAAAGCAAAAACAGATGCTGAAGCGGATAAGAGGCTGTATTATGTTTTCGAGAAGTACTATGGCTGTATGGATAAAATAGTGGACGATCTACTTGATTACATAAAGAAACACTTCCGGAACCTCACATATCATATTGAAGATGCATCTATTCCAATGACAAACGGGGGAATTGAGAGCAAGTATGCAGAATACGAACCAAACTATCTTCCCATGAAACGTTTCAAGAATATTGAAAGTGCCCGGAGCTATTCACTGTGCCAGATGCTATATCGTAATTTCTATAAGATTAAGGAGGGAATTAACGAAGGCACAAGTCCATTTACTCGCGCAGGATTGAAAGGTATATCGGATGATTGGCTGGAAGCATTAGGATTTGGTCCACCGCTCTACAGTATTTTAGGACAAGTTATAGAAAATCCGATTTTTGATAATGGTTGGATAACTAAGAATACTGCACAACATATGGCATAATTTCAAAGACTTTCAAACGGTCTGGAAAAAGAGGGGGATAATATCTGGACAATAAAAAACAGGGAAAATCTTGCCACGGTTTCATCTAAATTACTGGGTGCTGTTGATATAGAAGGTGAAACAGTACTGGTTGTGGGAGCAGATCTTTCAACTGAAATAAAACTTAAAAAATGGTGGAAATTTACAAATGAAAGCGATGTGAAACTAACAAGGGTCGAAAAGCCGAGCCCGATTGATCCGACGAAAACCGCGACTGTGACGGAAATTGAAGGTCTAAAAGAAAATGATGTTATAATTGGCTCAAAAGTAGCGGAAAAATTAAATAAAAATCCAGGGGACAATCTGAAAATAAACGGCAGCGAATTTAACATCAAGGGGGTTATAATGGAAACGGGATCGCAGGATGATTCAATTATATTTATGAACCTTAAGACAGCACAAAAACTGCTTGGGAAAGAAGGAAAGATAACACTCGTTGAGGTGGCAGCGATCTGCTCCGGGTGTCCTGTAGAGGAGATGGCGCGGCAGATAAATGAAGCAGTTCCTGAAGGAAAAGCAACACCGATAAAACAGGTTGTAGCACAGAAAATGCAGACTATAAATCAACTAAGCAGCTTCGGGCTGGCCGTCGGCGCTATTGTCCTGCTTATCGGCTCACTGATAGTGTTCACAACAATGATGTCCTCGGTTAATGAAAGAACCCGTGAAATAGGGATCTTCAGGGCAATTGGTTTTAGAAGAACCCATATCATAAAGATAATTTTGATGGAAGCGCTAATACTAAGTTTCATATCAGGCATAGTTGGATATGCTTTGGGGATGTGCACTGCATTACTTGCCGGTTCAAAGGTGGCGGGGATGGAAGTTTCAATACCCTTTGATCCATATTTAGCAGTTGGCGCATTGGCTCTTGCGGTTCTCGTAGGGACCCTATCTACGATCTACCCTGCACTGAGGGCATCAAAAATAGATCCCGCAGAGGCTTTGAGACAGATTTAATTAATACAATCCTTATGCGGATTCGAAGGGGATTATGTGCGCCAAAGAATATTTAATTATATGATGCCTTTATTTCTCAGCAATTCCAGAGGATTCACGAAATGTTTATCAATCCCTAAATCTTCCACAGAAAGCCCGATTGCAAGCCCGATGACCTGTGTAATATAAAGCACCGGCATTCCAAATTTTAAATTATGCCGTTTTTCTATCTGCCCCTGCCTCAAATCAAGGTTTACCTGGCACAATGGGCATGCTACAACAATCATGTCTGCACCCCGGGATTTTGCATCATACAATATATCTTTGCATAAATCGAGAGAGATTTCCGTATTGGATATTGAAAGAGAGGCACCGCAGCACTTGGTTTTGTAATGCCAGTCCATGACCTCAACACCGACGGTGTTTAAAAGGCGTTCCATCTGATCTGGATTTTCATAATCGGAAACGCCCATAACTTCAGGGGGCCTTGTAAAAACACAGCCGTAGTAGCATACGGTTTTCAAATTTTTTGGAACCTTCTTAATGTTTTTTTTGATTTTATCTAAAATTTCAGTTTCATTTAAATTATCGAGTGGATGAATAACCTCGATCTCATTTTCGCAGTCATATTTTTCTTCAATTATCTCTTCAAGTTTTTTTCTGATTCTTTTGTCTTTAACGTTGTGCTGTGCAAACTTGAATCTCGAATAGCACGCCATGCACGGGGCAATTAATCTTTCAATACCCTGCTTTCTTGCCGTTGATAAATTTTTAAGTGCTAAAGCATCAGACAAAAGATGCGATGAGCTGTGCCCTGGTGTTGCACCGCAGCATACCCAGTTCTCAATCTCATGTAAAGTAAAGCCGAGCGCTTCATACAACTTCTCGGTCGACTTCCCATATTCCTGTGATGACCCTTCAAGGGAACAGCCGGGATAATATCCTAATCCTTTCATTTTCTTGCTTCGAGTTCTTTCACTTTTTCAAATATTTTATTTACCTCTTCAGGATTCTTTATCCTGCGCGGCAAAAAGCCGAGTTTGCCTTTCAAAAGGAAGTGAGGTATCAATGAAATATCATTAATTTTTCTTTTAATGGATTTGATTGAAGTATCTCTCATGTTGAATTCTGCAAGAAAGCCCGCTTCATAGAGTCTTCCGAACATCCTGACGCCTCTCAAAAACGCCTTGTTGAATATGATATTATGATTGTTACTGCTCTGCATTGCTTTAACTTTAAGGTGATCTATAATTTTCGGGATATCAACACCTTTGGGACAGCGAGCAGAGCATGTAAAGCAGTTTGCACAGAGCCATATATCATCATTAACGTCCTGATCTAAAAGAATTTTCCTTACGATTTTACGGGGATTATGATTGGAAACCCTTGCTGTCGGGCAGCTGCCTGCACACATCCCGCAGTTAAAGCATTTAAGGATTCCACCTTCCGTTTCCTCAATAAGTTCCTGTTTTAGTGTCATTTTCCGTCAAATAAAAACAACTTATTCCCAAGCCTCTTTTGTTTACATTTATCGCACAAATTCTCGATTTCATATTCATGAAACTCATCTATTTCACGCATCTCTTCCGCTACTTCCCTTAACTGCTCATCCGTTCCCAGAACAGCATTACAGCATTCGCACCTGATTAAGTTAAAGTTATTGATTTCCATGGTTTCTTGCCCTAAAAATTCAGGCAGGTCAAAAACATTTTCCTTTGAAATAGCATCCCTGGGGCAGTTCCTTATGCATTTTCCGCAAAAAGCGCACTTTGAGAGGTTATAAAAAAGGGTTCGTGTATTTTCAGCGTCTTCAGCCGTTAATGCTTCTTCGGGACAGTTTTCCGCACATGCGGCACAGCCGTAACACAATTCTTTGTTAAAGATCAATCTGCCGGCAAGTATGTCTGCCGTTGGAATTTCATGTTCCGGTTCCTTTACCTTCAAATCCCGGATTAGTTCATGCAGCAATTTTGGGCGGTTCATTTTTCACTACTTTATCTATGAATTCTTTTGTTCTGTACGATGACAGATAAGTATAATCAACCCTGTTTCCGGATATCCCGATTTCTCTTAGCAATTCTTTTATAAACAATACCCGATCCCGTGCTGTATCGTTCCCTTTACCATTCCGGCAGTGCTTCTCGGGGCATCCGACAATCATGACCTTATCAAAATTCTTCAATAATCTCAAAATATCGATAATACTGACAGCAGCAGCACAGCTGCAGGGAAATAAATAATAATCTGGCGGGATTTTTTCACCCGTATATGAAAGACGTTCAAGTCCCGCCCCTGCACATTCAACGCAGTAGAGAATCGCGGTAGAATTTCTATCAATGCCTTCATTCTCAAATAACATTTCAAAATCGATCTTTGGATTCGCATTAATCGCAAATTCAGGGCAGAATGACGCGCATGTCCCGCAGTTATCGCATCCTGCTTTATTTATTTCAATAAAATCCTTCTCCTCGTAAAAGTTTACGGCATTCCTTGGGCAAACCTCTGCACATTTGCCGCACATAACGCATTTATCAAGATCAATTTCCGCGCCCACCGCATCTATTTGATTCAAGAATTTCAACACATCGATCGAACATGCCTTTGCCTGATTTATTGTTGCCTGGATATCCTTTGGTTCACAGGAAATGCCGCAGGCAAATATTCCTTTCCGCGTTGTCAGGTTTGAACCGATTTTCCCGTGCGGCGACTCAACAAAGCCGTGCTCATTAACGTCAATACCGAGGATCTTTGCAAGCTCATTTGATTTTTCATCCTGCGAGAAACCTGTCGATAGAACAAGCATATCCGGCTTAAGATCAATCAATTCCCCGCTTAACTGATCCTCGACAAATAAATTTTTATTGAAATCGTCCCATTCCTCCGGAGTTGTAATGCCCTTCATGAAATTTACGCCGAGTTCCCTTGCTTCATCATAATATCTTTCGTTAAAACCCGTTGACCTTATATCAATGTAGCAGATCGCGACCTCAACATCGGGGAATCTTTTCTTGATCTCGATCGCATGTTTTAAAGCGTAAAGACAGCATATCCCGGAACAGTATTTATTTGCTTTCTCGTTTCTCAGGTCCATGCACTGGATCATCACAACATTTTTATTTTTGACATTATCGAAATTATCGTCCCGAAGCATCACTGCAAGGTCAAGTTGGGTTATAATGTTTTTCTCCGGTTTTGATCTCTGTGTTTTTTCCGCTTCCCCGCCGGCTGCAACAATGACTGCACCTGCGTCCACCTTAATATTTTCTTCATTCTCGTCGAAATTGATCGCATCAAACTCGCACCAGTCCATGCACTTTTTGCAGTATTCGCAATTTTCGGTCACAACAGGAGTTAAGGGATAGGAAAGTTGATCCACAATTATATTTTCACAGCGATCGATACATTTACCGCACATTGTGCAGTTCTCATTAAATCGTGTTTTTTTTCTCTTTATCGTTACTTTAAAATTCCCTGCAGCGCCGTCTACATTTACAACTTCGGAATTGTTTAGAATTTTTAAATTTTCGTTATTGAAGGTTTTCCTGTAAATGCATCTTCGTGATGCCCAACCGCCGTCGTCATGTCCGACACACAAAGAGCAGTCATCGGACGGAAAAACAAAACCGATTTTACATGCAATCCCGTAAAGCACAGGGTTCTTTTCAACCAGCGTTGTCTCAACCCCGAGATTCGAAAGTTCCAATGCGCAGTGCACTCCTGCAAATCCGCCGCCGATAACAACTGCAGAATTTTTATTGGAAATATCTGTTTTTTCCCTGGGTTCCGGCAAACTTGAAAGTAATGCGATTACATTTTTTGTTGCACTTTCCAGATCCATAAGCATTGAAATTTTTCTTATGTCAAAATCGCTGCCCGGGAGGTATTTTTTGGAACACGCGGCAATAATTCCGTCATTCCAGCTAGTTTCATTTTTGCATAATGCGCTCTCGATTTTGCACAATATCCCTCTTTTCTCAAGTTCCTTCCTGATCCTTTCAAAATCCAGGTTTATCGCGTTATTGCACGTGCATAAGGTAATTTTCATTATATTATCATAATTATTAATGATTAATATTAACAATTAGATATATTGTTAATTAAAGAGGGCTGTTGGAAAGCATTTAATTTCGCCTGTCTTTCCATAATCTCACAAATCCTTTTTTCAATGAATAATATAATAGTATCCCGATTATAAACGCCGTGGCAATACCCGCGGCAATCGCAAGTCCTCCGATAACAAGCACAACAAACAAGTCATCGTATTTTGAAACATCCCTTATCATAAGCATGAGTTCAATTCCAATGAAGAACAAAAGCACGCCGAGTATTGAATACGGGATTAAAGTTAAGATCATCAGTGCCATGCTGCCTAAAAGCGCTAAGATAATGAAGATCCCCCCTATCATCAGATTGCTGCCTCCCGTTCTTGCACCGAAAAAATAGTGCGCTGCTGTCCCCCCGGAACCGTGGCACATGGGCATTGCCCCGACGGCTCCCGTAAGAATATTCACGATCCCCATCGTGCCGCTCAGCGCCTTTGGTGTTACCTTTTTTGCATTCTCCTTGAAATAGTGTCTTGATAGGTCAGCTGTTGACATCACCGCGTTGCCTATTGTGAGCGGGATCTGCGGTATTACAAGCAGCAGAAATGCTTTTGCGAAATCTGACTGCGATGGTATAAACAGTGAAGGAAGTGTCGGCATCTGGAATCCCTGAGCAGAATACTCAGATATATGCGCTGCTGATGTTCCGATACCGAAGAACAAACAAAGCAAACTGGCGGCAATTCCGAACAGGACAACTGCGATCACACCGGGAATTTTTTTATTGTTCAGCATCATAAGAAAAATAATCAACCCTATTACTCCCGCGGCGATATTGAGATTTACGTCCAATAATGCTCCGGCAGGCGGGCTTACTGCAAACTCTACCGCCTTGACCAAAAGTATCAAGCCAAGGCCTAACTGGATTCCCCTGACAATCGGGTGGGGAAATAATTTTGAAATTTGTTTTACAATCCCCGTTGCTGCAATGAAAAGCAGGAAAGCACCCATAAGCAGTCCTGCGGCAGAAATAACCCCGGGCGTTATGATCTCCGCACCTTCTGCTATCGCTACGGCTGCAACAACCTTGAACGGCTGAACCGGCACGGGAATTTTATAATAAATCCCCGCGATTATGTAGAATAAACCTGCCATGAAGATAACCGATGTCGCATTAAGTCCGTTGATTGTTATTAACGCGATCATAAGCGGAAGCATTACCCCCAAGTCCCCGATGCTTCCTGCAAACTCCATGCGGTTAAATCTATAGCTGCTGAATTGCATAACATGATTTAATTATTTTTTATATTTATTAGAAAGTATATATTTATTTAAATTTATAAAATCTATATCACAACAAGAAAAATTTAAAAAATGGGGTATTACCATGGCTTTAAAACCGTTACCTGAATCAATAAGAGACTACGACAAAGTGGTTGCTACGACATGCAGCAATATGTGCGAGGCATCTTGCGGAATGCTTGTTTATGTAAAGAACGGAAGGGTGGTGGATATCTACGGCGATCCGGAGAACCCCATCAATAAAGGGGCATTATGCCCCAAGGGGTCGGGAGCGTTTCAGCACATCTACAATCCCTTAAGGGTGAAATACCCAATGATCCGCGAGACCCTGGATGATGAACTTAAAAGGGTCTCATGGGACAATGCGCTTGATTTTGCTGCAAAACGACTGATTGAATTGAGAGACGATTACGGTCCCGAGGCATTGATGATTCACAGGACAGGGAGGTCTGATTTTCTGTGGAAGCTCGGGGGCTCAAGGTTTGGCAGGATCTTTGGAACGCCGAATGTCGTTGGCCAGGGACCGATATGCTGCGAGAGCCCCGGGGTTGCGGCAAATTACGTCCACGGTGCCAAGGACCTTGGAAGGTTGATGAACCCCAACACCGACTGGATTCATTCCAGGTGCATCCTGATCGCGGGAGCAAATATTGCTAACAATCACCCGGTTGAGATGCAGTGGGTTCTTGATGCCAAGGAAAGAGGGGCAAAGGTGATTGTCATAGACCCGAGGTTTAACACCACGATGGCAAAGGCGGATATCGCGATGCGCCTGAGACCAAATACGGATGCTGCCCTGGTTATGGCAATGATCAATGTTATTTTGAAAGAAGACCTCTACAACCATGAGTTCGCGGAGAAATGGATTCACGGGCTGGATGAATGGCGTCCGCTGATTGATGCGATGCCGCCTGCGAGAGCGGCGGATATCACATGGGTTCCGGAAGAGACGATCATTGAAGCGGCAAGAACATTTGCCGCAAACACGCCCGCTCTTGTGACAGGCAACCTCGGAACCGCCCAGACATACAACTCCAACAATATCAACAGGTGTTATATGATTCTCGTGGCATTGACCGGGAGTATCGGTGTCAGGGGAGGCGGGTGGAACTGGCTGCACAACTGCAGACCCCCGCTCAATGCAGGTAAGGATCTTGCACAATTACCTCCTATAAAAAAGCCGGTGGTTTCGAATAAGTTGATCGGCTGGGCAGATGTCTCTGCAGCCAATTTCCCGAATGCCATATTCACCCAGAAGCCATACCCGATAAGAGGGGTGTGGTGGAACGGCAATATGCTTGCACAGATGCCGTTCACCCAGAAGTATGCCGCGGCATTCAAGAAGAACGTTGATATCGCAATCCACAATACATTCCATCCGAACTTTACCTATCATCACGCCCATGTCGTCTTCCCGATTACTTCATGGGTGGAAAGGGAAGGATTGTGCCATCACGGCGATAACCGGCTGATGGCATGGTTCAATCAATGTATAGAAGAGAACTGGGAATGCAGGAACGATATTGATGTCATCGTGGGGCTTGCGGACAGGATATTTGGCAAGAGGGAGGGATTAAAATGGTTCCCATGGAGAAGAAAGGACAACCCGGACCTCGTTGATATGGCGGCTGCAACCGACTGGTTCAATAAACAGGAATCCTTTACGGCAGGGTGTACCAAGAAAACACTTGACCCGGAAACCACCCCTAAGGGAGGAGTTATGTGGCCTGCCGCAACCGAGGAGGAGGCAATGAAATACGAGTTCCCGGATGCGAAGATCAGGGGCAAGTATGTTATGTACCAGGATGAGCCCTACCCTGAGTCCGACCCGCCGCAGAGGTTTCCAACACCTTCGGGAAAGATTGAGATAGCGTGTCAATCACTAAAGGATATTGGCTGGGATTACCTGCCACAGCATCATGAAGGCGGTCATACTCCCGTCAGCGATCCCGAGGATTTCAAGGAGCATCCCGTGATTTTATGTACGGGGCGCCCCGTGTCAAGTTTCCATGAGATGGGGCATTGGTGGCCGTGGTGCGATGAACTTGAACCGGACAGGTACATTCAAATCCATCCTCAACTTGCAGAGGTGCTTGGTATCGAGGACGGGAATTACGTTAAACTGGAGAGTATGCGGTCCGAGATTGACGGTTACGCATGGGTTACCGAGGAAACGGACCCGAGACAGGTCTGGGTGTACTGCTCAACCGATGAATACCAGCCGTTTGTCCCGGGGATTACTAACAGGAACGTGAGCTGGGTGATCGATGATATTATAACGGACCCCGTGTATAACCAGGCGGAATTTAAAGCACAACTGGTATTGGTCTGGAAGAAAGGAACCGACAAAAAGGAGGCGTTAAGGAAGACGCATGAATTCCTTAAGCGGTTCCCGGAATATCCCGTGGACAGGGAAAAGGAACTTGGTGCTTATGTTAACGGTGTGGCAATGAAGGGTGCACCAACCTGGGATAAAAAGACCAAGAAGGTCGTATGGAATGGTAAAGCCGCGGAAGACGGTAATGTTTTGCCGTTTACCGATGACTGAATAATCACAAAAAACTTTTAGAAAAAGTTTTATCAAAAACAACCTTCAGAAAGGTTGATCATCAGGTGCTATTTCGCTACGCTCAATAGCACTCGGAACAAAGTATTTAAACAGAAAAAACCATATAGTTTATAGGAAAATACTTTTAGGGTTATGATCATAGAAAACATACAGTTTGTAATTACAATCAAAAATATAAATTAAATAAAAATGAACGAATGTTCACATAAAGCCGAAGACGGCTTTGCTGAAAAAACAGTGGAATTGGAAGGCAGGGAAGCGAGAGTGACGCTCAGGGGGTCATCCAACCAGTGCGATATGTTCCATGATGAGGAGAGGTGTATCGGCTGTTTTGGCTGTGAGGTGCATTGTAAATTAGAGCACGATGTACCTGTCGGACCCCGGCTGATACGGATGATACAGGTGGGACCAAAGGTTGTTGGCGGGAAACTGAAGACCGTATTTGTTGTCACGAGATGTCTTCATTGTGAAAACCCCCCGTGTGTCTCGGTATGTCCTTCGGGTGCAATGCAAAAAAGAGCCGACGGTATTGTCTTTGTGGATGAAGATGCGTGTTTGGGCTGTAAGGCGTGCATTGAAGCATGCCCGTTTGGAGCACCGCAGTTCAATCCGAGAACAAGGAAGATAATAAAGTGCGATTACTGCAAGGATAGGGTGGACAGGGGGCTCTGGCCCGCATGTGCAACAAAGTGCAGCACCAAAGCATTGTACTTCGGGGATATCAATGAGATGTCAACTATCGAGCGGCAGAGATACGCAAAAAGATTGGCAGAAAATCTTGAAATCCAGAAGACGGGATCGGATGTAAAAAGATAATGGGAATATTGAAACAATAAACTTTTAAAAAACGTTCAATCATAAAAAATTTGCATAGCAAATTTTTTAGCATTTAGAAAGTAGATATACTTTCTAAATACAAAAATAAAGAATAATCATAAAAATGAAAGTAGGTACGGTATTAACGACACCAATACGTGTTGATTATATGAACGGGGACTATGATAAGGCGTATGACGCGCTTGCAGACAAGAAGATCGGAATTGTCTATAAGACCGTGGCATCTGTTGAACCATACCACGCCACACTCCATGTTGAACCGGGTGACGGGGATAAAGCAAAGAAGGTTTTGGATAATGCAAAAATTAAGTGGTATGAACCAACGCCGTTTTATTAGTCAATATAATATTAATGGGACCAAATGTGCATAAAAAAATTAAAAAAAATTTACGCACTTAAATATAATGGTTTGGTATAAATGAAAATTTCATCCAAAGATGAGTATATCGGAAACACACTTCTGATATGTTAAAATTTGCGACGCAAATGTGGCGGAGCTTTGCTCTGACATATGTCTGACCGAAGGTCAGCCACATTTTGGCACACAAAATTCCATGGGAATTTTGATTGTACCGCCAATTTAGAGTTATATCGGAAATCAAGTTCTGATATACACTTGTTAGGCGACATCCTATGACTAAAAAGGGTTTACAATGGCTGGATTTGAGATTTTCAAGCGATGGATAGGGTTGGACAAACAGCGACTTTCCTATGTGATAGTGGTTGTGCGTCCTCCTTGGTCTATTGACAAAATAAAGGAAATATCTTCTTACTGGGCATCTGATGCCCATGAACTCTTTGACTCCCTAAAAGAGCCAACGGCAAGACAAGCGATCTTAAAAGATATGAATTGGACTGGGGATATGTTTGAAAAAGCCGTTCAAGTTACTGATATCCAGTTCTTTAAGCATTTTCCACTCATCGGCTTTTTAATGAATAAAGACAAGATAGGTGAGTTGCGCCGTTTACCTAACATTGAGTACGTGCACGAGGTGCCTGAAGATTATGGTTATGATTATCTGAATATCATCAAGGGCTTGCATTGGGTCGGTGAACCTGTTTGGCTTAGCCCGGACGGGACATGTGGAAAATCAAAAAAAATAGATGCGGTAAACATGAGTCTGCAACCCCTCGAACCCTACCCCTTCCATGAGAAGGAACCCATGAATGTTGCCACTCGGCTTTTAACTGAGAAGGGGATAACAGTTGTCGTTGCAGCTGGAAATTTTGGGGATCGCGGGGATAATACACTGAATCCATGGTCAGTTGCTCCCTGGGTCATTAGCGTAGGCGCTGCCTACCCTGATGGGAAGCGATTGTGGGAAAAATCATCAAGAGGTATTGCTGGTGACCCACTTTATCACCCCGATGTTGTGGCATCTGGGGTGGATTCAGTTAGTGCAAGAAGCCCTGAGGGCATATATGATGCGGTGGACCCCGAGGGAAAATATGCAATCTTAAGCGGAACCAGTTTTGCGACAGCAAAGGTTAGCGGCATCGTTGCACTATGTGTGGAATTTATTACCGATCAATTAGCGACGTCCCCTTCTGTCCCCGAATGGCAGTATACATTGAAATCACAGTTCAATGCTAGGGTTTGTCCCATTATTCCTTCCCCGGATGTGATAAAGAGGATGATTGAAGATATGGCAGTCGAAATGCCTATGTATGAGACACATGAAGTAGGCGCTGGTTTTATTGATAGGGATATTGCCGTTAAGTATTTTGAGGACTTTAAATTCTCGAATTTCATAAAAGTATTTGCATCTGCGGAAGGGGGCGAATGAAATGTTGTTCCACAAGATTCAGATAACACTCACTTTATTTATATTTATATAATCTATTAATATATAACGATGTTGTTCCACAAGATTCAGACAAAAGCAACTGTGGCTGCTGCGGGTGTCCCCGGGGAAATGGAATTAAAACTGCGTATTCTAGCTCTTGCAGGGTGGTTAGCGGCTACTATTATTCTGGTTATGCTCGCGATATATGCATACCAGAGTGGCTGGTCGGAGGGGGCTGGACAGATCCTGACTATTGCTAGCTCTATCGTCGGAAGTGGCGGTCTCGGTATAATTCTGGGTGAACGGGCCACTGCTAAAGAAGCAGGCTTGACATCTTAGTTGTATATGTCAATGGAGGAAGTTCTAGGGACGTCGCCTACAAGCGTATATCTGGCTTCACGTCGTTACGCTTAAATTCCTCCCTTCGGTCGGAACTTCAGATACCTGCCCTCCATCATCTAATATTCCAAAGGTCAAATAAACAAATTTTTTTGATATTTTTATTGAATTTTAATTAATTATTCATACACACTTAAAGTTGATGGGAAAAAACACAAAGATAAGTACCGCAGACCTCGAGGAAATATTCGTAGACAGGCGGGATGTGAAGTTCTGGAAAAAAGAGGGGCTCAAGCACAGTTATCTATTCTGGGTGCGTGCAATGCTCTCCAGGGATCCTGTGTCGGTTGAGAGACCGCGCATATCAACCGCTTCCATAGGGGTTGATGTATCTGTAAAGGAAAGAAAGGACATCTATGAATTACTTGCCAAATGTTTCGATGTACCAACACTGGAACTAATCAAAAATTTGACGGACGGTTCATTTTCTGACATGCTGCGGTGTCTCAATGTGCCGGAGGGTAAAAAATTGATCCTCGACACAGGGGATTTAGATAATGAGGAAGCACTGGACGTCCTGAAAAAAGAATACACTGGTCTTTTTTTTGATACGTACCTGCCTTTTATTCCGCCCTATGAGTCCATTTACAGGGGGGAGAAACATGTAATGAGTAAATACACAAGGGATGTGGACTCTTTTTACAGGAAGATCGGTTTGGGGGTTGAATCGGATATGCCGGACCACATAAGTCATGAGTGCGAATTTGTCTCGATTTTGTGTGAAAAAGAATTGAATGCTTTGAAAGAAACCGAAAAGGAAGGGTATAGGGTGATGCGCAACGAATTCCTGCGTAATCACCTTCTTGGGTGGGGCTCGATGTTCTGCAGCGATCTCTGCGTGCTTGCAAAATCAGATTTTTATAAGGGCATATCGCTGATAGGGAAGGAATTCTTTGATCTGGAATATAACCTGGTTTGTTCCAGATAATTATGGTTATATACCACTTATTTAATTATTAAGAATCCATTTGAGATATTCATCTCAAGGCATTTCAAATTGCTATGCAATTTGATGTATCAAAATTACAAAGTAATTTTGTATAACTTTTTATTGTAAATTCATATAGTTAGTATTACAATTAAAAATGCCAGAAAATGCAGTGAAATCAAGCAGACGGCAAATGCTCAGTGACACACTGAAAGAATACGGCAGGGAAATCCTTGTCGTTCCGGGAAAATGCGACGGCTGCGGCGGCAGTGCCGGCAGTCCCGATTGTGTGGAAGCATGTAGGGCGGTAAACAAAAAGAAGGGGGTTGAAGCCTCAATGATCACGGTCCGGGAACATAACGACACCTTTATCCCAATATTCTGCCGCAATTGCAGTCACGCTCCCTGTGTATCTGCCTGCATGACCGGGGCCAGGAACAGAAGGGACAGCGGTTGGGTTGAAACAGATGATTCCAGGTGCGTAGGATGCTGGATGTGCATAATGGTATGCCCGTTCGGGGCAATAAAAAGAGACGGGGAAGAGCACACGGCAAGGAAATGCGACGGCTGCACATCCGAGGAGATCCCGCCATGCGTTTCTGCATGCAAACAGGGTGCTTTAAAGCAAATCAGCGCGAATGAATTTACACATAATATCAGATTAAATTCGGCTGCGAGACATTTTTTACCGGCTGGCATAAAATAAATCAAATATCAAATGCACATAAAAATTTTTGAAAATTTATTTATGATTTTTTACATCAAATTATTAAACAAGAATAAAGATTCACCTAAAATGCAGGATAAACGCAATAACTGCGTTTATGCAGTAGTTATACGCAATTGACTTCGGGATGATTTACTTACTTTATATTTCAAAATTAATAGTATAACAAGATGGATGAAGAACTGAAGTGGTTTGCATCATTTCCAAAGGAATTAGAAAAGTTTAGGGGAAAACACATTGCTTTAATAGGAAAAAAGGTTGTTGCCAGTGGTGACAATGCTATAAAAGTCCTTGAGTTGGCAAGAAAGAAATTCCCAACGAAAAATCCAATATTGGCGTTCGTGCCAAAGGAGGAAACTTTGATACTGTAGAATGGAATTCCCATATCAAAAAGAAGTTTCCGACATGAAAAATAGTATATTTATGTCCCTTCGTCAACATCATATAATGAGCGGATATGCGATTCCGCTATCGCTCCATCAAAATTTGTCCTAACGGACAAACTTCGCATATCTGCCAGCACATTTAAACATAAACAGGTACTAAAATAGAAAATGCGTTATGTAATTATTGGCAATTCGTATGCGGGAGTATCTGCTGCGGAGGCTATCCGGGAAAACGACACCGGGGGGGAGATAACAATTATCTCTGATGAGCGGTATAGTGTATATTCCCGCCCGCTGATATCTTATTATCTTGCCGGGAAGGTGGATGAAGAGGGTATGTGCTACCGTTCAAGGGATTTCTATAGAAAGATGAATGTCAATGCCATGCTGGGCAGGGAGGTGATTAAAGTTGATACGGACAAACGGATTGTAACTCTTTCCGGCGGAGACGCGGTTTCGTACGATAAACTTCTCATAGCCACGGGAGGAAAACCGTTTGTTCCGCCAATGAAGGGGGCTGATGCAAAAGGCGTCTTTACTTTCACCACTTTTGATGACGCTAAAAAGCTGTATGATGCGGCAAAGAAAAGAGGTGCAAAGCATGCCGTTATTATTGGCGGCGGCTTGATTGGCTTGAAGGCATGCGAGGGGGTTAAAGCATCAGGGCTGAAGGTTACGATCGTTGAATTGGGAGAGCGGGTGCTTGCACTTGCTCTTGATGAAGAATCCGGGAGCATTGTCGGCAGACGGCTAAGAGAAGAAGGCGTCAATATAATAACAAGCCATACCGTTAATGAAATCCTGAGTGATGAAGACGGCGTTTGCGGCGTGATCCTTGACGATGGAAGGAAAATAGAATGTGAACTGGTTGTGGTTGCCATTGGTGTCAGACCAAATATTGATATAATCAAGGATACCGAAATTAAAGTCAACAGGGGAATCGTGACAGATGAGTATATGCAAACTTCCGTTGAGGGTGTGTATGCCGCAGGTGACGTTGCCGAAGCCTATGATCTGGTCAATGACCGCAGCAATGTAATCGCTATCGTGCCCCTTGCTTATGACCAGGGCAGAACAGCCGGCTATAATATGGCGGGCGTTAACCGTAAGTACACCGGGGGGGTGAGTATGAACTCCGTGGAGGTTTACGGTATTCCCGTAATGACGATGGGCATCACCCTGCCGGATGAAAATGATAAAAAAGAGATTTTGGTCTATAATGAGAGGGGAGTTTACAGGAAATTTATCCTCGATAATGGGGTGCTTGTTGGCGCCATACTGGTGGGGGAAGTAGATCACGGCGGCATTCTTACATTTATGATAAGAAATAAGATGAATATAAATCACTTAAAAGAGAGTCTTATCAAGGGTGATTTCTTATCACATATCGCGGAAATTGGAAGTGAAATTTCTAAAAACACTGCTCAGTGGCAAAAAGAAAATCATTTAATTCCTGATTTCTAACTGGCAATGTCAGGTTTAACATAAAAATTTTTGAAACAGAAAAAGAAATTCCCGGTTATTCGCAAAGTTGCAGGGGATCTTTTTTGAAAACAAAAAGTAAATCGACATGCTTCGATTGTATTTTTATTCATAAAATGTGATTATACATGTTAATCATTTATTTTTTAACTTATTTTTAAATACAAATATAATAATTAATAATTAATAATTTATTCCAATGTAAGAATGGAGATTATGCAAAAACAAGAGTCAATAAAGGATTACGATGAAGTAAGGAGAACAACATGCGAAAACATGTGCGAGACCGGGTGCGGGATGAAAATATTTGTAAAAGACGGCAAGATCGTGGACATATTCGGGGATGATGAGCATCCCCAGAGCAAGGGATCCCTGTGCCCGAAAGGTTCTGCGTCGTTCCAGCACATCTACAATCCCATAAGGGTGAAATACCCGATGATCCGCGGGAGTCTTGATGATAAATTCAGGAGGGTTTCGTGGGATAAGGCACTGGATTTCGTTGCTGAAGGGTTGAAAGAAACGGTAAAAAAATACGGGCCGGAAGCGCTCTACATTCACAGGACGGGAAGGTCATCGATGGGGCACAAATGGGGCGGCTCGAGATTCGGGAAACTTTTCGGGACACCCAACATTTTCGGGCAGGGACCGATATGTACGGAAGCGCCGGGGGTGGCGGCAAACTACACCTTCGGGGCAAAGGACCTCGGACGACTGATGAACCCGTCGCAGGACTGGGTAAACAGCGGGTGCATAATGATCATAGGATCAAACATGGCTGCATGCGAGGTTATAACATTCAGATGGGTTCTTGACGCAAAAGAAAGGGGGGCTAAAGTGATTGTTGTTGACCCGAGGTTTAATGCCACGATGTCAAAGGCGGATATTGCAATGCGGCTTCGCCCCGGAACAGATGCCGCACTGGCGATGGCGATGGCAAATGTCATCATAAAGGAGGAATTGTATGACAAGAAATTTGTCAGTAAATGGGTAAAGGGCTTTGAAGAATGGGCGGAAGCATGCGGGGAATGGACCCCTGAAAAGGCAGAGAATGTGACGTGGGTTCCAAAAGAAACGATAATCGAAGCGGCAAGAACCTTTGCACTCAACACGCCGTCGCAGGTCACCGGGAACCTTGGAACAGCGCAGGTCTACAATTCGATAAATATCAACAGGTGCTACATTGGCTTGCTTGCATTAACAGGCAGCATCGGCGTTGAAGGCGGGGGATGGAACTGGCTGCATAACTGCCGCCCGCCTATAAGTATAGGCGAACCTATAAAGAAAGGGCGAACCTATACCGCACCCAAGAAACCCCCTCTTTCCGATAAGCTCGTACCCTGGGCGGATATGAGCGCGGGAGGGATTTTAAATCCTATTCTCACCGGAAAGCCGTACCCGATCAAAGCAATAATCTGGAACGGTAATTTAATGGCACAGCTCCCGAACGTCAATAAATTCAAAAAGGCGATGAAGAACATCGATATTGCGGTGCACCTTTCCATACACCCGAATTTAACCTACCATCATGCTCACGCGGTATTTCCGATAAGCTCCTGGGTTGAAAGGGAAGGTTTAGTTCACCACGGCAACAACCGCCTGATGCAGTGGTATAACCAGATCATAGAGCCGCTGTGGGAATGCAGGGCGGACATAGATTTCTGGGCGGGGCTTGCCGACCGCTTTGGATGGGAAGAGGAGTTCCCGTGGAGAAAGGATGTCACAGAGAACGGCGGAAAAAAGGGCTGGAGAATTGATAAGAGAAAGATGACCGACTGGTTCAATTCAAACGAGCCGATGACTGCAGGCTGCATGAGCGATGTCCTTGACCCCGAAAAGAATCCTCCCGGGGGCATTATGTGGCCCTGCTACTCCCGCAAGGAGGCGGTTTTTGATAAAAGGCATAACGCTTCCGTTCGCGGGAAATGGATCATGTATAAAGACGAGCCTTATCCCGAATCAGACCCTCCCGGGCGTTTTCCAACACCTTCGGGAAAAATTGAGATAGCATCGGATGAGCTGGAAAATCTCGGCTGGGACAGGGTCCCGGTACACAGGGAGCCCAGCGAGACACCGATCGCAAGTCCTAAATTATATGAAAAATACCCGCTTGTGCTTTCCACGGGAAGACTTGTCGCCCATTTCCATGAGATGGGTCACTGGTGGCCGTGGACTGCTGAAATAGAGCCGGACAGGTTCATACAGATCCATCCCGGGACGGCGAAAGTTCTTGGAATCGAGGACGGCGACATCGTAATCGCTGAAAACGGCAGGGGGCATATCGAGGGCCCGGCATGGGTCTCCGAGATGGTTGATCCAAGGGAGGTGTGGATTCCAGAGGGGTTCGATGAATTCCAGCCGTTTCATCCCTATGAAAGCGTCAATGTGCTGATCGATGACATCGTTAAGGATCCGGTATATAACCAGCCCCAGTATAAGTGTGCACTCATCAGGGTTTATAAGAAGGGTGATGATGCGGATGCCTGTGCAGGGAAGGTTTATAATTTTATTAAACGGGAGTTTCCGGAATATAACACGGATGTTGACCTTGGCGTTTATGCAGAGCGAAAATTAACAGAGTAATCATTTATTAAAAAATCAAAATCAAAAAATGGAGTTCGGCAGCAAAAAATTTGAGCAGGAAGGCAGGGAATCAAGGATCACGGAGCCAGGCAGTCCGGATCAGGTGGCAATGTTTGTAGACCTTGAAAGGTGCATCGGCTGCTTTGGCTGCGAAGTAAGCTGTAAGCTGGAGCATGACCTGCCCGTGGGCCCGAGAAGAATGAGGGTTATGCAGGTAGGTCCAAAAGAGGCGGGAGGGAAATTGATGACCCTGTATCTTCCCATGAACTGCATGCACTGCGAAAAACCCGCGTGTGTTGAGGTCTGCCCTACAGGTGCGATGCAGAAGAGGTCGGACGGCATAGTCTTTGTGGACGAGAAGGTGTGTATAGGGTGTAAAAGTTGTATTATCGCATGCCCCTCCGGATCTCCGCAGTATAATGCAAAAACAGGGAAAGTCACGAAGTGCGATTACTGTATGGAAAGAGTTGATGCGGGGCTGTGGCCTTCCTGTGCAACAAAGTGTGCAATGAAAGCGCTGTCCTTTGGCAACATAAATGAACTGTCAACGGTTACAAGAGAAAAAATGGCAAGGAGATTCGGTGAGATGTTCTTTGCAGAGAAGGAAGCGAAAGAGAATTTAGTTAAAATCAAAAGATAAAATGAAGGTAGGAGTAATTGAATCAACACCCTTAAGGCTGGATTACATGAACGGCGATTTTGAAAAAGCCGAGGGTTTACTGAAGGAGGAAAATATAAACATAATTCACAGAACCGTTGCAACAGTTGAGCCGTATCACGCAACCATATTCGTGGATAAATCACGGGGCGATTCAGCAAAAAAGATTCTTGAGAAAAATAAGATTAAGATTTATCCGCCAAAGCCGTTCTTTTAGCTTCGAACGTGCATAAAAATTTAAAAAAATTTCATCGTTGTTTTTATTTCAATAATCATAATTCTTCTAAAAATAGAGATAAAAAAAATGACACAACAACAACCGATTTTGATACTCCCGGAGGGAGCATTCAGAACAACGGGCAGGGATGCCCAGAGAAATAACATTATGGCTGCTAAAGCAGTTGCCGAGATCGTGCGAACGACTTTAGGGCCCAAGGGAATGGATAAAATGATGGTGGACAGCCTGGGAGACATTGAGATAACGAATGACGGCGCAACAATAGTTGATGAGATGAATGTTGATCATCCGGCTGCAAAAATGATCATAGAAGTGGCGAAGACCCAGGATGATGAAGTCGGGGACGGAACCACCACTGCCGTGATATTAACCGGCGAGCTTTTAGCAAATGCCGAGAAATTGCTGGACATGCGCATACACCCCTCGATAATCGCCAGGGGGTATCATATGGCAGCGGGGAAGGCACATGAGATCCTGGATAAGATCGGGACCAAGGTAACTATGGATGATAAGAATCTGCTTTTGTATATCGCAACAACGGCAATGACGGGGAAAGGAAGCGAGGCAGCAAAGGAGGGTCTGGCGGAGCTGTGCGTTGAAGCGGTAAGACAGGTCGCTGAGGTGGATGAGAAGGGGAAAGTGTCGATTGACCTGGATGATGTGAAGGTCGAGAAAAAGCAGGGTGCAAGCGCCAAGGACTCGGAATTGATTCAGGGGGTAATCATCGATAAAGAAAGAGTGCATTCGGGAATGCCCGGGAAAGTAAAGAATGCAAAGATAGCGCTGCTTGATTCCGCAATCGAGGTTAAAGGAACCGAGACCGACGCCTCTATCCGTATCACGGATCCTGCGCAGCTGCAGAAATTCCTAGACAGGGAAGAGCAGATGTTGAGGGAGATGGTTGATCAAATCGCAAAAAGCGGTGCGAACGTACTTTTCTGCCAGAAGGGTATTGATGATCTCGCACAGCATTATCTGGCAAAAAAAGGAATCCTTGCTGTAAGAAGGGCAAAGAAATCGGATATGGAGAAATTATCAAAAGCGACGGGAGCAGCCATCGTAACGAACCTTAAGGACCTGGCGGGAAAGGACCTGGGTAAGGCAAAAATGGTTGAGGAGGTCAAGATCTCAGGCGATGAAATGATATTCGTGAGGGGCTGCAGGGACCCGAAGGCGGTGAGTTTATTGATAAGAGGCGGGACAGAGCACGTGGTGGATGAAATAGAGCGGGCAATAACGGACGCCCTTGGAGGAGTTGCTTCTGCGATAGAGGACGGGAAAGTTGTTGCCGGCGGCGGTGCGGTAGAGATCGCCCTGGCAAGAGGGTTAAGAGATTACAGTGAAACAGTAAGCGGTAGGGAGCAGCTGGCTATAAATGCATTTGCCGACGCCGTGGAAATCGTCCCGAGAACTCTTGCGGAATCCGCCGGAATGGACGCCATCGACACCCTTGTTGAATTGAGGGCCAGCAGCGATAAAAACACGGGGATAGCAGTTCTTGAAGGAAAAATCGCAAATCTCTGGGAAATGGGGGTAATTGAGCCCCTGAAGATAAAGACCCAGGCGGTAAAGTCCGCGTCAGAGGCGGCGGAGATGATACTGCGCATAGATGACATAATCTCCACTAAAGGCGGCGGTGGCGGAATGCCGGAGGGCGGAATGGGCGGAATGCCGCCCATGATGTAATCCCTTTATTTTTTTTTCTTTTTCTGATTTATTTTTTTTCTAATAATGACAGACACTCTTTTATTTTCCCCAAAATTTTTTTTTCCAAACGGGCAGAGCAATTTACGATAACGGAAGACAGATAAAAGAAGTTCGCTGATAAGCGAATTTGGGCGAAATGAAATGAAGCCTTTTATCTCTTGTTATTTGGGCACACCACCGAGCGACGATATGAGCGAGAGTTTTTGAGGGCACTTTTTTATCTGTATTTTCCATATTCATTTTTGTTTGTGTTATTATTATTCTTTTTTTTTAATTATTATTAATAATATGAAAGAACGAATTTACATAGACACATCAGTCATTGGTGGCTGCGAGGATGACAAATTTTCCCGGTGGTCAACCCAATTGTTTGAAGAGTTTCGGAAAGGTTTGCGGGTTGCTGTTGTGTCGAATCTCACTCTGCGGGAACTTGAAGGTGCCCCTGAAAGTGTGAAGGAGATATTATCCACCCTCCCGGAGTCAAATGTTGAGGGGGTCTTCCTTACGGAGGAAGCCGAGACCCTGGCTTGGAATTACATTGACGAAGGGGCAGTAGGTGCAAAACATATAGTTGATGCCCAGCACATTGCGATCGCATCGGTTGAGCGAGTAGATGTTTTGGTGAGTTGGAACTTCCGACAGATCGTGAATCTTGATCGCATTCGCGCCTTTAATTCGGTCAATTTAAAATTGGGGTATCCTATACTCGAGATTAGAAGCCCTCAAGAAGTTGTTCATGAAAAAGAAGTTTGATGCCGTGAAATTTCAGCGGAAGGTTCGGGAAGAATTGGGTAGGAGTTATGAGAGCAATCGCGATGCGTTTCTTCGTGAACTTAAGGATAGGTATGGGTATTTGCAGAAGCGGAAGGTTGGGGTGGATGTGAGGTAGTGTTTGAGAGAAAACAAAAAAAAGGTTTAAAATTTCCAGATTTTTAGCAATGAGAATGGAGAAGGTAAAATATTGACATTCATCTGGTAGTGTCCTAAAATTCATGGCTTTTTATATTTCTATGTTTGTATTACTTAAGATGATGTGATACCTTTTTATATCCTAATTCTTAAATATATTTATGGCAACAGGGGTATATCATAGAGAAACGACAATCAGCCAGAGGGGGTTGATGGTTAAAATGAGGAAGGCAGGTAATACGCTAAAGGAAATAGCATCTGCATGTCATTGTGATATACAAACCGTCAGAAGGTGGTGTAGAAAGCATGATGAGAAGATGAGTGATGAAAGTCTTAAGAGCAAGAGTCATGCACCAAAGAACCCTCGGATGACATTAAAAGAGACAAGGAACAATGTTGTAAAAATGAAGAAGGAACATAAGGAGTGGGGTGATAAACGCATTGCAGGAGAGTTATTAAAGGAAGGTATAGGAATTACCAATGGTACTGTTTATAACATACTGCGCAGTGAAGGGTTTTATCCTTTAAAAAAAACCGCGGCAATTCGGTGAGATATGATGCAAGTTATCTCGGAGAACTTGCACATATGGACATTCTAGGCCCAATATATCTGGGTGTACCAGTGCGAAAGGTGAGAACCCAAAAGATTGGGGTTATAAAGAGCGTTCCTGTGGATGATCCAGAAATTTGCGATAGCGATATCAGCGTGATCAACCCTATGGACATAATAGAATGGTCAGAAAACAGAATAGAGATCAAGAAAAAGCAAAAAGAAGGATCTGGAGGAGCATACAAAAGTGTATGTTTTGGTCATCGAAGATGATTGCTCAAGATGGGGCACATTTAACGCAATACCAAGCAGAGACGCGGATACGGTAACCAACACATGTTTGGTAGTATTTGACGAGCATGGTTATCCATTGTTTTTGATGGGAGACAACGCAAAGGAATTTAAATCAGCAACATTTCATGAAACAATGCATTCACGATGCGTGGTTGTGATACATACAATGCCAAGAAGACCTAAAACAAATGGAAAGGCAGAGCGTCTGGTAAAAACACTGAGAGAGTATCTTGGTGAGAAGGTATTCAATACGATAGAGGAGCTTCAAGAGGAACTTGAGAGGTTCTTTTACTATTACAATTATGAAAGACCAAATCAGGCTACTGGAAATCTACCGCCAGCAACATTCTTGTCTCTTGTGTTTGATGGTGTTGACCCAAATATCCTTAGATCACACAGTATCGCTAAGTCGTTATTACTATGACATGCTTGGAGCAGATAAATAATAGCGTATTTTTGCCTAAAAGTCAGGATATCACATCAACTTAAGTAATACACTATGTTCAATTACTTGACAAAAGTAATTGAAAAATGGACACTACAGACCCAAAATACCAGTTTTGTCCATATGATGAGTGTCCTGACCATAATAAAACCGGGAAGGGCAATATTATTCGTCGAGGACATAATGCAAGAGGAAAGCAAATGTTTATGTGTAAAACATGTGATAGGAGGTTTGTGGAGACCGTAAATACCGTGTTCTACCACAGGCATCTTTCAGAGGGAGACATAATTTTGATATGTAAGTTACTGGTGGAAAAGAACGGCATCCGTGCAATGGAACGCATTACAGAGCACCACAGAGACACAATAGGTGGATTGATCTCAGACATGGCAGCACACTGCCAGGAAGTCACGGATTTCCTGATTAAAGATGCAGGGCTCAGTGAAGCAGAAGTCGATGAGATGTGGTCATTTATAAAAAAAAGCAAAAGAACGTTGGCAAGGGAAAGTCTAACGAACCTGACGACGGTGATGTCTGGATATACATAAGCGAGACGAGAGATACAAAACTGGAACTGGCGCATGCTACTGGTAAGAGACAGCAGGAGGTTGCTGATGAGCTGATAGCAAAAACAAAGAAACGATGTAAACTGCCGACAAAACAGAAGAAAGCAACATTTTACAGCGATGGAAATGATCAATACCTGAAGGCACTCCTGAAGCACCACGATAGGGATACGATCAATTATGGGCAGATTATCAAGGAAAAAGAGAAAGGTAAAGTAGTCAGAAAAACGCGAAAGATCATAATCGGCAAGATGGATATAAAAGATATAGAAACTGTCAACATTGAACGATATAATAACACTCTGCGTCATGGAATTTCAAGATTGGTGAGAAAAACGTTATGCTTTTCCAAGTGCAAAGATATGTTAGACGGCCATTTAGATGTGAACCAATGTTACTACAACTTTATTAGACCACATTCATCATTAACTATAGAGACAGAGGAGGGTGAGAAGAATATCAAAAGAACGCCATGTATGGCAGAGGGAATAACAAACCACATATGGAATTGGGCTGAACTACTAAAATTTAAGGCATTTAGGATATGCCACAAAATTAGGACACTACCCAAAAAATAAAGTTGACTTTCCCACCCTAAAAACAGAGTAAAGCGATCTCTAAGATAGTAAATGTTATTTTTGAGCAGCTCCTAACACCCTCTGTTCTACTAAAATAGAGACATTTCCAAGCTTCCTCCACAATCACAATAAAATAGGTAACACCCATCCTCTCCCCTTGGTAGACACTTACCACAATATGTTTTCGCACAGCTTGAACAAGTATATCCATTAGAAGCTAATTGTTGCCCTATAGAACTCCCTGAACTCTCTTTTGCTACTTTGCTCAATATGTTTCCACAAACATCACACCTTTTCCCAAATAACATTTCTAATATTCTACTTATCATTTTGTTTTCTCCTGTTACATATTATTTTTATTTTATTTATATGTTTTATTTTTATTATTTATTAAATTTTACCTTCTCTATCACCTTTACTATGTCCTCGTGACCATCGTTTGCAGCATACATCAACGCTGTCCAGCCATCCATATCATCTCTTGCATTAACATCCGCTCCATTCTTTATTAATTCCTTTACTATATCCTCGTGACCCATGCCTGCAGCAATCATCAACGCTGTAGCGCCATCAGCATTTTTTGCATTAACATCCGCTCCATTCTTTATTAATTCCTTTGCTATATCCTCGTGACCCTTGAGTGTAGCAATCATCAACACAGTCTGACCACCTTCAATTTTTGCATTAACATCCGCCCCATTCTTTATTAGTCCCTTTACTACAGTCACATGACCATTGTTTGCAGCAAGCATCAACGCCGTCCAGCCCTTCTCACTTTTTCCATTAACACCTGCTCCTTTCTCTATTAATTCCTTTGCTATATCTGCGTGACCCATGCCTGTAGCAAGCATCAACGCTGTACTACCCTCCTCATCTTTTGCATTAACACCTGCTCCTTTCTCTATTAATTCCTTTACTATATCTGCGTGACCCATGCCTGTAGCAAATAACAACGCTGTACAACCATCATCATCTTTTGCATTAACATCCGCTCCTTTCTCTATCAATTCTCTTACCTTCTGTAGATTGCCCTCCTTCGTTGCCGAAATCAATTTTTCATTTTTTCCAAACAAATTATCGAATATTCCCATTTTATTACCTCCTGACTTATAGTTTTATTTATATAGATTTGCAAATTTTAAGTTTTGTCCAATTTTAAGGTTTTAGTATCTTACAAAATTTTCTGCGTTTTTTTGGCAGATTTTTTTTTGGGTTTTGGCTTGTCTAGGTTAGTGTCCTAACCATGTATAATATCAAACAGACCACCGCATTTGGGACAGGATTTACCCCCATAATTATTGGATGGAGCTTTTTTTTCTATGCAATCTTTGCAAAATTCTTTGCCACAACTTTTACAACGATACCCGCTTCGCTGCTCTATACGTTGGGCCTCAAGAAAGTTGTTTTGCGCCAAAGCTCCTTTCTGTAATGTAATAACTGTTTCTTCACCGTACATAATATTATGGCACATATGGCAAGAGTGCTGTTGACCGAGCCCCGGAGAACCTTTGCGTTTCCAATCTTCTACACTAGCATGGTCTCTGGCCCTCTTTGCCCTTTCTATCTCCTGGTGGAAACTATCACTATTAAGGTATTCCATTGCCGCTTCCCATTTATCGCCAATTGATTGCTTGACTTCAGGGCTCTCGCTTAATTTTATAAGTATATCTTTCGGAGTGTTAGGATTTTTTGCTACCCCAGATCTAACATCTCCATCTCCATCCTCGCTTAATTTCACTAGTATATCTTTCGGTGTGTTTGGATTCTTTGCTACCCTTTCTCTAACATCTCCCTCTTCATCTTCACTTAATTTCACTAGTATATCTTTCGGTGTGTTTGGATTCTCTGCCACCCCTGCTCTAAAATCTTCATCTTCACTTAATTTTATAAGTATATCTTTCGGTGTGTTTGGATTCTCTGCCACCCCTCTTCTAATAGATTCATTTTTATCTTCACTTAATTTCACTAGTATATCTTTTGGCGTGCTTGGATTTCCTGTTAATTCTCTTTTTTCTTTGCGTGTATACACTCCTTCCGGTCTATTTGGATTCTCCGCAACTGCTTCTCTAACATCTCCCGTCTCATCTTCACTTAATTTCACAAGTATATCTTTCGGAGTGTTTGGATTCTCTGCCACCACTCTTCTAATATATTCATTTTTATCTTCACTTAATTTCACAATTGTATCTTTTGGCGTGTTTGGATTTCCTGCTAATTCTCTTTTTTCTTTATATGTATACAATCCTTCCGGTCTATTTGGATTCTCCGCAACTGCTTCTCTAACATCTCCCTTTTCATCCTCACTTAATTTCACAAGTATATCTTTCGGCGTGTTTGGATCTCCTGCTACTGCTTTTCTAAAATCTTTATCTTCATCCCCACTTAGTTTTATAATTGCCTCTTTCGGCGTGCTTGGATTCCCTACTACCACTCTTCTGACCACTTTGCTTTTATCCTCACTTAATTTCACAAGTATATCTTTCGGAGTGCTTGGATTTCCTGCTACCATTTTTCTAAGAATGTAATCTTTATGTTCACTTAATTTTATAAGTATATCTTTCGGCGTGTTTGGATTTCCTGCTAATTCTCTTTTTTCTTTATATGTATACAATCCTTCCGGTCTATTTGGATTCTCCGCAACTGCTTCTCTAACATCTCCC
>Ga0209636_10001008_pt1 | contig 28224 bp, 30 predicted proteins | sample DeeMarSWOR152_54_FD_187464 | JGI IMG/M metagenome (GOLD analysis project Ga0209636, IMG submission 187464) | Marine sediment microbial communities from White Oak River estuary, North Carolina - WOR-1-52-54 (SPAdes) (version 2) | ecosystem: Environmental > Aquatic > Marine > Intertidal zone >...
ACACTTGGAGCCAAGAGTAACGTTAAAAGTAATTCTTGCCAGAGCTCCGTTACCGCTCGGACCAGGTTCTGAGTCAACTGCGGATATGTTCATCCACACGAAACCGACTGATTCGTTTATCTCAAATATAACAAGGGATTGAGGTGGAGGTGGAAGAAAAGGCCCTTGAACTACTTCGATAGCATCTAACAAGGAGGTATTGTAGCTCAGTCTAAATTCAACGCTGTGAAGGTTATCCACATTAGATATGTTTATTGCAATGTCGAAAAGTTCACCTGTCTCATTGGCAACATGAACTAAAGGAACAACGTGAATAAAGGTGTTTGAAGGGTCAGTTGCAGAACATAACTGAGTTATGGAACATAAGCTAAGAAGAAGGATTAGGAAAACTAGAATTGTGGAAGCATGTAGACGGATATTAATCATAGAAGGTTACGTCCTATCGCCCCTCTCCCAAATTACAATAATGCAAATGGCGTATTTAAGTCCTACGAAAGATTGTTCTATTGATGAAACACTTAATCGATTCAAAAGCTTAGCGCGCGGTTGCCACTACCGCTAAGGAAGCCTGTCAATTTGTGGAAGCAGGTTTTGAATATGTCTGAAAAGTGTGTGGCACCAATACATTCCGCAAAAGAAAGTAGACGCTTCAAAAATAGCCGGAGAGAATCTGTAGTGGGCCGGGAGAGATTTGAACTCTCGACCTTTCGGTGTCTATAGGCGCACTCCTTTATCAGCCGAACGCTCCAGCCATGCTGAGCTACCGGCCCTTCAACAGTCGAATAATATAAATTGTTAACCATTTTTAAGGATTTTCAGAATCCTTTTTATTGCTTTCGTGCTAATCTTTTTTGGGCTCGTAGCCGAGTCTGGATTAAGGCGCCGGCCTTCGGAGCCGGAGACCGGGGGTTCGAATCCCCTCGAGCCCGTCATTATATTTGGCTTCGGTGATGAAAGATAGGGGAAAGCTTACTTATATCAAGGTATTAATCTATCATCCGCTCAAACGTTTAGCAAGAGTTGATTACGATGTTTGAGAACCTAGAAAAATGTTTACAAACGAGAAATGCGAGCAAAGCGGATTTAGTGCAGTTACGAGGTCAGAAACGAGTGATGACAACCTGTACTGTCAAAAATGGAGTCATTGAAGGCTCTTCTAACATTTTCTTGAGTGGGGTCGGCGTCAGGGTCTTTGTCAACGGTAAATCCTGGGGTTTCAGTTCAACTAACACGTCTGACCTTGAAAGCACAGAGCAAGCACTAAAGAACGCCTTAGAATTGGCCAAAGCTTCTGCAGAGTTGAAACGACAAAAAACAATGCTTGAACCTATTAGAGAAGTGACAACGGACGTGTCAATACCAGTCAAGAAGAGTCCTCGAGATTTTTCCACTGAAGAGATCGTGGAGATTCCTTTAGATGCCTATAAAGGTGCAAAGGAAGCTGGCCCGAAGGTTGCGGATGTTAAGGCAACGTACATCAGCATAGAAGACGACAAATACTTCCTCAGCTCAGAAGGATCTCGGATCCGTCAAAACATCACACGACTAGAATTATTCGTCAATGTCATGGCAAAAAGCAACGATTTATTCTGCCCTGCTTCAGAAACTCTCGGTCACACTGGCGGATTAGAGCTCTTTGACGAAACTTCGTCATATTCCCTAGGAAAGACTGTCGCAGAGAAAGCAGTCAGGCTTCTTGATGTGAGGGCACCGCCTTCTGGGAAGTTTCGTGTGGTTATTCATCCAACTCTGTGTGCAACTTTGCTTCACGAAGCCATTGGGCATCCGTTAGAAGCAGATTTGGCCATGACTGGCGGCGGCTTCGGCAACCGCATCGGTGAACTGGTCTCTTCTAAGCTTGTCACAATCTACGACGATGGTCATGTGCCTCGTGGTTTAGGCTATTTTGCGTATGATGATGAAGGAGTTGAGTGCAAACGTATAGCTCTAATCAAAAATGGAGTGTTAAAGTCGTTCATGCACGACAGAACAAGCGCCGCAGTTGCCGGTCTTTCCCCAACAGGTAATGCTCATGCTTGGGACTACAGTGTTGAGCCTTTAATCAGACAAACCAACATTGGCATTGAAGCTGGTGACTGTTCGTTAGAGGAGATGATTGAGGATGTTAAAGAAGGCTTGTTTCTTGAGGGAACTTTCGGCGGTCAGGCAGATGTCAACGCTGATTTTACGTTTGGCTTTCAAAATGCCAGGTGGATTCGTCATGGGAGATTAGGCGAAGAGCTGCGTGGTGCAAACGTGGCTGGTAATGCTATTGAAGTTTTCAAGACCATAGACGCTGTTGGTGAAGAGGCTGTTCTTCGTCCGGGTGCATGTGGAAAATATCAATTTGCTATTCAAGGCAGAGTGGTTCCTGCGATTCGTTGTGAAATCATGGTTGGAGGAATGGGAGGCAAATAAATGAATCTTGACATAAACTGGAATTCCTTGAGTAATTTGGCTCATAAAGCCATTAAAGTGCTTGAAAAGAAGAGCATAACGCATGCAGAAGCATTTTTCACATGCATGCAAACAACTGAGGTTGCCATCAGGAATTCTGAGATTCACACTCAAAACAGGGTTGATGATTCTGGTGTTGGTTTTCGGGTTGTTGTTGGGGGGAATAAGGTTGGGTTTGCATGTACGAACACTTTGAGCGAAAAAGCTGTATTGGAGGCTGGAGAAAAAGCGTTTGACAGTGCACGAGTGAGTTCTGAAGTTCCTAACTTTGCTCTTCCAGAAAAAGGTCAACTGCCAAAAGTGGAGGGGTTATTTGATTCTCGAGTTGCTGAAGTAGGTATGAAAGAAGGTGTTGATGTTGCAGGAAGGATGATAAGGGCTGCTCAAGACTTTGATAGGCGGGTTATAGCGAAGGATGGGCGTGTCCTTTTTGTGTCTGGCTGGCGGGGAATTGTAAACACGTTAGGCGTAGATTTTGAAGAACAAGAAACTAGAGCCGTAATTTATCTTGGAGGAAGTGGAGAACAAAATGGTGAGGTAACACCTAGCTGTTATGATGTCATGTTGTGCCGTACAGTGGATCTGGAGCCTGAAAAGGTTGGGGAGAACGTTGGGAAAATGGTCGTTGAAATGTTCAAGCCGCAGCCTCTAAAAAGTTTTGAAGGCACAGTGGTTTTCGGACCTGAGGCGGTTTCATATCAACTATTCAATGTGCTGGTTGATGCTTTGAAAGGCGAAAACGTAGTTGCTGGGAGTTCTGCTTGGGCTGGGAATCTTGGACAAGAGGTGGCTTCTGAAGACTTGACGGTCATAGATAACGCTGTTCTTGAGAAGGGGTTTGCTTCTAGGAGTTTTGATGACGAGGGCTGTTCCTCTCAGAAGACGATTCTGCTGAGAAAAGGAAAACTTGAGAGTTTTCTTCATGATGCTACTTCTGCAAATGCTCTGAAGATGAGGAACACGGGGAATGCGTCGCGTTTTCCAAGTGGATTTGACATGATTCGTGCTATAGTTGGCAATGGTTACAGAACTAAACCGGAGATTTATCCGTCAAATCTAGTAATCCAGTCAGGGACTAAGACGAATGAAGGGCTGGTTTCTGAAATCGATAAAGGTGTTTTAGTTGAATCCATGGCTGGCTTTTCTCAACCTGGTTCTGGGGTGATTAGTGCTCAGCTTTCTCGCGCGTTTTTTATTGAAAACGGAGAGATAAAGTATCCAATAAAGGGTGGAATGATTTCCGGTGTTGCTTTCGACTGGCTTAAGCGAATTTCTGGAATAAGCAGAGACACCAAACAATTTATGAATGTAATAGTCCCATCGCTTCGTATTGAAGAAGCAAAGTTAGTCGGCGCCTGACAATCCTTCTCTAAGATTCTAACCATCATCTTTCTTAACTAGAGTTCCTGAGTATCTTTTCTCAAAAGACGGTCTGATTCAGGATAGGGCATATAACACTTTTCTTTTCATTCTAACTAAGTTTTCTGTCCAGAAAATTTTAGGGGGTCTAGATTTTATCTGCAGTTTTGCGCACAAAACCTGCATAACGTGTTTCACAAGCCTATTTCCTCGGCGTAGTTTTTCAGTCCTTCCAAGGCGATCTCAAAGAACTTTTCCTTCGGAACTCCAAGTTTCTCACAGAAGAGAATTCTTTCTCTGTCAGCTCCCCTGGCAAAGTCTTTATCCTTAAACTTCTTCTTCACTGTTTTAACTTTCACTTCTTCGAGCTTTTTTGAAGGCATCACCAAAGCACAGGCCACCAACAAACCTGAAATAGCATCACAACAAATCAAAGCTTTCTCCATCCTACTTTCAGGAGTAACACCAGTACGCTCAAAATTGTGGGATTTGATAGCTCTGAGAACATCATCAGAAACCATGCCTTTCAGAATCTCCCCGGCCAAGACACCATGTTTCTCCCATGCATCACCTATCTTTTCATAATCTATGTCATGAATCAATCCAGTCAGCCCCCATAGCTTTTCATCCTCTCCGAAATGTCTCGCCAACCCTCGCATAACGGCTTCAACAGCAATCATATGAAAAACAATATTCCTTTTCTTGACGTTTTTCTTAACCAAACCAAGAGCTTCTTCCCTCGTTAACACCAATGCCACCTAAATCCTTGATGCCAAACTATTCTTTTATAGCTTTCTTCATCCGCTCAGAACTATTATTCAAACTCTCCATACATCACGTCTGGACCCAATATGTCAGGATATTTCTTCCGCAACAAACAACGCGCAGCATAACACAAATGGCAAGCGTCAGCATAAAATCCATCGTGAGACAAGCCAAACTTTTCAACCAAAGCCACTGGGCCACCACGAACTAAAGGTTCAAGAATCGGGTTCTTGTAGGGATCATGGTCTCTAATTATTTCTGAGAAGGGTCTTTGCCAAGCATTCCCAATCGAGATACCCTGACAGACATGAACATACCCTGGAGGGCCAATATGAATTCTTTCCGGATCAGCAAGTTCCTCATAAGGGCATTCTGTGAATTCATGCCAAGATTTCTTGTCTGCTTCTTCTGCCAATTTGGAAGCACCTCTTCCCTTGTACATAAGGTCGTACAAACCTACTTTTGCTCCCTCAATCTCGCTTGGACACGGAGCCTTTGCCTTCGGATATTTGATGGCAAGTACGCCGACTTTCATGTTTAACCCTTTTGCAGCCTTCACGGCATTCTTCACTTCTTCAATCTGCCAGCTTTCTCCGTGGTAAAGATCGCTGCTTAGACTTAACTCAACATTTTTGGCCATCGGAAGAAGCCACACTCTGGCATCTTCTGGGCAACTGGCCCAGTAACAGTTCGAAAGAACCTCCACACGAAAGCCAAGTTTCACAGCCTCCTCAACAGCCCTAACCATGATAGGATAGTAAAGAAAAGGCTCTCCACCTTCTAACGAAATGCAATCCACGGTTTTCAGCTTCTTAGCTTCCACCAGTATATTCTTTATCTGTTCAATGGTGAACACGCCTCTAGCCTTTGGGCTGCCCCATACAAAACAGTGGTCACATTCCATGTCACATCTATAGGTCAGGAGAAAATGAATGCCTGTCAATTTCAATCTACAACACCCTTTCAACACTACACGTTTAGTCGTAGTTAAATCTTGAGATAAAGAAGACGGTTCCAAATAACCTGGAAAGCTGCTCTGTTGCCATCACTGGGTTTACTGGCTTTCTTTCTATACCTGTACCTATTTGGTGTGGACGTTCCAACGATAATTGCAACTGCCCAATGTGTTGACATCACTACCTGTCTTTTGGCGATTATCGCTCTTTTATTTGAAACCAAGAAAACCTAAATCTTAGTTTTCCCCAAATTAGAAAGGGGGATGTCTCCTCAAAATGCTTGTCGCGATAGAAAAGGCTTCAATCGAACACTTAGATGCACTCTATGAAATTGAGATGAAATGTTTTGAAACGGAAGCCTTCACAAAACAGCAAATAGCCTACCTGCTAGCTGATTCCAATTCAGTGATTTTGGTTTCAAAAGTGAAAGGCGAAATTGTGGGCTTTGTCATCGGCAAAATAAACCTAGATAGGAAGCCAGCGACGGCACACATACTGACAATAGATGTTTCACCAGAGCACCGTCGAAAAGGAACTGGACGAAGTCTTTTGCAGGAAATCGAAAAAACATTCAAACACGAAGGCGCCGAAATATGCTGTCTGGAGGCGCGAGAGAACAATATTGAAGCGTTAAGCCTCTACGAAAAATCCGGATATGAAAGGGTTGGAAGGCTTGAAAACTATTACCCCAATGTTCATGGAATACGTTTTAGAAAAGACCTAACCCAACTTCCATAAGTTCAGCTTTGTTTTTTCGTCAAACGCCCTTAGTAAGTTCACTCCAGCTGCTTCTATTATCACTAGTTCTGCTGTTGCGCCGACAATGGAACCTTTCATTAAATGACCTCCAAAGGCTTCACCTTTCTCGTTTGCGACAACAACGTGAGGATGAATTACTATTTCGCCTTTTTCATCGACTGCTATGTTCCCCATGCATGAAGCAATTTCCAATGGACCATCGAATTCTATAGACATATATTGTCGTTCCTTGTAATATCCTATGATTGCCTTTTTCAAGCTTCCAATCAAGATGAAAAGCCCAGCTTCTATTCCGCTTTCCTCAACCCTTTTCTTTGCAGCTTCAGCCAAATCTTCACCTTCAAGTATACGGGAAAAACAAATCCTTCCAACCTGTCCTTTCAGCATTTCTTTATCTCCAACTCACCCTTTTAACATGCATCCATTTAAATCTTGGCAGTTCCAATCGGTTGGAGCCATAAACTCTAAATTGGTGGTTAACAAACTGTTAACTAGTGGAGAAATCTTGACTCGCAGAAAAACCAGTGAAACACAAAGTCTCATCAGGGCAATCGTAGTTCTTATCCACAATACTACATGGAAATGTGGAAAATTGGAACGGTCAATAGTAGGCTATCTCAGTAGGAGAACTAGGGGATTCGGGAAACCTCAGATGACTGTGAATGACATGATTCACATTTTCAAGGTGACTGGCAGAAAGAAGAATGAGTTTTTGGATGCTCTAAGAAGACTGGAAAGAAGGAAAATAGTAAGAATCTTAAGCGTGCAAATCTGAACCTGCGGTTTAGCCGGGCTTTCTAAGATTTTTCAGCAAGCTTCTTTGCGTTTTCAATCCATCTTGCAGTGATTTTCGGGGAAATCTTCGATTTGCCAGCTAAATCCTTGGCTGATGCCTTGGCTAAGTCCTCTATGCTTTTGATGCCTAAGCCTTTGAGCTGTTCTGCTCGCTTTTCTCCTACACCTTTAACCTCTGTAAGTGGCGTAACCGTGGGTGCAGCATCCATTGCAGTTTCGGCCTCTTCTGTAATCGTTACGGGAGTGGTTGGAGCTGGTGTACGTAGCCTCTCAATTCCTGCGATTTTTGGTTTTTGAGAATAGCCTAGTCCAATGAAGAGGAGCCCTAGAACAGTTGTTGTTATAACCCACAGATTTCTTTCAGACTCTACTTGCACTGCAAAAGCAGATACTGCTGTCAAAATGAAAAATATTATGGCCACCGTATAGAGAGCATAATCTGAACGCATATTACTTTTCTCCTTAACTCCATCTATTGTTCTATGGAAGAGTTTAAATAATTTTCTGAACTTTTACTGATAAAAACGCGGAGATTTGGCATTTTTATGGCTGTTCTCCGATCGACTTGATTATTTCTTTAGTAGTTCTTCTTCTGGCGGCGGCTGCTTCACCAGTCCTTCCTTCATCAACAGTTTCACAGATTCTCTAGCGTTTTTTATTATTGCCACAGCTCTTTCGTAAAGCTCTTGTCTGCTTGGCTTAATTCTTGCCACACCTTGTTCTATAGATTTTAGTGCACATGCCACTGCTTCACGCGGAAAGACCTCCCATTCTTCCATCCTCGGTAGGATGTCATTCTCGTTCATTCCCCTTTCCTCCGCAAATTCCGCTAGTTCTTGGGCTGCTGCTATGCACATGTCGTCTGTCACGGTTTTCGCTCTGACATCCAAGACGCCACGGAAGATTGCTGGAAACCCTAGGCTGTTATTTACTTGGTTTGGAAAGTCGCTTCTTCCAGTTGCCACAATGCGGGCTCCGGCTTCCTTTGCTTCCCATGGCCATATTTCTGGGGTTGGGTTTGCGCAAGCGAAGACTAATGCGTTGTCTGCCATCGTGGTTACCCATTCTTTGCGTATTATGCCTGGTCCTGGTTTGGATGCTGCTACTACTGCGTCTACATCTTTGAAGGCTTCTGCGATGGTTCCTGTTCTTCCTTCTGCGTTTGTTTTTTTAGCTAGGTCATATTTCCACGGATTCAGTTCTTTTTTTATGTCTGTTCTGCCCGGGTGTAGTATGCCCTTTGAATCCACAAGTATCATGTTGCCTGGTTTTATTCCCCATCTTATTAGCACGTAGGCTGTTCTTGTGTTTGCTCCGCCCACGCCCACTAGGGTAATCAGGCTTTCCTTCGGGTCTTTGCCGACTAATTTGAAAGCGTTTATCAGACCTGCCAATATTACTGTTGCTGTTCCCTGCTGGTCGTCATGCCAGACTGGAATCTGCAGTTTTTCTCTTGTTTTTTCCAGCACGTGGAAGCATTTTGGCTTGGCTATGTCCTCTAGGTTTATTCCTCCGAAGGATGGTTCAATGAGCTCGCATGTTCTGATTATTTCTTCAGGGTCTCTTGTTCTTAGGCATATTGGGAAAGCGTCAACTCCGCCTAGGTATTTGAAGAGTAGGGCTTTTCCTTCCATTACTGGCATGGCTGCTTCTGGGCCTATGTCTCCTAGGCCTAAAACACGGGTGCCGTCTGATACTACTGCTACGTAGTTCCAGCGATTTGTAAGTTCGAAAGATTTGTCTGGGTCTGCTTGGATTTCTCTGCATGGAGCTGCTACGCCTGGTGTGTACCATATTGCAAAGTCTTTAGGGCTTGTTATGGCGCATTTTGGCATCACTTGAACCTTTCCTTCATAAAACTTATGTAATGGTGGAGCCAGTTGCGCTGGCTTTTTAGCCTTGGCCAATAATTCTTCCACTGTTGGTTTTCTTTCTTCTTGTGAACTTGTCATGACATTCATTCTCCTTTGTGATGGTGTGATGTTGTTGTTTGCACGCTTAGGTTTTAAAAGTTGCGATGATGTTTTAGAGAAAACGATGTAGATAACCGGATATCGTCTGTTCTAAAGACTGGTTTGGCGGGTGCTATCGTAAACGTGTGTGCTTTACGGTAGTTGCTTGACGATATCACGTGCGTGTGCTAAACTCAGAATTAACAAATCGGTTGCAAACTAGTTTTATCTTGCTTAGAAGAAAATGGTTGGAAATCTCTTCCGGCAGTTAGATTGCGATTAGTATCTTCTTCTGTTGTATCCGCCTGTTCTTCTTCCCCTGTACGGTCTTCTCTCCCGCTCATACACCTTAGTCGACAAGTTATTCTCAGTGTTTACTTCGCCTTCCAAGGGTTGTTCCGCAATCTCTAATGTGCCGTATCTGCCGACGTTCAAGCGCATGTTGCCTCTGAACAGGTTTATGTAGCCGTTCTTTACGCTAACTGTGTCTTCTTCTTTCACTTTTTCGATGTTGTCATCCCATAGAGTGAGGTAGATGCAGCCTGTTTCGTCAGCTACTAATGCGTCGCACACGCGGTGGGGTGCTCCGTCTCTTCCAGCTGCGATGCTTCTGACTTCGCTTTTTGATACTGTTTTTGCCATGACATTTACGGCTCTAGAAGTGGGGGTTAATTCGCCTACTTTTGCGTCTACTGGTTCTCTGCGTCTCGAAAAACCTTCAACAGCCAAACTATTTCAACACCTTATATATATGTTAACAACACAGATAATATTGCTGTACACTTAAGGTTTTTGGTCATAACTTTCGCTCTTAAGTGTATAAGTGTCTTCTAGCTGACATATCGTTTAGGCTTTCTGAAGGGTTGCTCTCTGTTGAGACCCTACCTCCCTTATATATAGGTTGAACCGAGTTTTGAAAGCCCGTGGGATTCGAGCCCACCCTGCGGATTGGAATCCGTGGAGAGATCGGAACTCTGTGATTAGTAAACCGGTAACCACGCCGCTCTTTATGTCTTCAGGAGCCTTATCAACCTCTTCCAAGGTCTTTTCTTAGGCGCACTGGGTTGTCGCGTAAGTCTTGAAGTGGCAGTTGCACCGAACTCAAAGCTTCAAACGCGCCTTTGCTCTTGTTTCTGCTGCTTCGTATGTTCCATCAATCCCAGCCTCAGCAAGTGCTCCATGAAAGTGCTGCGTTTCTCCCTTCTCCGCAACCGCTCAATCTTCCTGAAAAGCTCAACGTCAATCGTCATGCCAATGTGATGCTTCATTACAGTCTCCTACACTAGATGAATTAGACTGTCTTGTGAGGTTTGTTTTGGGAGTTACACTTTCAGCTAGGTTGATTTCAGAGAAGACGCCTGATTTGTGCCACATTGCGGAATTTTTTGCAGCGCGGAGAGAGTAGGCCCCCCTATAGTTTTCAACATGGGACCCTACTTCGGGCCAAATAGGAGATGCATTCAAGCTTCATACACTTCGATTTTGAAGCATTCATTTACTTTTTCGGTTAGTAGTTCACCACTGAAAGCTTCCAGAACGTCATTTACCTCTGGTTTCTTACCCCACACATCCACAAACTCAAAAGGCTTAACCATAAAAATCCTAACACGATATCTCTTCGGCTTTTTTTCTCGCACACTACGCTTGGGTTCACTCCTCTGGAATGGTAACTTTCTCTACCTCCTTCAGCCAAGGAATCCTTGTCGGCTCCTCTGAAAGCACGTCTAGGATTTCTTTCTCAATGTCTTTATTCGACCATTCAGCACTTTTTTCGATGAGAGAGATCACAATCACAGCTTTCTTGACCATGTTTCCCACCGCAGAAGGCTTTAATCATGAGTAGGGCGAGTAGTTCTTTTCTTCGTAGCTCTCCTTCACCTTCTGATACTGATTCTGAGAGATGAAGCTTATTAATCTTTTGGTTTTTCCAAATGTTCTGTCCATTCGAGACGAATAACCACATATTCAGGCAGAAAGTTAGTAAAAGGTATAACTACTTCGCAACAGTCGTTTCAAATGTCTCCTATGTTTCTGAACGTATCGTGTTTCCTTCATCTCCATGATAACTTCAAAACTGGAATTTGGTATCCTTGAGTAATCTATTCAATGCCTTGCGCATCACATCAATGGAAAATGCCCATTTGTCATCTTTTTGGGAAAATGCTTCAAACAGTTCAATGTTGTCAAATTTCGCGTAGATGTGACTAATATATAAGCTGATGTCTCGAATTATTCCTTGGCGTCTGTTCAATGCTTCAAACGTGTTATGAAAGTCGAAGTACTCCGGAGAAGGAATCATTGTGTGGAGGAAGAGAGAATCTTTTTGAGCCACCTTTTGGTAAGTAGCCTGATATGGTATTTCGTTTAAATGTGAGACAAACTTTCTTAATGCGGTCGCATTAGCGAAGTCAAGCTTTAAGAGGAGATGTATGGCAGAAGTCGGTTCAACAGGACAGATATCAACCCTACAACGAGTAATTAAATGGTTACGAAGAATTTCTTTATATCGCCGAGCAACCTTTGTGCTAGGCTCTCCAACCAGTTTTGCTATGTCAACGAACTTTCCTCTAAGATTTCGCTCTAAATGGAAAAGGAGTAGAAGATCCTCGTAACTGAAAGAAATCTTACGTGTTCTTTCAGTTGTTTCATCTGGTAGAGTAGCTTCCTCAGCCTTATCAAAGTCGTCTGCCCACTTCTCCCAGTTAAAAGAAATCGGCTGACCTCGTGAAACAGCTTTTCTTATGCCAAGAAACACGGCCAGCGAGGGAATATTAGGGTAAGATTGGGTAACTCTGCAAAACTCGTTCACCTTCATTATACAGCCAATTTTCTTCAGCTCATCAAGAAACAATTTCAAGTCATTTTCTTTTTTATGCGGAATGGAATATTGTGCGAAAAAACCGTGCGTGGAGCCTCCGTGAATTTCTTCCAATTGACGCCATACGGGATAACATGTCAAGAAAGTTCCTGCGTTTACTGCTCGACCCTTTTTATTCTCATAAAGAAGACCAGGTTTCACAGTTGCTATAACAACATAATTGGCGAGTCCAAGTAAGGATTCATTTATTATTGCACAAAACATAACCAAATCTTTTGCATCAAACCGCAGAACTCTATAATTCACCGTTTGCTGAGGCAATACAAGTTTCCGAGCAATCTTGCGAACATTCCGAGGACCATCTGGACATTCCTTTGCCATAGTAAAGATAATCTCCAGATCCGTCTCGTCCAGCTCTTTGAACCTCTCAAAATAGTGAAACGCACCAGGGATGAGCTCTTCAAAGTGGGACAAGCTTTACTCTCCGCTATTTCTGTCATTAGCATTTTTACTAAAAACGAAGGTCGTATTTAAGTAATTACAACAATTGCTTTCAAATTTTATGAAAACTCCGTGATGGGAAGTTATATGGTTTAGGAAGACTTGAGTAGGCATAAATTATAATCACTCATTTTCTTATTTAAACTTTGTGGAATATCCTTTTGGAGGCCGAATTGTGGTAGTACCATCAGGTACATTTTTCTTTTAATTCTCACATAGTTTATTAATAGAGGTTGTATATATGAATAAAAAATACATAGGCTTAATGTGTATCGCTGTATGTATATTCTTCTTTACAATGCCCAGAAATCTTGGCTGTTCCAAAGAAGCAGAGGACAGTCAAGACCAACCTTCAAGCTTTCAAACTACATTAACGCTTGATCTTATCAAGGGTAACACATCAATGATCAAACCATGTGGTCCGGGAAGCGGTGGAGGACGAGGACCCGGCCCGATGGAAGAACTTGCCGATTCAAGACAGATAACCTAAGACAATTCGCTTCTTGTCAACCCACACCTATAAAAATCCCCTTTTTGACACGGCCAATTGCTATTCTAATTGCACGAGCATATACACATTTATGATAGATTCCATAAAAATTCCTTCAAAGGAGAAAACCCAATTGAAAATCGCACTTGTTCAACAGCATGTTACCAGAAACAAAGAAGATAATATCGCTCGGGGAATAGAGACATTGGAGGAGGCAGCTTCTCAAGGTGCTCAGCTAGTCGCCTATCCAGAACTAGCCTTTGACTTTTTCCTGCCACAGTATCCTGCTACACAGGAATCTCTTGATCTAGCCGAAACAATCCCTGGCCCGACAACTGAAATATTTTGCCGAAAGGCAAAAGAGCTCAAAGTAGTAATCATACTTAATCTGTTTGAAAGGGAAGGAGACAGAACGTATGATTCTTCTCCGGTTATAGATGTTGATGGAGAGATTGTTGGAAAAACCCGTATGATTCACATTCTTGAGGCACCGCGTTTTCATGAGAAAGGTTACTATTCTCCTGGAAATCTCGGGGCCAGCGTGTTTGACACGACACTGGGAAAGATTGGAATAGCTATTTGTTACGATCGCCATTTTCCTGAATACATGAGAGCTTTAGCTCTCAAAGGCGCTCAGTTAGTCGTAGTTCCTCAAGCAGGAGCTGCCGATGAATGGGTGCCAGGAATATTTGAGGCAGAGCTTCAAATTGCAGCCTTTCAGAATGGGTATTTTGCTGCATTGGTTAATCGTGTTGGCAAAGAAGACTTGTTGACATTTGCTGGAGAATCTTTTGTCACAGATCCTGAAGGACGAATTATTGCCCGTGCGCCAGCAGGGAAAGATTACATACTCTACGCCGACATAGATTTCAAACAACTCGAAAGATGCCCTGCTCTAAAATATTTTCTCTTGGATCGAAGACCCGATACTTATGAAACTCTTTGGAAAATCAACGCTGAATAGAGCAGAGTTTCATTGATCGAAATTTAGTAATCTACGTCGACCAGAAAAACAGTTGGAACTTGCGAGCGACATCTCCAGAGTTTGTCCTAATGTGTTTGGTTATTCGAACACGATTTGAGTTTTGGGATCCTATTCTCGGCTAGGTATGGAAGCTTACGAGTTCTGAAAACAACAAGCTTGTCGCTAAATTGGGATAGATAAGCCAAAACAAGCCTTTTACCCTTCTCGGTCAAGGCATAAACAGGAATTGTCACGCCCAACTGTAACAATGCTTTGCTGCCGATTTCTCTTCGAAGAATTTTCGAAGCACTTGCACAAACAACATCAGCTTTTCCAATATGTTTCACATCGGCATTGTCCACACAAGTGTTACAGACAGAAAAGATCAAAACATCTAAATCAGCACTAGTCGCAAACTCTCTTATTTCACTGATGACCTTCGGTTGGAATCCAGCAACACTAACTGCAACACGTCTGAAGCCTGAATCGAAAGCCTGCTTAACACCTTCAAGCTGGTCAATCTGTGCACTAGTCTTATCAAAAACCGTTCCACCCTCCAGCCTGATACGTTCAATAACGCTAGGAATAGGCGAAGTTCTGATGATTCCAGTTAAGCGAGCGCCAATACCTTGCACAAGCTTACCATTAGCTGTGATGACTGTTCCTGCTCCTTCACAAACAACAACAGAACAATCAACAAGACCCTTTTCAAGCCAGACACGCATCATCTCAGAAGCCCCGTAAGCGACTACGGGTTCAGCATCCAAAGCGCGGTTTCCGCAACAAAAGCGAAAGTTCGCAATCTTCATCTTCACGGTCTCACGAACAGCCTCTCCATCAATGTGCTTAGTTCCATACAAGACTTCGTGTAAGGGACAATACTCAACCAAAGGCGCACTCAAAACTTCTATGCCATTCGCTGAGATTCTCACACGAGCACCACAGCAACAGATTTCATGTTCACCAACAACACGCATAGGCTAGACGCTCACATATATGAGAAGCGAAAAGAGGCCAGTTAATGCTATCCCTGCTTTTCCTTGTTCACCATCTCATTAATCTGTTTCTCCATCGTGTGCCCACGACAATAAACCAAGGCTTTCTTAACGTCAGCAACCTTCAATGCTGCGTTCTTAACATCCATAGCCAACTTAAAAGCAATAGGACAGAAAGGACTTGAAGGAATAAAATCCACCTTGACAACGCCAGGCTTTTCTTCTTCAACATTTTTTATCATGTGCATCTCAGCAAAAGTCAACCCAGTCTCAGGGTCAACAACCTTGCCGACAACTTCACGGACCTTGTCTTCTAATTCTGTCAAACTTTTTTCACGTCTACTTGTTTTCCCTAAATAAGAGCGATGCTCCATATAAACTGTTATATAGAGCTACGAATCTTGCTTGTTTTTCTTCAGATACATACGCCAACTCAAAGCCATAGTCCTTGGATGCGAAGCCTTCACTTCATCCAGCCTCGAAATAGCAGTGCTATGCGGAGCCTTTATAACTACTTCTGGGTTAATGTATGCTTCCTCACAGATCTTCCGCATGGCCTCAACAAACCGGTCAAGCTCTTCTTTCTCAAATGTTTCCGTCGGCTCAATCATCAAAGCTTCATCAACAATGAGCGGAAAATAAATCGTTGGGGCATGCAATCCATAATCCAGCAAACGTTTAGCAATGTTAAACGCTGAAACTCCAGTTTCACTCTTTAAATGCTTAGCACTGAAAACACACTCATGTTTCCTAGGTCTTTCGCTGCTATAGGGAAGCGTCAATCCCTTTATCTCCTTAAGCTTCTTAGCCAAATAGTTCGCGTTCAAAACACACACTTCCGCTACTTCCTTCAAGCCTTCAAAGCCCAAGCTTAAAATGTAAGCGTAAGCCTTCAGCAAAACAGCCACATTTCCATAAAAACTCCTCATTTTTCCAACGCTGTGAGGTCTATTATAGTCCAAACGATAGCTTTCTCCATCAAAAACTACGCGGGGGACAGGCAAAAACTCGGCTAATTCCTCTGAAACACCAACAGGACCAGCTCCTGGACCTCCTCCACCATGAGGCGTACTAAAAGTCTTGTGGAGGTTCATGTGGACGATGTCGAACCCCATGTCACCAGGCCTAGCCTTCCCAAGTATTGCGTTCAAGTTTGCCCCGTCATAATATAGCAATCCACCAGCATCATGAACAGTTTTGGCTATTCTTTCGATGTCTTTCTCAAAGATTCCAAGAGTGTTAGGGTTTGTGAGCATTAAACCTGCCGTGTGTTCAGAAACAGCCGCCTTTAGCACTTCAATGTTCACGCAGCCATCCCCATCTGAAGGGACAACCACAACCTTAAATCCAGCCATGGCCGCACTTGCAGGATTCGTGCCGTGAGCAGAATCTGGGACAATAATTTCTGTTCTCTTTTCGATTTCTCCATTCAATCTGTGATAAGCACGCATAAGTGATGTGCCCAAGAATTCGCCGTGAGCACCTGCGGCAGGCTGTAGACAAACCTCATGAGTGCCAGTGATCTCAGCAAGCCATCTCTCAAGCCTGTAAAGAATTTCCAATGTGCCCTGCACGGTGTTCTCATCCTGATACGGGTGCACCATGTTCATGGCTGGCAGGTTCGCAAGCAACTCGTTTATTCTCGGATTATACTTCATCGTGCAGCTTCCGAGTGGATACAAACCGGATTCAATTCCATAGTTCATTTGGGATAAGCGCGTGAAATGCCTTACAACCTCAACCTCCGAAACCCCCGGAAGATTCAGCTGACTCTTACGCCGCATGTTCTTCGGAATAAACGTGTTCACATCGCCAACAGTCTGTTTGATTTCTTCTTCAACCTTATGGAGAATATGCCCTCTCCGTCCCTTTCTTCCGAGATCAAAAATTATCGGCTCATTCCAATTTGCCTGCTTAAACATGACACTGTTCACCTCAAGCCAAAATCTCCTGTAAGCATACTGTTAGACGCTCAATCTCCTCTTTGGAATGGATTTCAGTCACACAGTAGAGGGCTGTTTTGCCCAGCTCTGGAAACTCTTTTGAGATGTCTTTACCACCTTGAATCCCACGCTCTAAAAGTTTTTCATTCACTTCTTTAGCGCTTAAACCTGTTCCATCAAAGTTTACAGTGAATTCCTTAAAGTGAGCTGATTCGAAAACCGGAGCTTTAACGCCATCTATTTTTGAAAGCAATTGAATAGCATAATTCGCCTTACACATTATTGTCTCGCCAAGTTCTCGTAATCCTTCTGGTCCAAGTAGAGCCATATAAACAGCTGATGCTACGGCACATAAGGCTTCGTTTGTGCACACGTTTGACGTTGCTTTTTCACGCCTAATATGCTGTTCACGAGTTTGCAAAGCCATGCAAAAACCTTGCCTACTGTTATCCATCGTAGTAGTCATCCCGATTATGCGTCCAGGCATTTGCCTAATCAACCTTAAATCATCACGACAGGCGAAAATTCCCAAAAGAGGCCCGCCAAAATTCATAGGGTTCCCAAGAGGTTGAGCTTCACCAACCACAACGTCTGCGTCATAATCACCTGGAGGTCTTAGAATTCCAAGCGATGTGGGGTCAACACCCACAAGAGAAAGTGCTCCACGCGCATGTGATTCCTCACTTATTTCGTCAACTTGTGTTTCAACAAAGCCCAAATAAGACGGGTTTTCAATGTAGACCGCTGCTGTTTTGTCTGAAATCTTATTCTTCAAATCCTCCAAGCTGATTTGCCCAGTTTCCCTGTTGTAGGCTATTTGTTTGATTATTATTCCAGCTGGTTCGGCATAAACCTCCAGTGTAGCTAATCTCTCTGGATGAATGATTTTGGGAACTAAAATTTCGTTTCGCCTTGTTAAGCGAGCAGCCATGCGAGAGGCTTCGCCTAAGGCTGAAGCCCAATCATATAGTGAACAATTGGCAACTTCCATATCTGTTAACTCGCAAATCATACTCTGGTACTCAAAAAGGGCTTGAAGCATTCCCTGAGAAACCTCAGGCTGGTAAGGCGTGTAGGAAGTAAGCAGCTCGCTGCGTTGCACAATTTCCTTTACGACTGCTGGAACATAATGGTGCCAGCAGCCAGCACCCAGAAACCCCGGCATGTCATTGCAGGTCTTGTTTTTAGAAAGCAAAGTCTCAACATGTTTCTTAAGCTCGAATTCTGACAAAGCTTCTGGAAGTCTTAACGATTCTTTTAAACGATATTTCTCTGGAACATCTGCATACAATTCTTCTAGGCTTTTTACGCCTATTTCCTGCATCATTTCTTGTTTGATTTCTGGCAGAGAATTCGGAATATACGGATGACTACGCTTACTCAAAGCTCAATGCCTCGCTGACAACTAAGACTAATCAACAAACCTTGTTTAAGCTTTTTCAAACGTTATTAAATTTTCAGCTTTCCGAAAGAACCTCTAGAACGGCTCTCAGAAGGGCCTCTGATTTTTCTCTAACTGATTTATGATCCCAAGCTTGTAGCCATCCAGTCTCAGATAGGATGTCAGAAATGACCTGTGCTGAAGCTGCCTCAACGTGTCTATATTCGGCAACTGCGAAAATTGCAGACGTCTCCATATCTGCGCACAAAACACCAGCATTTTTGAACTTCTGGAATTTACTGCGCGTTTCTCTGTAGACGCCATCTGTAGACCAAACAGAACCAACGGAATGCTCGATGTTTTTATCATTCAGGTTTCTGACCAGTTTTTCTCTTAAACGAGCCGAAGATTCTACCTTCACTTCTGGCGGAAGATAGTGGTATGACGTTCCTTCATCACGGATTGCTTCGGTCATTACAACAATGTTGCTCGGTTTGAGAAAATTCTGCAAACCTCCGGATAAACCGACCTCAAATATGATCTTTGCGCCACACACAATTGCTTCTTCTAAGGTCATGACAGCAGCGGGCGCACCTACCCAGAATCGGCCAAGCCCAATCTCTACGCCATTGAATTGCCCGACGCAAAAAGGTTGGACTTCACCATACGTCCACCAGTCGAGAGGCTTGCCCTTAATTAACTCCTTTGCATAATTGTATGCGCTTCTTTGGTAAGTCATTAGAAGGCGTTGAGGAACTTTTGCATTGTCCACTGGAATTTTTCTGTTTTCAGCCACGTAACGTACAAAATCAAGTGGTGTGATTATGGCTTGATCTTCGGTCAATGCTCTCTCCTTCATCGAGGTTTAATATTGTATTCCTTTTGTGGTAACCATTTCTTTCGGATGCTTAATGTCTATGATCTCATTTACAAACTCTGCCCGCTTTACAAGTTCAATTGGAGCGAATCTGCCTGTCAAAACAACATCAGTCTTTTTTGGCATCTTGTCCAAGAATCCCAGAACTTCTTCTACGTTCAACAGCCTGCAGTGCAAAGCCAGATTAACTTCGTCTAGAACAAGGAGATGCGGCTCTTTCTCCTTGACCATTTTTTCAGCAAATCTTAAGGCTTTATGGGCTAGTTCTTTGTCTTCTTCACCTAAATCGCTAAGTCCGTGCCATCCTTTACGGCCAAACTGGTATATTTCATAGTAAGGCACGAGCATCTTTCGAATTTTATACTCGCCGGTGTTTTTCCACCATTTCAAAAATTGGATTATAACAACTTTATGTCTGTGTCCAACAGAACGTAATGCTAAGCCCAAAGCGTTTGCTGTCTTTCCAGCTCCCGTTCCAGTGTAAAGATAGGTGTAACCCATTTAAGACCCTCTTATCAGCTATCTGATCCATGACCTGGTTGTTATAAGTTTTGAATAGAGTGAATGGAGATGTCTCTCGCACACCTTGCCTATTTTAAGTGTGCTTCGACAAACTTCTTTTATGAACCCTACGAAACGAGCCTTGCCACAATTCCCTAGAAGATTCTTCCACAAATCATAAAACCAGAAGCAGGGTACATGATGAATGATGCGGTATGAGTAGGAAAATTGTTTTGGCGATTACTCTGATAATAGTTCTCTTTGGAATGTTAGGTGTAAAATTCATAGTTCAGGAGGGAATGGCGAGTGGAACTATTTACATTAGAGCTGATGGGTCCGTTGAGGGAACCGACAAGATATTGAGAGATGGTGACGTCTACACATTCACAGACGATATTTACGACGAAATTGTGGTTGAGAGAAGCTATATTGCGATTGATGGAAATGGATATACACTTCAGGGCTTTGGAAGCGGAGTTGGAATCGAACTCGATCATCTGTTCTACGTGACCATTGAGCACTTGAACGTCGACAACTTCTCTGACGGAATCTATGTTCGTTATTCATCCTACACCACAATCTCGGAAAACAACATAACAGACAACGATAGAAACGGGATATTCATTCACTACTCGTCAAACTTCAACAACATTTCAGGAAACAACATAGTGGCAAACGACTATGGAGTCCACTTGGATCAGTATCCATCAAACAACACAATCCTGGAAAACTACATAGCCGACAATCGAGAAAGCGGCATTTTCGTCGGGAACAAATGTGCTTCCACAACCATCTTCAATAATACAATAACCTGGAACAGCATCACAAACCACTGGGGAGCCATCTATGTGATTGGTGTTGACACATACCATAATAACGTCACTGAAAACACAATTGAGGACAATTTCAAGCACGGCGTCGAAATAAGAACAGCTTACACCACGGTGTCTCGGAATGTGATAAGAGGTAATCTGGCAGACGGAGTTCACATCGAAGGCACAAGGAACAAGATCAACAACAACGAAATCACAGCTAACACAAGAGGCATCATCCTGACTAACGATGCTCACTACAATGATGTCAGCTACAACAATTTATCGGACAACGAGGTTTCTGTCATCTATTTGACAGACTCTTCGTGGAACAGAATTTCTGGAAATCAGATAATCGGGAACCAAGGTATCGGTGTTGGTCTCGGTGGTTCGTCGAGCAACAATGAAATCTTTGAGAACAATATTGAGGACAACCAAGTAGGAGTTTCCCTGCTTACGGGTGACTCCTATTTCTATAACACAGTCTATCACAACAACATTGTCAACAACACGAACCAAGTCACAACCTGTTGTGGATATATAAACGACTGGACTGGCTTCAACAATATGCATGGCAACTACTGGAGTGACTACTCGGGAGTAGATTCGAACCATGATGGTCTGGGAGACACGCCATATCTCATTGACGAGTACAACTTGGACTATCTTCCGCTGATGGGAAAAATCCATAAGCTCAGTAAGGCTCCTGGCTATGACATCTACCTTGTTTCCAATTCCACGCTGGACAGATTCGAACATTTCGAGAACAATAACACAATCAGGATCTATGTCTCCAGCATCTCTTCAACAGAATATGGCTTCTGCAGGCTAATAATGCCAAGAAGCCTTATGGCCCCTCCATATGAGGTGACAATCAACGACGGATCGACGGACGTCCTTTTCCTCAATGACACACTGTACAGCCCACTTCACTCCCTATGCGTGCTATACTTCGCCTACGAACATTCAACCCATGAAATAATCATTGTACCAGAGTTTCCATCATTCCTCATTCTACCACTATTCATGATAGCTGCACTATTGGCAGTCATAGTCTACAGAAGAAAACATTTCACTAAGCCAAAAGAGAGAATCGCTGAATAGCTGCCACAACCTCTAAGAGGATATCTGCTTCCGATTTTTTTCGGGTTATCTCCCGCAACCCCTCCCATTCTTGTCAATTTTGCATGACTGTTCTGTCCAAAGGGTGATGCTTCAGCACAAGCGCAACCTTTTTTCCTCTTAGCTCTATGTCAACAAGAAATCTCATCGAAAATTCAGGTCTTCTATAAGCGAATACATTGTTTCATGTGTAGCATTTTACTCCTTGGGTTTGGTCTGTTGTTTCTGATTCTATTTACTTCTTTTTATGGAATATGGGCGGGATGAAAATATGCTCATTCAACAAAATGTTGGGTAAATCTTTCATGGATTCATATTTCTTTAACAGTATATGGAGCCTTCCTTCAAGTGGGTTATAGCATGTGTAGTGTTTAATGACTTCCCTGTAGTGAGGTGAGACATAAAGGAGGAATGGTGTCTTCGCCAACTTCACTTCTAGTATCTTCCAATGTTCCATTTCCATAACATTTCTTTCGTACTGCCTAGGATTCGTGTAAACAAATACTTGTCTCAGATTCCGAGGAAGCTCACCTGACTCCTGTAACTCCCTTATTCCTTCCCATTCCTCATCTTCGCGCGTGATTAGATAATAAAAAAGTGTTCTCGGCATAATGACTACTATACAGCCGCAATTCATAATATAAGTTTTAAATAGGATCATGTTCTCATGTTAATCATGGAGCATCAACAAATGGAATACGATTACGAAGAGCTGCTGAAGAGGGCACGTTCACAAATCCCTGAGGTTTCTTCAAAACGTGAACGTCTAGAACTTCCTAGGCTTACTCATTCAGTTATAGGTATGCGTACAATAATCCACAATTTCAAAGAAATCGCTGAAGCTTTGAATCGTGATCCAAGGCATCTGCTGAAGTTCTTAACAAGGGAGATGGCTACAGCTGCAACCATGCAAGAGTCAAGGATAATTTTTCAAGGAAAGTTTTCACGAGAAACGTTTGAACGGCTTCTACAGAGGTACATGGAACAATTTGTCACATGTCCGGTTTGCAAGCGTCCAGACACAAAAATTGTGAAGGAAAAACGCCTATCATTCTTAGTGTGCGAAGCGTGTGGAGCAAAATCGTCTATTAGACAACTATGAGAGCGTCTAGAAATTGGAAGTCTATATGAATCTTAGAAAACTCGGCAACAACGTTCTCTTAGCCATGTGCGACGCTGAAATACTGGGCAAGACTTTGAGAAACGGAAAAATAGTTTTTCGTGTAAAAGAAGAGTTTTACAGGGGCACAAAAGTCAGCATTGAAGAAGCTATGGCTATGATAGAAAACTCTACAACAGTGAACATGATAGGCAAAAACGTTGTTCAAAAAGCCATAGAAAAGGGTCATGTGCATCCTGAAGCGGTGCTAAGAATAGAAGGCATACCACACGCACAAATAGTGAAGCTTTAGGATCAACATAACTCTTACTTGCAGTTACGGAAGACTTCAGCGTCATCAAAGCGACATAAGCATTCAAACTCTGCCGCAAGCCATTTAGTTTTCTCTGCAATTTTGCGTGCACTAAGCCCTAGACTAAAAAGCCGATTCTTAGGGGTCGAATGTGCATTTTTTCTAGCGCTTTTCTGGAGTCACGCCGTCTGTCTCAACCCAGCTGAACTTTCTCTGGAGGGTCTTCGGGTAGTACTGCTTCCAGTCATACTCGACTTGTTTCCCCCATTCGTAGTAGATTCGGGGATCAATGTAGCTCTTCAGAGACGTTCCAAGGTTATAGTCACGGGTCTCCTTCTGAGCCTCTATCTTGAGCTTAAGCTTATGTATCGACGCTTTGTCACGTTGCATCCGACTCTCCAGCCTCTGTCTTAGCTTTTTCATCCCCTCTTCATGCTTGAGCTTCAGCAACTTGAGGCGTTGTTTTTGGCGGGTCACAGCCTTTCGCTCAAGGCTAATACGTCTCTTCAAAGCGCGGACGGATTTACCTTGTTGTTTCTTCTCGGCGAGTTGCTGTCGATGAGCATCCAGCTTTGCCCACATTGCCTTCAGTTTTTCCTCTTGCTTCCTTAATCTCTCACAATATTTCTCTTTCCAATCTTTGATTTTCTGCCTCAACTTATCTTGGGCATCCTTTGCTTGACTCTTCAAAGCCTTGAGGCGGTCCTTCTTCTTTTCTAAAGATGATCTCCAAGTCTTGCGGATGGTACGCCGATGGTTGCAGACTTTGGCGGCTTGGAGGTTTGCCATCGTAGCAGTGTATTTCTTCACGTATTCAGGGTCCTCAGGTTTGACAGGAGCCTTTTTCAAGCTCGTCTCGACGGCTTCGGACGTGTAGCAAGTACGGAAGACCTTTGCCGACAGCCCAACCATCACCTCATCGAGGAATTCGCTAACATGTTTTGAGTCGACACCATCGAAAAGTGTGGACCTCGTGCTTGCTGTGAATTCCTTGAGGTTTTTAGTAACATTACTTGGGAGTTCAACCGTGAAGATATGAGGTACAGAGTCCTTTCCGAGGAAGTTAAAGGTTGCAGTGCCGTCACCATTGAAGCGGACATGCTTCGGTCGGAGGGTTGAGGCGCCGACTGTGTCTGCTTCGTCAGGGTCTTTCTCGTCGCCGACCCTGATTTTCAGCCTATCAATAAGGAAACAAACGGTCGCCGTTTTCCTCCGTCTTAGATCATGAGCGTTAAGGTTTTCCCGGATATGCCTTTGAACCCGTGCAAGGTTCCGTCGAAGCTTCCTAGCTTTGCCAAACTTCTCGATATCCTTCCTCTGCTTCACGATGCTGGAGTCGGAAAACCAGACGTATTTCGTCTTGCCCGCGAGTTTATCCCGCCACCGTGCAATCCACATGGAGTCAGGCTGCCAGACAATCTTCCAATTGCCCGACGGCCTAGGAGCATCCGGCGAGAGGTTGAGTTCGACATCCTCCTCGCAAGCCCCCTCCTTCCAGCGACCCCTCAACGGGTGTTTCCCTCGACCTATGAAGATGGAACTAGGTTCGACGGCATAGTTGGCCACCTCCACCTGAGCACCGTCAACCCAAGCATATCCATAGCGATCCTTGTTCGCCGCTCTCCGAGCTTTCCTCTGAGCCGTCAGTTGCTTCCTCTCCTGTCTAGACAGGTTTTCTTTCCGAGCTTGCTCCTTTTCGATGCTAGAGAGGACATCGGAGTAGTCGACATCGCCAGGTTTGACACTGATGCCGAGCATTTTTGAGAAGTCACGGTGAAAGTTCTTGGCGAAGACAGGGTCCTCGACGTAAGGGGTTCCGACTTTTTTAGCCCAAGCGAAAGCCATTTCCTCCTGCCTCGGCGTGAGCTTAGTCTTCTTTTCCTTCACTTGGATGGTGAAACCTTTTCCTCTGTATCGGGGTGGAACTAGGACGCCGTTGTGGTGTAACTGCTTCATTAGCGCTCTCCGCCTGACTGGATTCTTATACGTGGAAGGGAAAAGACTTAAACTTTGCTTCTCACAGAATCCTCGTCCTTAAATCTCTAATTGAACAGAAGCATTCCAACATCCTGAAAAATATCAAGCTACTCAACTTTGACGACGCAAATTGTGAATTGATCATTGATCGTGTAATGGAATAAACATGCTTTTAAGGTAGGTCTTACATTTTTTAAAGGAATGATTGAGGTGGACAATTGGGCAAGAAGAAGGTCATAAGTGAGGAAGAATTAAGTGAAATGGTGCTTCCAGCTGCAAACGATGTTTTGGGTGTAGCTGTTAAGTTGCTTGGTTTTGACCGTGTTTTGGTTAAGTGTCAAGACGGTCATGAACGTTTATGTCGCATACGTGGGAAGATGAAGAGGCGGGTTTGGATACGTGAAGGAGACATTGTTTTGGTTTCTCCTTGGGATTTCCAGTCTGACAAGCGTGGGGATATTTTCTGGCGTTATAAGCGTTCTCAAGCAGAATGGCTTCGCAAAAAAGGATATTTAACCGTCTGATTGATTCTGGATGTAGAAAAGCAAGCGTCTTTCAGGAAACACGTCGAGAAAAGGTTCTGCAAAAAAGAAAAGTCACAATGCTTAGCGCGGGCGCATAATCCTCATAGAAAAGATTATATCCGACTGGTAGATGTTTTCCCGCTGCATATACCCCAGTTGAGTGTGGATAGTTTGAACAGCGGCGTGATGATCGAAACGAAAAACCTCACTAAGGAATTCAATGGATTAGTAGCTGTGGATCATGTCTGCTTCCACGTGAAGAGAGGCGAGGTGTTCGGTTTGCTTGGTCCCAATGGAGCTGGCAAAACCACGGCAATAAGGATGCTCTCCACGTTAACCAGACCCACGGAGGGTACGGCCACAGTCGGTGGCTACGACATAGTAAAGGATGACAACGAGGTAAGGAAGCTCGTCGGCTTGGTTTCCGAAAAGATAATCATGTACGACCGGTTAACAGCTAAGGAAAACCTCTGGTTTTTTGGAAGACTCTACGACGTCCCAGAAGACGTCCTCAGCAAAAGGATTGACGAATTGCTAGGACTGGTCCACTTAAGTGATTGGAAGGATTCTCAGGTGGGCACGTTCTCATCGGGCATGAGGCAGAGGATGAACGTGATAAGGGCGCTGCTTAACATGCCAGAAGTGCTGCTCCTCGATGAACCTACATTAGGTCTAGATCCTCAATCCTCTGTCGAAGTTAGAGAGTTCGTGAAGAAAGTAAATAGAGAAAATAAGACCACGATCATCCTCACGACGCATATGATGATTGAAGCCGACATGCTCTGCGACCGCATAGGCATCATAGACTACGGAAGGATCGTTGCACTTGATACATCAAAAAATCTGAAGAAACTTGTTTCAGGAGCTGACGCGACAATCTTGGAGCTGGAGATTTCAAACCTCAGCCCAGACATGATCTCGTTGATGCAGACCCTGAAATGCGTTAGTTCCGTCTGTCACGACAACTCTAGGCACATCAAGGTTCACGCAAGCGGTGACGAGGCGTTTGACACCATAATCGACGCCGTAAGAGCAGAGAAGGGCAAGATAAACTCAGTAAAAAACCTTGAACCCACACTTGAAGATGTGTTCCTACACATCACCGGTCGCGAAGTTAGAGACAAGGCAGACCAAAAGATGCCATTGAGAGAGCACAGGCATTTTATGCCACGACGGAGGGTGAGGTGAGGGCGAGTGAGCGTTAAAAGCATGATCTCCCACAGCCTCATGGTTGCTTGGAAGGACCTAATGGAGTTGTTTAGGAACAGAATGATGCTGATTATGCTCGTATTAATGCCGTTACTCATGATGACCATGGCCGGCTTTATGTTTCCCTCAAGCACATCCATAAGCCAAGTATCCGTCGCCCTAGTGAACCAGGACGAGGGTAGTGAAAGTGCAACGCTTATCGCAGCCTTCGAGACGATGAATAGCAGCACGGGTATGATGACAATCACTAGTGCTTCAAGTCTTGATGAGGTGAGAAGTATGATCCAAGCGGGAGAGGTTGAAGGAGGAATAATAATCGCCAGCAACTTCACTTCAAGCCTCATCACTGGGAAGCAGGGAGTCATCACAATCGTAACCGACCAGTCGAACCCTCAGATGTCTATGCTCCTGCAGATCGCTCTGAAGGAGGTGCTTGAACAGATGGGCACATGGCTGGCACAGCAGAATGTTCAGGGGCTAAACCAAACGGTTAACCCAAGCAACTCTCTTGCGATCGTGAAACCCTACAGTATTCAGACGGAGGGAGCAGTTCTGGGAGATTTCAGTTATTTCGACTTCATAGCTCCCGGGTTGATGGCTATGACAGTGATGATGAGCGTCATGACGGGGCTTCCCGCGGCTATCTCCCATGAGAGGGAGGTGGGGACACTGGATGGAATGATGGTAGCTCCCATCAACAGACTTGCAATAATACTTGGAAAAACCCTTGCCCAGACAGCTAGGGGGATGCTTCAAGGAACCCTTATACTCGCATTGGCTGTGGCTTTGTTCGGCGTCACCATCCACGGGAGCATTCTACTAATCTTTGCATTACTCTTACTAGGGGTGTTCAGCTTCGTCGGCCTCGGCGTTGTGATAACCTCCTTTGCAAAGGATCAAGAGACAGCTATGATGGTGATGATGGCCTTGATGTTCCCTATGATGCTCCTCAGTGGCGTGTTCTTTCCGATAGAGCAGATGCCCTGGTTCATGCAATACATCTCAAAATTTCTTCCACTGACCTACGCAGCCACTGCTTTAAGGAAGGTTATGGTGTTTGGAGTAGGCGTGCCTATGATAACCACTGAACTGGCAGTGCTTATAGGATTTGGAGTAGTCATGACCACAATCGCGGTACCGGTGTTCAAGAGAGCCATGACTAGGTAGAGGATTTTTTCCCGCTATCATTTTATCAATGTCTGCATAGGCGATCTCGAAGTTACAAATCGTAAAGAAGGTTGTCTTTGTTCGTACGTATTATCTTGGTTCGCGAATTGCTTTTAAACAACCATAATAGTATAGAACTAGCTCGACATGTCCAAACGAAAAACATCCATAAGAAAGAAGACAAGGAAGAAAATAGAACACAGGCTAAAGGTAGTGGAAAAAAGAGATAAGATGTTGTTGAAAGACTTTTCATCCGAAAGAGCGGTCATGGAAGAGGTTTTTGACCGCTCAACATTGATGGTGATCTACGACTTTTTAAATAAAGGAGTTATAGACGAGATTTACGGTGTTGTTAAGGCCGGAAAAGAATCACGAGTTTATTGGGGAAAAGACAAGCAAGGAAATGAGCTAGCGATAAAAATATACTTAACTGTTTCAGCTGAATTCCGCAAAGGCATGCTCAAATACATTATAGGAGACCCGAGATT
>Ga0209636_10001010_pt1 | contig 28211 bp, 23 predicted proteins | sample DeeMarSWOR152_54_FD_187464 | JGI IMG/M metagenome (GOLD analysis project Ga0209636, IMG submission 187464) | Marine sediment microbial communities from White Oak River estuary, North Carolina - WOR-1-52-54 (SPAdes) (version 2) | ecosystem: Environmental > Aquatic > Marine > Intertidal zone >...
TTGGAGGTACAGTAATTTCAGGTGATTTAGCCCGTGCAACCAGCTATGGCGGAGAAATCACAGGTGGTATTTATGCGTTTGATGTGGGCTCAGGGAATATTGTTTTAGGTTGTCAGCCTGGAGGCACTGACTGGACGCCGGGAAATTTTATCCTTAAGATTCTGAATAACACAGGAAAAGAAATCATCCAGCTGGATGTGGCTTATTCCATATTTGTCTATAATGATCAGGACAGGGCAAACAGCTTTAATTTTTCACATTCTGCAGACAATAACGTTTATACTGATGAGACCAGCCTGGATTACACCTCGCCTGAAACAGCCGATGGAAGTCCGGTCTGGGTAGAAACAACCAAAAATATATCCATAACCTCACTAAGCATTGACGATCAGGGATTCTATTATCTGAAATGGTCCGGAGATGATGTCTCAGGCAGTGGCTCAAGGGATGAATTCGGGCTGGACAATATTTATATTACGGCAACCCTTTCTGCAGCCGGTGATACAGATCCCCCAGTATTTTCACCCGGGTATCCCAAAGCAGATGATATCCGGGAAACGCAATTTGATATTGTGATGAATCTTGATGAAATTGGTACAGTTTATTACCTAGTTCAAAACGACGGCGATCCTGAACCAAACCTGGCATCGGTAAGATCGGGCGATACCATGGCAATCACCACAGCCGGGGCCGATTTCAGTACTACAATCGATACGGCCAGTCCGGGTAAAACATATGATGTTTATTTTCTTGCCGAAGATGATGAAGCAGTACCTAACGTACAGGACACCACCACTCTTCTTGAAGTAACAACAAAACTGCCTAGATCACTCAGCCTGATTTTCCCGGTTGGCGGAGAAACCTTTTATGTTGGCGACAGTATTGAATTTTTATGGACCTCATCAAATATTGACAGTGTGCTTCATTTCGCCTATGGATTTGAGGAATCTGTCTGGTTCCCTGTCACCGATTTTCATAAGGTTGATGCTACAGCAGGAAAGTTGAAAATCATCATACCACTTTCAGCCGGACTGGATTCAACCATCATAAAAGTTACAGATGCAGAAGACACAACATTTTCAGACCAGAGTGGCATAATATATCTGACAGATACTATTGTTCCCGGTATTCATGCCACTCAGCCAGTAAACCATGCAATTTGCGTTCCACAGGATGAAGAATTGATCATAGCAATGAATGAAATGATCTTCCCGGGATCAGGAAATATTGTGATCTACCGTAAATCCGACAATTCGGTATTTGCATCTGTTGACGTTACTTCAGATAAGATCCACATTGATTATAACGGAATCTGGATAATGTCCGGTAAACTGCTTGAGCCGGATACAGAATACTATATTCTTATTGATTCTGCTGCTTTTGTTGATTTTCAGGATAATGTATTTCCGGGTATTAAACATGATACCACATGGACGTTCAAAACTATCGGACCTGAACTGTTTTTCTCAGAATACATCGAAGGAAGCAGTTATAATAAAGCCCTTGAGATTGCCAACAAAACCGGCTCAGATGTTGATATGTCGGCCTATGAGATCTGGAGGGCCAATGCTTCAGGAGGTTTTGTTAACTGGGAAACAGCATACCATTATCCTCTTGGTGGCATACTGAAAAATGATTCTGTTTATGTAATCTGTAATGAGAGCGCATCAGATGAGATCAAAGCACTGTCCGACAGTGTTGGAGGCTTCCTTGGCGGAGCTACTGCCTATAATGGTAACGATGCCATCGGGCTGGCAAAATGGATCGATGGCGATTTAATTCTTATCGATGCAATTGGTACGGAAGGTGATGATCCCGGAACAGCATGGTACATAGCCGGTGAACCTGATGCTACCGCTGATCATACATTGCTGAGGAAATCATATATCAAAACCGGTAATATTGATTGGCAGCAGAGTGCTGGTCAGAATTCCTTCAATTCAGAGTGGAAACTTTACCCACAGAATTATATTGATAATCTGGGAATGCTGACTCAACCGGAAGATACTGCAGTTGAGATCATCAGTTTTTCACTTGCTGAACAAACGGAGCCTGCTGTGATTGATTCAGCCGGAGCAACTGTGGACATTGAAGTCGTACTGGGCACACGGCTCGACAGCCTGTTCCCGGTTGTGGTCGTATCAGAGGGTGCTTATGTGGAACCCGTCTCTGGCGATTCCGTTGATTTTTCTGGTGGTACGGTTCTTTATACAGTGACCGCTGAAGATCATGTGCATCTAAAGGTATGGACAGTAAAAGTTACAATCGAGTCCATCCCGAGTAGTAAAAACGATATCCTCACTTTCGTACTGGCTGCACAAACAGGACCTGCAGTCATTGATGCTGTTAACCATATTGTTACTTCAGAAGTGAAGTATGGGACAAGCCTTACTTCACTTTCACCAACGATTGTTGTTTCGGCTGGGGCAACAATTGATCCGGCTTCAGGTACGGCACAGGACTTCAGCGATACAGTGAACTATACCGTCACTGCCCAGGATGGTACTCCTCAGGTATGGAAAGTGGTTATAACTGCCCAGAAACCGGTTGAAGTTGCCACCATTGCAGATCTAAGGGCAGGATTGCAGGATGGAACACTTTATAAACTTACAGAAGAAGCCATACTTACTGCCAAGTTTTCTTTGCGAAACAAGAAATACATCCAGGATGGAACTGCAGGCATCGAGATTGACGACGATAGTGGGGTCATTACAACTTCATTTGCAATCGGGGATGGTATATCTGATCTCATTGGTACTATCCTTGAATATAATGGAATGCTGCAATTCACTCCTTTAGAAGATCCAGTTGCTACCTCAACAGGAAATAATATTGTACCTGTTGAATTGACAATTGCCGAATATAAAGCAAACCGTGAAAGCTATGAGTCGCAGATCATCAAATTCACCAAAGCTGAATTTGTTGATGCAGGAAGTTCTTTTGCAAACAGTAAAGATTATAAACTTGTTCAGGGGACAGATACCACCATATTCAGAACACAGTATTGGAACCTCGATTATATTGGAAGTACAATTCCACAATACGCCAATGTTACAGGTATAGGGTATGAATACAAGGGTATCGATGAAATTGTGAGCCGTTTTGCCGCAGATATTGTGGAGGTATTCCTGAGTTCCGAAAAGGACATCCTGTCATTTGTCCTTGCCGAACAAACAGGCAATGCTGTGATCAACTCAACTGATCATACAGTAGCAATTGAAGTTGCTGCAGGAACTAATGTGACATCTCTGGCTCCTGCAATAACCGTTTCAGAACTGGCAACGATTAATCCTGAATCCGGTATACCTCAGGATTTCACCAATCCGTTCACTTATACTGTAACTGCAGAAGACGGGACTAAACAAGAATGGACAGTGACTGTAACGGTTGAATTAACCGCCATCGAAGATCATTCATTGAATGCTTCTGTCCGGATATATCCTAATCCAAACAATGGAAGTTTCTTGCTTCATATTTCCTCCAATCAATCGCAGGATTATGATTTGCAGATACTTAGTGTTGATGGAAGGATCATATTCTATAATCAATTTAATTCAGTAACTGAATTGAATGAAAATATCAATCTTCCACACACCAAGCCGGGAATCTATTTGATCAGGATTACATCCGGGAATTCATTCATGATGGATAAATTGATTATTCATTGATGAGTGGAACTTCCTTAAAAGAAAAAGGTCATCGGACAGGTGACCTTTTTTAATTAAATGATTTTTCAATTGAAGATTCAGTTGTGCTTCAGTTGTTAATTTAGTGATGCTTCAGTTTTCCATTAATAAGCAAAAAAGTGCTTACTGTCATCCCGAAGGAGCACAGCAACTGAGGGATTTCCCATGATATGATAATTTGTCTTTCATTCTGTTATCATTCATTATCATTAAGTTGTTGACCAATCAATGATGTGTGTCTTCAGAAACATGTCATCCCGAAGGAGCGAAGCGGCTGAGGGACCTCCCGGGATCCGTCAAAGTCGCCTGTCATAAATCATTATCGATTCTTCTCAAGCGGCCTGGGTGATCTGTTATGATCCAAATCCCGGATAGTTGCCGGGGTCTGTGAAATAATTTTGCAAGCAAAATTGCTTCGCATTTTACAGGGCGAGCCTTAGCCTTCATCAATCGCAACCACGGCAACAACTGCGACCATTGTAACCATTGCGACAATTACAACTCGTACAACAATTTTAATCCTCAAAAAAAAAATCATTTGTTATTAATAAAAAAGTTCCTTATTTAGAAATATCTTTGACTATACACTAAATCAATCCTAAAATGAAAAGATACATAACTTGTATGCTTGCCCTGTTCCTTTTTATTCCTTCCTTTTTAACAGCACAAAAGAAAAAGATCGTTGAACAGGCGGTTACTGCCACATTTAAAAGCAGAACTTTCTCCGGCCTCGAATGGAGAAGTATCGGGCCTGCACTTGCCTCGGGCCGGATTGCAGATTTTGCAGTGAATCCTGACAATCCAAAAGAGTACTATGTTGCGGTTGCTTCGGGGCATGTCTGGAAAACAGTCAATGCAGGAATCAATTATGAACCGGTCTTTGACAAACAAGGTGCTTATTCTATTGGAGTTGTGACCATGGACCCCACCAACCATAATTGTATATGGGTTGGAACAGGAGAAAATAATCACCAGCGTGCCCTGGGCTATGGGAATGGCGTCTGGAAAAGTCTTGATGGGGGTAAAAAATGGACCAATATGGGATTAAAGGAATCCAGACAGATCGGAAGTATCGTTGTAAATCCAGAAAATCCTGATATCGTGTACGTTGCAGCAGAAGGATCAGTATGGGGTCCCGGAGGAGACAGGGGATTATATAAGACCACCGATGGCGGAAAAACCTGGACAAAAATATTGGAAATCAGTGAACACACAGGAGTAAATAATGTTGTCATGGACTCACGGTTTCCAGACCTCCTTTATGCAACTTCGGAACAACGCCGGCGTCATGTTTACACCAAAATTGGCGGCGGGCCGGAAACTGCTATCTATAAATCAACTGATGGCGGCCAAACCTGGAAAAAACTTTCCGAGGGCCTTCCCAAGACTGATATGGGAGGTATCGGTATCGCAATTTCACCCGTCAATCCTGACATCGTATATGCCATTATTGAAGCACGTGATGACAAAGGAGGATTTTTCAGGTCAAACAACAGGGGTGAATCATGGACAAAAATGAGCTCCCATACCAGCAGTGGACAATACTACAATGAAATATTTTGCGATCCGGCAGATGAAAATGTGATTTATTCTGTCGAAACCTATACAAAAGTTACCCGTGATGGTGGTAAAACATGGAGCAACCTGGGGAATAATAACCGTCATGTGGATGACCATGCCATGTGGATCGATCCTGATGATCCTGAACATTTTCTCATTGGAGGAGACGGAGGTATCTATGAATCATTTGATGGCGGGAAAAACTATGATTTTAAAACCAACCTGCCTGTTACCCAGTTTTACAGGGTTAATGTGGATTATGATGAACCATTTTACAATGTATATGGAGGTACACAGGATAATAATACCATAGGAGGACCTTCCAGAAATACATCAAGGCAGGGAGTGGTAAATGACGAATGGTTCTTCACCCTTGGTGGTGATGGATTCTGGGTCGCTATCGACCCTGAAAATCCAGATATCATTTATTGTGAATCACAATATGGAAATATAAGCCGCTATGACAGGAAAAGTGGTGAGGTTATCAGCATCAAACCAAGGCCACGTAAAGGAGAGGATACCTATAAATGGAACTGGAATACTCCGCTCGTTCTGAGTCCTCATTCAAATACAAGACTATATTGTGCTGCAAATAAAGTATTCAGAAGTGATGACAGGGGAAATACCTGGCAGGTTATCAGCGAAGATATAACAGCCGGTGTTGACAGGAATACCTGGCCTGTAATGGATTATTACTGGAGCTATGATGCAGTTGTTAAAGATGTCTCGACCTCATTGTATGGAACAGCTGTCTCACTCACTGAATCACCGGTTAAGGAGGATCTTCTTTATGTCGGAACCGATGATGGTGTCATCAGTATTACTGAAAATGCCGGTAAAGAATGGCGACAGGTGAAATCATTTCCCGGTGTGCCTCCAAACACATACGTCAGCGATATCCTTGCGGATAAATTTAATGAAAATACCGTATATGTATCATTTGACAATCATAAACAGGATGATTTTAAACCTTATATTCTGAAAAGCACGGACAAGGGGAAAACATGGATCTCAATAGCCAATAATCTTCCTGAGAACGGTATGGTTCATACCATCGAACAGGATTTCATCAATCCTGATCTGCTTTTTGTCGGGACTGAATTCAGTGTTCATTTCTCACTCGATGGTGGTAAGGAATGGATAAAATTGAACAAAGGCCTTCCTTCAGTTGCCGTTAAGGACATGGTTATCCAGAAGAGAGAACATGACCTGGTCATAGCAACATTTGGAAGGGGATTTTACATTCTCGATGATTTTGCACCACTGAGAGCAGTGACAAAGGACCTGCTTACCAGGCCTGCATATATTTTCCCTGTTAAAGATGCCCTCATGTATGTTCAAACCCGTGGCAAGGATAACCAGGGGTCAACTTATTATACTTCTGCAAATCCTGAATTTGGGGCAACCTTTACCTATTATTCCCGTGATTCTTTGAAAACCTTAAAAGGAATAAGGCATGAAATGGAAAAAGAATTATTTAAAGCAAAAAAGCCTATCCCTCAACCTACAGCTGAAGAGTTACGTGCAGAAGAAAATGAAGAACCTCCATACCTGCTTTTCACAATCTCTGACGAAGATGGAAATGAAATCAGGAAACTAACAGCCAAACCAGGAACAGGTATAAAAAGAATCACCTGGGACTTAAGGTATCCAAGCCTTGATCCGGTAAAAATAACTAATCAGCAATATGATCCGCTTGCTGAAAGTCAAAGTTACATGCTTGCGATGCCTGGAACATACAAAGTATCTCTTTCAAAGAGTGTAAATGGGGAAATTACCCAGCTTGTGCCACCTGTAGCATTCAATGCGGTTGTCCTTGAAAACACCACGCTTTCTGCTCAAAACCGGCAGGAATTAGTGGAATTTCAAAAGAAAACAGGTGAACTGAGCCGGACGATGAGAGCCACTGAACAATTTGCGAATGAAATGTATAACAGAATCCAGTACATTCAGCAGGCTCTCCTTCAAACTCCCGGAATTCCTGATAATTTGCTGCAACAGGCTAAAAAAATTGAACAATTGATTCAGGATATTCAATTTGCATTTAATGGCAGGGAAGCAAGAGCAAGCTGGGAGGAGATTCCGCCCGGACCAGTGCCTCTTAACAGGAGACTGAGTGCCATCATCAATGCACACTGGAGGTCTACTTCTGAAGTGACTCAAACTCAAAGGGATAATTATGCAATTCTGGTTGAAGAATTCCCACCATTACTTGAAGGATTGAAAAAAATCAATGAAGACCTGAAAGTGTTGGAAAACAATCTGGAAAATCTCGGAACTCCATGGACTCCGGGAAGAATACCTGAATGGAATAAATAATTTAACATTTACATAACAGCATGTTATAAAAAAAAAAATTGTAACTTTAGAGCCCTCATTTTGTTATTTAGAATTAATACGCACAGACATGAAAAAAGTCAGAACAATTATCTTACTTGCCCTGTTCATTGCCGGAATAGCAATTAGCTCATGTAACAGAAAACTGTGTCCGGCATACTCAAAAGCTGATACAGAACAGCTGGCAAAACAAAGTTGATATATCTCAACAGGATGGGCACCTGGTACGAACATACGATTGAATTAAAACCAGGGAAAACAACCTCCATAAATAATATAACGGGGCATACGATTCAACGTGATGCCCCTTTATATATCTCAGAAAAGCTTTCAACAAATTATTTATAAACGAAAAAAATCGAACTCATAACAAGATGGCATAAACTTTGTGTCAAACAGTAGTTGATTTAATAAAAACGTGATATTATTTTAACAGTGTCGGATAAGGTTAAAAAATATTTATTGGTTCTGGGATTGTATCACCTGGTTATTTTGAGCCTTCTTGCTCAGGGTGAATTGAGTGATCAACCCAGGATCTTTTACAGAAATGAAAAATCTATAGGTGTTTTACTGAACACAAATGGATATGGTGTTAGCGGAAGGTATTCAAAAAGAATCAATGCCCGGAAAAAGACCATTTATGAACTTGATCTTATCGGCATTAAACATCCCAAGGAAGTAAAGATCACAAATTATTACAACAGTAATAAAAGTTATGTTTTTGGAAAACTTAACAGTTTTTTCGATATCAGGGCAGGTTATGGCAGACAAAAAGAGATGTTCAGAAAAGCTGACAGGGGAGGAATTTCAATCCGCCGCTTTTATTCATTTGGACCCTCTCTTGGTTTATTAAAACCTGTCTATTATGAAGTCATCCAATCCAATTCATCCAATCCTAATGACAGATACCTGGAACAGGAAAAATTCAATTCTTCAACTCACCAGGGCAATATCTGGGGCAAAGCCTCATTCTTCAAAGGCATCGATGAAATATCTGTGGTACCAGGTGCGTATGGCAGGGTTGGATTAAGTTTTGAATACAGTCGGCATGACATTACGCTTCATGCCCTGGAAACAGGGTTTACGCTGGATATCTTCCCTAAAGCTATTCCTATCATGGCTACCGAAAAGAATAACTTTATCTTCTTTTCTCTCTTTATCAGCTACCGTTTTGGAAAAGTTGTCGATGCTACCGGAATAATTGATGAAAAGGATTTGATGAATTAATCTATATTGTCTAAGTTTGCATTTCCCTAAAAAATTCAATTAACCTGATAAATATTGTAATACCATGACAAAAATTAAAGTTGCTATTAATGGTTTCGGTAGAATAGGCAGAAACGTATACAAAATCGCTCTCGACCGGCCTGATATTGAGATTGTTGGCATCAACGACCTGACCGACACCAAAACACTTGCTCATCTTCTCAAATATGATTCAACTCAGGGAAAATTCCAGGGAGATGTTAGCTTCGATGATAAATCCCTGATTGTAAATGGGAATAAAACCACGGTATTTGCAGAAAGAAATCCGGCTTCAGTTCCCTGGTCAGAAACACCCGATGTGGTGGTTGAGTCCACCGGAATTTTTACTACAAAGGAAAGTCCAAAGGGTGGTTATGGTGATCACCTGAAAAATGGAGCAAAAAAAGTCATTCTATGTGTTCCTGCAAAGGATGAAATTGACAATATGATTGTAATGGGAGTGAATGAACATGCTCTCCGCCCGGAAGATAAATGTGTTTCCAATGCATCCTGTACAACCAATTGTCTGGCCCCTGTAGCCAAAGTCCTGAATGATGCTTTTGGTATTGAGCAAGGATTCATGACAACCATTCATTCCTATACCAATGACCAGATGCTTCTGGACGGTCCGCATAAGGATCTCAGAAGAGCAAGATCTGCTGCACTGTCACAGGTTCCTACAACCACCGGTGCTGCCAGGGCTGTCGGCAAGGTAATCCCTGAACTGAAAGGGAAAATGGATGGTCTGGCAATACGTGTGCCAACCCCTACAGGCTCACTGGTCGACCTGGTGGCAATTCTGAAAAAGGAAGTTACCAAAGAAGAGGTGAATGCTGCTATGAAGGCAGCTTCAGAAGGTTCATTAAAAGGTATTCTTGAATATACAGAAGAACCTATTGTCTCTGTCGATGTCATTCATAATACGCACTCTTCCATATTCGATGCACTCAGTACAATGGTTATCGGTAAAATGGTTAAAGTTATGGCCTGGTATGATAATGAATGGGGTTATTCTTGCAGAGTAGTGGATTTAATCCCGAAATTATTCAAATAATCTATAAACTATAAGGGCTGCCGAAAAGGCAGCCTTTTTTATTCTTCCTCCTCCTCAACGATTTTGAATTCAAATGGAACCTTGACAGTACTTTTATAGTGTTCACCAAGATCCTGGATGGCCTCATCCTCCTCTTCATAATACCATGTAATCTTGCACTGATGTCCCTCCTGATGTTTCCTTCCTATTACCCTGAAGAACTCAAGTAAATATTTGGAAGAACCGCTGTTGACATATTCAAGTTTAATTTTTATGCGGGTTAATGGCGCTGGATTATCAAAATAATTATCAAGCCAGTTCAGAATTGGTTCATAAAAAACACCCGGGTCTTCCGGGATTGATCTTCCTTCAAGCAGAAAATGTCCTTCCTGTGGATTAAATTTAACGGCAGGAGTATTAAAAGTGGCATTAATTGATATCGGCTTCATGTGATTATAATTATGGATGCTTTATTTATTCATATCTTAATGCAATGATAGGATCCAAACGGCTTGCCTTCTCAGCCGGGAAATATCCGGATACCACACCAACAATGAAACATAAAACTATTCCCATAAAAATCCATAACCAGGGTATGATAAAAGATGTACCAATGATCATTGCTACCAGATTCCCGATCAGGATACCGAGTATAATCCCCAGAACGCCCCCCATTTGTCCGATCAGTATTGCTTCAAAAAGAAACTGCTGTCTGATCACCTTCGCTTTTGCGCCAATTGCTTTCCGGATTCCAATTTCGCGTGTTCTCTCAGTTACGGAAACAAGCATTATATTCATCAGCCCGACTGCTGCTCCAAATAGTGTGATAATACCGATTATTGTGGCAGCAATGGCAATGAATTTAAGGTTTTCTATCAGAATATTTGCCAGGCTATCACTTTTGGTTATGTTGAAATCAGATTCATCAACAGTGTCTAATCCGCGGACAATCCTGAATAATCCTTCTGCCTCTCCAATTGCAGCATCTAATAATTCAGTATTAAAAGGTGTGACATTGATGGAATATCGCATTCGTGGTCGTGAAAAGTACTGCCTGACAGTAGTATAGGGCAGAATACATATTCTGTCTCCCTCCCCCATCATACTTGAACCTTTCTCGGCAAGAATCCCGATCACTTTAAACTTGCCACTTCCTATAGCAATTACTTTATCTAGTGGATCTTCATCCTTAAATAACTTTTTTTCTAATCCTGTTCCGATTAATACATAATTCCGATTCGATTCCACCTCACTGGCCGAAAAGTTTCTCCCTCGTTCTACTTCATAACCAGCAGTGACCAGGTAGTCTTCATCAGCGCCAATAACCGGAATGTTAGGATTGGTCTTCTCAGATTTATACTTGATTGTTGCTATTGAGGATGCATAAGTCCAGATTGAAACATTCGCAGGAAAATTAAATAACTCTTTAAATTCTCTGGCCTGTCTGAATGAAATATACTCATGATTCTTTCTCCTGTAACGCTTATCACCAATCTGGACATTCATACTCCGGCTTTCAATTGTGAAAGTGTTGGCACCCATCCTTGCAAATTCTTCAGTGATTGATTTTTCTATCGCATCAATTGCGGTAAGAATACCAACCAGTGCCATGATGCCAAAAGCAATAATGAATATTGTAAGGATGGCACGAAGCATGTTGGCCCTGATGGATTTGGTACTGACCCTTAAATTTTCCTGTAATAATCCGAATAACCTCATTTCTAATTTATAACCAGCAGTTTGTATTAAATAAAATTTCAGAATCCCCTCTCTTATGCAAAATCTTTATGATATACCTAAAAGCTACTTAAACCACTGATATTTAACTAATATGTTAAAAGTATCCACCGGTTACAAGTTGGGAAATCTGCTAATTCGACATAAAATTAGCAAAATAACCGATGTATCGTGAATTTTATACTAAAAACAACTTAATTATAACCTGAATAATGGAATTGTGTTTGTGTTCCACGAATACAATTCTATTATTCCAATTTCCATTCTTTTTTATTTCAAAACATAACTAAATTTGTTTCCTGTTTAATGATAAAAAAATTTGCACAATGGTTTTTGATATCGAAATGATCCGTAAAGTTTACGATGAGCTTGCTGTGAGAATCAAGCATGCAGGCGAAATTCTCAACAGGCCTTTGACACTTGCTGAAAAGATACTTTATTCACATCTGGCCGATGATGAACAAGTAAGAAATTTTACAAGAGGTACAGATTATGTTCACTTCATGCCCGACAGGGTAGCCATGCAGGATGCTACTGCGCAGATGGCCCTCCTTCAGTTTATGCAGGCTGGTAAAAACAAGGTGGCAGTGCCCTCAACTGTACATTGCGATCATCTTATTCAGGCTAAGCTTGGAGCAGCAAAAGACCTTGCTACAGCCAACAAATCAAATCAGGAAGTATATGATTTTCTCAGATCGGTTTCAAATAAATATGGAATAGGATTTTGGAAACCTGGTGCCGGCATTATTCACCAGGTTATATTAGAAAACTATGCCTTCCCGGGAGGTATGATGATTGGTACTGATTCCCATACGGTTAATGCAGGTGGGTTGGGTATGATCGCTGTTGGAGTGGGAGGAGCCGATGCCGTTGATGTTATGGCTGGAATGCCATGGGAACTCAGATTCCCAAAACTGATTGGAGTTAAATTATCAGGAAAACTCTCCGGATGGACTTCTGCCAAAGATGTGATTCTAAAAGTCGCTGGTATCCTCACTGTAAAAGGAGGTACGGGATATATTCTTGAATATTTCGGGGATGGGGCAAAAGAAATCAGTTGTACTGGTAAGGGAACGATTTGTAACATGGGAGCAGAAATTGGAGCAACAACATCATTATTCGGATATGATCAAAAAATGTCAGATTATCTGAAAGCTACTGGTCGTCATAATGTTACTGTATTGGCTGATCAGGTTGCCCGGCATCTGACAGGCGATGATGAGATATATGCTGAACCCGGTAAATTTTTTGACCAGGTTATAGAAATCAACCTCTCTGAACTTGAACCACATATCAATGGACCTTTTTCCCCCGACAAGGCATGGAAGCTTTCTGAATTTGCCAATGCTGTAAGGCAAAACAGATATCCCCAAAAACTTGAAGTGGGATTGATCGGATCCTGTACGAATTCATCATATGAAGATATCACCAGGGCTGCATCAGTTGCACAGCAGGCACTCGATATGGGATTAAAAGCTAAGTCGGAATTTATCATCACACCTGGCTCAGAACAGGTCAGATATACCATCAAGCGTGATGGCCTGCTCAAAATATTTGAAGATATTGGCGGTGTAGTTCTCGCCAATGCCTGTGGCCCCTGTATCGGCCAATGGGATAGACACAATGCAGATAAGCAGGAAAAGAATTCAATCATTACCTCCTTTAACCGTAATTTTGCTAAACGAAACGATGGTAATCCAAATACCCATGCTTTTGTGAGTTCCCCTGAAATTGTCACTGCTCTGGCAATCGCAGGTGACCTGACTTTTAACCCGGTTACCGACCTTCTCAGGAACAATAAAGGCGAAAAGGTCAGTTTAAAAGAACCCTGCGGAATTGAACTTCCTTTGAACGGTTTTGCTGTGGAAGATAATGGCTATATACCGCCTGCCAAAGACGGCAGCAAAATTGAAGTTATTGTGAATCCAGAATCAGACCGTTTACAGATCCTCAAACCCTTTTTACCATGGGAAGGTGAAGAACTCACTAATATGAGGCTCTTAATCAAAGTTAAGGGTAAATGTACAACAGACCATATCTCCATGGCAGGCCCCTGGCTTCGTTATCGCGGACATCTTGACAACATCTCAAATAACCTCCTGATTGGGGCTATCAATTATTTCAATGATACACCCAATGCAATTAAAAATCATTTATCCGGTGATTTTGCTCCCGTACCCGCCACTGCCCGAGCCTATAAACAGGCAGGTATCAATTCAGTTATTGTAGGTGATGAGAATTATGGAGAAGGTTCTTCCAGAGAACATGCTGCAATGGAACCCAGGAACCTTGGTGTTAGGGTCGTATTGGTTAAATCCTTCGCACGGATACATGAAACGAACCTTAAAAAACAGGGCATGCTTGCATTAACCTTTATCAATAAAGCCGATTATGATAAAATACGGGAGGATGATATCATTGAAATAAGAGGATTGAAGGACTTTGCACCTGATAAACCATTAATCCTGATCCTTCATCATTCCGATGGAACTTATGAACAATTCCAGATCAGTCATAGTTACAACCAGAAACAAATTGAATGGTTTAAAGCAGGCTCAGCCCTGAATCTGATCAGCCAGAAAGCTTAAAGGATTGTCGGTGCAAAAAAAATATGCTTGGCTTTAGCTATCAAAAAGGTATAATTTGAAGAGTTAAGGTCGCAATGGTAGCAATGGTCACAATAATAGCAATGGTTACAATGGTAGCAATGGTCACATTGGTGGCAATGGTCACAATGGTTATTCTTAACCGGTAATCAAATATATTAAACTCTTTCAGGGTTTTATTTCAGCCTTTATCCTGGCTTGGCACTTCGTACCGGGTCAATCATAGTTAGACCCCCTTGGGGGATCAACAACCTGTAATCTGTAACCTGCAACCCTGTACTTTTTACTTTTTGCTTGAAGATTGCAACCTTGTAACCTTCTTCTGATACACTACAACTTACATCTCTTAAATTTAACCACGTGGTATATGACCCAACAACTTTTTTTACTATCTTACAATTGTAATTTTACAGGCTGCAAACTTATGCTGCAAAAAATAATTGAATGGCTTGAATCGCATTACAGTCATTGTTTTTTTAAGGATCATTTCGGTATAGACTGCCCCGGCTGCGGATTACAGCGGTCATTTGTTGAATTGTTGAAAGGGAACATTATTGAAAGTATACTTCTTTATCCTGCCCTCATACCAATCCTGTTAATGTTTTTCTTTCTTGGCCTTCATCTGATTCTGAAATTCAGGAATGGCGCACAAATATTAAAACTAATGTTTATTACAAATATGAGCCTGATATTTCTGCATTATATCTATAAATTGATAATCATGTAATAACAAAAATCATGGAAACCATTGAAAATTCTAAAGGTTCTGTTCAATCACAGAAAGTTCCACTGCAAAATTCAACCGCCATCCTGGTTTTGGGGATTTTTTCAATTGTTACAAGCTGGTGTTGCGGTTTCATTGCTATTGTTGGGCTTGTTCTTGGTATTGTTGCACTTGCACTTGCCTCCAAAGCAACAGCAATGTATCAGGAAAACCCTGAACTATACACTGAAAGTTCCTTTAAAAATGTTAATGCCGGAAAAATTTGTGCCATCATTGGTGTTGTAATTTCAGGAATACTTATTCTGATTGGTTTGATCTATCTTTTTGTTATCGGGGCAACCCTCAGTACTTTATTCGGTATCTTACCCTGGGAAAACCTGATAAACTGATATAGTCTCTCATCCTTCAGGAGCACAATATTATTAATGGGAAAAAGTGACCCTGGAAAAACGAATCGGAACCTTTCATAAACTTGGCAGGTTGCTGGATAGTTACCTTGAATATGCAACGGATAGTATCTATGTTAATAAGGCAACCGGCAAAAAAATGAATTCTGATTCTACCTCAGTTTTTGAAAAGATTGATCATGTAATTGAAGAAACCGGTTATTTCAATCCCTGGTTCACCAAACAGAATATACTTTTTTCCATTTCTGAAATTGCCAGGGTGCTTACAGAAGAAAACCTGATTAAATGGTTATCACCTTACCCAAACCATGAACTCGAGCCCGAAAATCCACAGAAAATTGGTGTTATATTGGCTGGCAATCTCCCAATGGTTGGTTTTCATGACTTTCTTTCTGTTCTTATAACCGGACACAGGTTTACCGGTAAGCTCTCATCAAAAGATGACAAGCTGCTCCCCCTTCTGGGAAACCTGCTATCAGACTATTGTAATGGAGGATTCAGAGGTATCATTGAATTTGAAGAATCCAGGATTAAGGACATCGATGCTATCATTGCCACAGGGAGTGATAATACTTACAGGTATTTCGAGTATTATTTCGGGAAATATCCCCATATTTTCCGAAAGAACAGGAATGGCGTTGCTGTGATTAAGGGAACGGAAACTGTAAACCAACTTACTGATCTGGCAAAAGATATTTTTATGTACTTTGGCCTTGGCTGCCGAAACGTATCAAAATTATTTGTTCCTGAACATTATCAGTTTAATTTATTTTTTGAAGCCATTGAAAAATACAAGTTTCTTACTGAGCATAATAAGTATATGAATAATTATACCTATTATAGATCTGTTTATCTGCTCAACAGGATTCCTTACCTTGACAACGGATTCCTGATCCTTAAACAGGATAAAGGATATCATTCTCCTATTGCCTGTTTATTCTATGAATTTTATGATTCTCCCGACACTCTTGCTGACAAGCTGATCCAGGATAACAACCTGATCCAGTGCATTGTAGGCGAAAAATTACCAGGCGTAAAAACAATTCCTCCAGGCCGTTCACAACATCCTGAACTATGGGATTTTGCTGATCATATTGATACAATTGATTTTTTAATTAACTTGGGTAAAAAAACAGGAAATGGTCTATAAATTCAGGTTGCTGTCAAACGAAAAAGAAAACTTTATCAGAGATTTTGAAGTACGCTCCAACCAAACCTTCTATGATCTTCACCTGGCTATCCAGAAAAATCTCCATTATGATCAGTCGCAGATAGCTTCTTTCTTTATATGTAACAATCAATGGGAAAAAGAACAGGAAATAACCCTTTTTGACCTTTCAGACGAACCTGATAACAAAATAATGGTGATGGATAACACCATATTCGCTGATCATATTCTGGAATTGAAACAAAAATTGTTATATGTATTTGATGTCTTTAATGAAAGAGCCTTTTTTATTGAGGTCGTAGATATTAAGCAAGAGGCACCTGGTAAAACCTACCCAACCTGCACTTTATCTGAAGGATTACCACCTGTCCAAATAATTATGGACCAGATTTTTCCTGCAAGAGATCCTTCTCAGGATATCGATGATACCGACATTGAAACTACTAATGATGATTCATTGTTCGATGATTCAGGTTTTGATGATATGATTTTCGGAGATAAGGAATCTGATGAAGAATAAATTCCTGATTATCATTTTAGGCCCAACTGCTGCAGGTAAGACCGATACCGGGATCAGGATCGCAAAAACTTTTAACACAGAGGTTATTTCTGCCGATTCCCGTCAGATCTATAAAGAATTAAAAATAGGTACTTCTGTTCCTGATCACCAGCAATTATCGCAAATTCAACATCATTTTATTCATCATATTTCTATTCATGATTATTATAATGTGAGCATGTATGAACAGGAAGTCCTGTCTCTTCTTGATAGATTTTTTAATAATCACTGGATCATCATTATGGTTGGTGGTTCCGGATTATATATCGATATCATCTGTCATGGTATTGATGATTTGCCAGCTATTGATCCGGACCTGAGAAATGAGTTACTGGAAAAACTTGAAAAAGAAGGTATCGAAAGCCTTAGATTTGAATTGAAAAGAATTGATCCCGTTTATTATGAAAGGGTTGATCTGCAAAATCCGAAAAGGATACTGAAGGCTCTTGAAGTTACCTATATGACAGGTATGCCCTATTCATCGTTGCTGACTATGCCAAAAAAAGAAAGACCTTTCAATATCATCAAAATCGGGCTTAATCCTGAACGTGAAGAACTGTACGCCAGGATTAATTCCAGAGTCGATTTGATGATCAGCAATGGATTAATAGATGAAGCAAAAAATCTTTACCCGTACAGACACATTAATGCATTGAAAACTGTTGGCTACAGGGAAATCTTTGAATACCTCGACGGAAAAAGAAGCCTGGATGAAACTATTGTACTAATAAAAAGAAACACAAGACATTATGCGAGGCGACAACTGACCTGGTTTAAAAAAGATCCATCTATCAAATGGTTCCATCACAGCGATATTGACAGGATGATTGAATACATTAAGCAAGAAACTGACCTGAGTTAATTGGTAAATTGGTATATTGGTAAACTGGTATATTGGTAAATTGGTGGTTTTGGGTGTGTGGGTGTGAGTTTATGCTGGTTGTCAACCGGACACATTCACAATGCCGGGTGAAACAGAAAAGTCCGCCTGTCTGGTTAGGCAGGGTTACCAACCGGACCATATTGGTTCTCTTTTATCAGTTCTCGGTTCCCGGTGGGTTTGTGTTTGAACAACGGGTGGGAATGGTTACTGGTCTCTGGTTACCGGTTCCTGATGAATGTGAGTGATTGATCGAGATTACTCATCCGATGACTGGGAGTCTTCGGATGAGTATTAAAGCTAAGATTGAAACAAATAGCTAATCGGACAACAACTGAATGACAATGAATGACAACTGAATGACTACCTAATGACAACCGGGATCAAACACTTCAACATCAGGGTTTATGCAATCATCCTCAATAAAAGGAATGAGGTACTGCTCAGTGATGAGTATCTGATGGATATGAAAATGACTAAATTCCCGGGAGGTGGGCTAAGATTCGGGGAAGGCACACTTGAGTGTATCAAACGCGAAGCTATGGAAGAATTTGGACAGGAAATTGAAATTATCAGGCATTATTATACGACAGATTTTTTTCAAAAAGCAATGTTTTTTAAAGATCATCAACTGATCAGTATATATTATCTTGCAAAATTTATCCGGGAACCCCGATTCACCGTTTCAACAAAACCATATGATTTTGCAAATATCAACGGGAGCCAATCATTCCGCTGGCTTCCCCTTCAACAGATCTGTGAAGATATTATGACTTTCCCCATTGACAAAAAAGTGGCCGAAATGTTAAAAAGTGAGTTTAACCGAGGATGGATTTAGCATACTTCTCCCAGCTCATTTCCTTTGATGCAATAAAAACATTTTCCGTGTTGATGGGCTTATCAAGAGCTTTCTGCATAATTGCTGCCATAGAATCAATATTTTCCGGCTCGGCAAGATATCCATTATAACCATTTCTAATTGTCTCCGGAAAGTGTCCCACACCAGTTGCAAGAATTGGAACTCTGAAATTACAGGCCATGGATTCAACTCCTGACGGTGTTGCTGTTTCATAAAACAGAAGTATATAGTCACTGACCTGAAAAAATTTATGCACTTCTTCGTTGGGAACAAATTCATTGATAAGGCAAACCCTGTTTCTGATATGAAGCTGATCAATCAGGTCCAATGGCCTGTAATTTCTTTCATCATCTTTTTTACTGAGAAAAAGAGATTTGAAAAATCCAAAAAGAAGATTTTTCAATTTCGTAATAAATTTTTTACTGTCAAGGGTTTGCCAGAATGATTCACCAACGATCAGCAGAGAAATATCCTCCCGCTTTTCAGACAGTTTCGCAAAGGCCCGGATAGCATGATGTAAACCCTTGTATTTTCTTATAAATCCAAAGAATAGAAAAACATGCTCTCTCAGTCCCAGCATCTTTTTTTCTCCAGCAATATCAAAATCCGGATCGGGCTTATACATATCATAAACAGGATGAAATAGTTTTACCACACGGTTAAAATCGGCAGCTTTCCTGTCATTGAATTCAGTGATCTTCAAATCCCTGTGTGGGAAAAGTTCCCTTAATTCGTTTGCTGTCTTAAATGAATGAACCACATAGGTGTGTGCATACTTAATTCCATATCGTGTAAAAAGCATGTCCAGTTTGGAACCCTCTTTTTGCTGTACAAAATGAAGGTCAAAAATAACTTCCACCCTGGTTTTTCGAACCAGTCTTCTGGTAATCCAGCCCAGAGGTATACCCTGAATCGCAATGGCCCACTGGAAAATAATCAGATCAGGATCCAGTGATTTTATCAGACGATAGGTCCTGTACCAGGATACAGGATTATTATAATTGGTTATATAATGAACCTGAATAGATGTACCATCAATGAGGCTTGTTTTGCTTTTGCGATCAACAAAATCCCTTGGAACAATTGCAGGATACTGCTGTGTCCAGGAAACAATATGTACTTCAATCCCGGTAATTTTATCGTAAGCTTTAGCAAGTGAAGTGTTATAATTGGCAATCCCGCCTTTAAATTTTGGTCCGGGACCGAAAGTAATGATCCTTTTCATACCGGGAGTGATTTTATTTTTGGAATTTTTTAATCCGGATTTTTTTGATCATTTTTTTTATAATGTAGTTTTCTGACTGCTGCATCATATACTCTTTTCATTCCTTCTTCAAGGGAAATTTTCGGTTGCCAGCCGAATTTTTTATTGACAAGAGTCATATCAGAATACCTTGAATGGACACCTACTGGTTTATTGAGTAATGGCCTGATAACCGGTTTATAACCTGCAAATTGTGTAAACAGTTTAATTAAATCAAGAAAAGAAGTCAGTTTTCCTGATCCGATATTATAAGCCGAACCATCTGTTACCTTATCCATGAGAATCATGATAAAATCAATAACATCATCAATATGTACGAAATCCCTGCCCTGTTTACCGGATCCCCAGACCTCAAACGGATCTTCTCTGGCAGCTGCTCTTGCGGCGATTGCCGGAACCGGATAGGAAAGGTCCTGATCTTCTCCATAGCCGGAAAATGGACGGATACATGCAACGGGAATGCCATAATGTCTAGCTGCAATCTGTGCAAGAAATTCACCCGTAAGTTTCGACCAACCATATGTCATATCCGGAGTACCCAGGTTACTTTTAAAATCTATGTCAGACTCTCTCAGGGCAATAGCATCCTGGTCGGTTTGTAAATTAACCGGATAAGCAGCACTGGAACTCGGATAAAGCACCCTGTCAGGCCAATGATTACAAACCCAGAAAAAAAACTCTGCATCGATTGATAAGTCCAGGGCAACTTTCATTGGATCTCCTTCAATCTTTGCTCTTCCTCCAACAATTGCAGCAAAATGGTAAACATCATTAAATCTCTCAAAATCCAGGTTATAAGTTGTTTGAAGATAGTCTGGATTCTCCCTCATATAGAAGAGAAGATTACGGAAATCACCTTTCCAGTATATCAATCTTTCATCCTCACCTATTATTTCAAGATCCTTGAATGTTTTTGCTTTGTAATGATCAATCCATTCTGATGGATGAATTCCAATAGAGAGGTCATCAACCATAAAGATCTTATCTTCAGTTATTTGATAAAGTCTTCGAACCATATTCCGACCAACAAAACCACATGCCCCGGATACCAGATGAAATTTCATAAGATATTTTTTAAATAACAAATAGTGCGTAAAAAACCAAGGATATTTTATTCAAATTTTTACAGAACCACTGCACGGCTCTGTAAAAATTTGAATCATAAATATTTCCGTTTTAATCGTACAACGTGTTAATAAATTAATTAAATAATTTTATCAATCTGATAAGTATTTCTTTCAGATGAACTTCTTGCGATAAGCTCGCCCAGGAATCCAGCCATAAACAAAAAAGTTCCAATGATCATTGCGGTAAGGGCCAGATAAAAGTAAGGACTATCTGTAACAAGGATGGTTTTAATATGTTTGCTTAACCTGTATAACTTCTGACCTCCGAGCCAGGCAGCAGCTAAAAATCCTATGAAAAACATTAATGTTCCCAGTGTTCCGAAAAGATGCATGGGTTTCTTTCCAAATCTTGAAATGAAAAGTATTGTTATCAGATCGAGAAAGCCTTTAATATATCGTTCAATTCCAAATTTTGTCTCACCATATTTTCTTTTCTGATGTGCAACAACTTTCTCTCCTATCATGGTAAAACCGGCCTGTTTTGTTATAAGTGGAATGTAACGATGCATCTCTCCATAAACCTCGATATTTTTAATTACCTCATTCTTATATGCTTTAAGGCCGCAATTAAAATCATGAAGTTTGATTCCGGTATAACGCCTGGCGGCCCAGTTGAAGAGTTTACTGGGCCATCTTTTTGAAAGGGGGTCGTACCGTTTCTTTTTCCAGCCTGAAACGAGATCATAGTGCTCTTCCCTGATCATCCGGTAAAGCTCCGGAATCTCTTCAGGACTGTCCTGGAGATCTGCATCCATGGTAATGACAACATCACCATTAGCGGCCTGGAAACCGCTGTGCAGAGCAGCAGCTTTTCCATAATTTCTCCTGAAACGTATAGCCCTGACAAAATTGTATGATTGTGAAAGATCCTCTATTTTCTCCCATGAATGATCATTACTACCATCATCCACAAATATGATTTCATATGCCAATATATGGTCTTTCAAAATCCTGGCGATCCAATCCATAAGCTCAGACAGGCTTTCTTCTTCATTATATACCGGGATGATAACAGATAAATCCATTTTCAATGTTTATTCCTCTTTCTTGAAAATAGCAGCTATGATCAGGGAAAGGACTGCTCCCATAAGGAGATTCATGATTAAACCCGATACAAAGATAAAGGCAGGACTTATGAATCTTTTTGTAACTTCAAGTGTCTGTTCTACCTGATCCTCGGATAATCCCTGTTCAAGCATTTTCTCAGCCTGAAAATCCATTAATTTCCCCACTAGATCAGGATCTATAACAGTATATAAAAGATATCCATATATCCCTCCAATCAGTGCAGAAACCAGGACAATGAGCATACCAAATCCGAAAGCCTTACCAAAGGGAAGTATGCCATCCAGGACATTATCCCTGTAACTCTTCATAGCTATGGCAAGTCCGGCAATCAGGATGATAAGACCTGCATATCCAAGTGCCCTGTTTAAGGTTTGATCCAGCATATAAAGAATCACCGAATAAACAATTGAAACAAGCCCGATAATAACTCCCCATATCAGGGCATTAATAAGTACAGAAGTATTTTTCTTTTCCATTTGTTAAGTTTGTTAATATTTAACTGATTTGTAACAAAGATATCAGATTTTTTAATATTGACCTGTTTACTTGTGTCTATAAAAGGTTTTGCAGGTATTGGGAAATCTTGTTATTTTTGTAATCCGGGCAAGTCTTATACGACCAGCTCCTGTTGAATCCCCCCAGGTTCGGAAGGAAGCAAGGGTAGACGGTTGAGCGGTGCGATATAAGTCGCTTGCCCTTTTTTTTCTAAAATAATTTTTATATCAAAGATTTATAAATATATTTGTCAAATCATATTCAACACAGATGAAATACATCCATATCATACTTTTTCTCCTTGTAGTGAGCGTGATTACTCCTCACAAGTGAGAATGGTATGGATTAAAAAGACTGATATATCATGAAGGCCATTCTCGAAGAACACAGAATGGCCTTCGTTTTTTTAATGCTTTCAAGTGACTATCATGATCAGGAAATTAAGAAGTTCAGTTACCACACAAGGTCGCAGAATGGCAGGTGCCAGGGCATTGTGGAGGGCAAATGGAATGAAAGATGAACATTTTGGCAATCCGGTCATTGCGATTGTTAACTCGTTCACACAGTTTGTACCAGGCCATGTCCATCTGCATCAGATAGGCCAGGTTGTAAAAAGTGAAATTGAACGTTCAGGATATTTTGCGGCTGAATTCAATACCATTGCTATCGATGATGGCATTGCTATGGGACATGATGGAATGCTATACTCCCTCCCATCCAGGGACCTCATTGCCGATAGTATAGAATATATGATCAATGCCCACCAGGTCGATGCTATGATCTGTATAAGTAATTGTGATAAGATAACTCCCGGGATGTTAATGGCAGCAATGCGGCTTAATATCCCTTCTGTTTTTGTTTCCGGAGGTCCAATGGAAGCTGGTATCGCACACGGTCGGAAATACGATCTTGTTGATGCAATGGTTATAGCTGCCGATCAATCCATCGCAGACAACAAACTACTGGAGATTGAAAAAAGGGCCTGTCCAACCTGCGGTTCCTGTTCGGGAATGTTTACTGCCAATTCAATGAATTGCCTGAATGAAGCTCTTGGATTAGCCTTACCAGGAAACGGTACAATTCTGGCCACCCACAAAGACAGAAAAGATCTTTTCATGAAAGCTGCACATCTTATCGTAAAAAATACAAAGAAATTTTACTTTGAAGGAGATGATACTGTTCTTCCCAGATCAGTTGCTACAAGAAAAGCTTTCCTGAATGCCATGTCACTTGACATAGCTATGGGAGGTTCAACCAATACTGTTTTGCATCTGCTCGCAATTGCCAGGGAGGCTGAGGTCGAGTTCAACATGAAAGATATTGATAAACTTTCCAGAAATATACCCGTTCTTTGTAAAGTAGCACCCAGTTCAGACTACCATATCGAAGATGTGAACCGTGCCGGTGGCATCCTGTCTATCATGGGCGAACTCGAAAAGGCCGGATTAATTGATACCTCTGTGATGCGTATCGATGGATCATCACTGAAGCAAGCTATATCTAAATATGATATCACCAGAAAAACTTCAGATAAGAAAGCGGCCAGAATTTTTTATGGTGCTCCGGGCAGAAAAGCTACCCTGATAATGGGTTCCCAGGAAAATTATCATGATGAACTTGATACGGACAGGAAGCAGGGTTGTATCCGTGATATAGCCCATGCATATCATCCCGATGGCGGACTGGCAGTTTTATATGGCAACCTTGCTGAAGACGGATGTATTGTTAAAACTGCCGGAGTGAATCCGGCTGTCTGGCGTCTCAAGGGAAAAGCTAATGTTTATTCTTCACAGGATGAAGCATGTGAAGCAATACTGAATGGACATGTAAGGGAAGGAGATGTTGTTGTGATCCGTTATGAAGGTCCAAAAGGAGGACCCGGTATGCAGGAAATGCTTTACCCCACCTCCTATATCAAATCAAAAAAACTTGATCAGAAATGCGCTTTAATCACAGACGGAAGGTTTTCAGGAGGCACATCAGGTCTTTCTATCGGACATATATCTCCTGAAGCGGCAGCTGGCGGAAATATCGGGTTGATTGAAAATGGTGATCTTATCGAGATCAGCATACCCGAAAGATCTATTAAATTAATGATCGGAGATAAAGAACTTGAGGAAAGAAGAAAAAAAGAGCTTTCGAAAGGACATCTGGCTTTTCAGGCAGTTGGAAGGAAAAGAAATGTATCCGGCGCACTGAAGGTATATGCAAGTCTGGTTTCATCAGCCGATAAAGGAGCTGTAAGAATCATAAATCATTAATCATGCAAACAGCAACCAACAGAAAAGTTGAACCAATGGACAAAATCACAAAAAGAATTAGTGGTTCAGAAGCCATTATGCTTTCTCTTATTGAAGAAGGTGTAGACACTATTTTTGGTTATCCCGGAGGAGCAATCATGCCAGTTTATGATCTGCTATATGACTATCAGGATAAGATCAAACACGTCCTTGTTAGACATGAACAGGGAGCAGCCCATGCGGCAGAAGCATATGCCAGGGTAACAGGGAAACCAGGAGTATGCTTTGTTACTTCAGGGCCTGGTGCCACCAATCTGATAACAGGCCTGGCCGATGCAATGGTAGATTCAACACCAATCATCTGCATCAGTGGACAGGTTGTTGCTCCACTGCTGGGTACCGATGCTTTCCAGGAAACTGACGTGATGGGAATAACAATGCCAATAACTAAATGGAATGTTCTGATCACCAAGGCATCAGAAATTCCTGATGCCATTGCAAGAGCATTTTATATTGCCAGGACTGGCAGACCGGGTCCGGTTATGATTGATCTGACCAAAGATGCACAATTCGAAGAATTGGATTTCAGTTATCAAAGATGCACCAGGATAAGAAGTTATGTCCCGACCCCGACTTTAAATATGAACAAAGTGGAAGAAGCAGCCAGAATGATCAATAAGGCAAAAAAACCATTGGCTCTTATCGGTCAGGGTGTAATCCTGGCAAATGCCGAAAAAGAACTCAGATCCTTTGTTGAAAAAACGGGCATACCTGCTGCATGGACCCTTCTTGGCAATTCAATCCTTCCGACCAACCATCCCTTAAATGTAGGGATGCTTGGCATGCATGGAAATTATGGTCCTAATATTAAAACTAATGAGTGTGATTTATTGATCGCACTCGGTATGCGCTTTGATGACCGGGTTACCGGAAATCTTGCCAAATACGCAAAACAAGCTAAAATTATCCATTGTGAAATTGACCCCTCTGAAGTCGATAAAAATGTCCAGACCGACCTGGCCATCATTGCAGACGTTAAAGAAACTTTGCAGGCTTTGATACCAAAAGTCAAAAAAAATTCACATCCAGAGTGGCTGAAGGAATTTGAAGATTCTTATGATCATGAGTATCAAAAGGTGATCCGCAAAGAATGTTTTCCCAGTGGTAAAGGTCTGACAATGGGTGAAGTGGTCCGAAGACTGAGCGAAAAAACCAAAGGAGACGCAATTCTGGTAACAGATGTTGGCCAGCATCAGATGATCGCTTCCAGATATTTCAGTTTAAATTTTCCCAGAAGTGTGGTTACTTCTGGAGGCCTTGGTACGATGGGATTCGGACTTCCTGCCTCTGTTGGGGCAAAAACAGGTAAACCGGAAAAAACTGTTATCGCTGTTATCGGTGATGGTGGTTTTCAAATGACTTTGCAGGAATTAGGGACCATCTCCCAATCAGGAATTGGTGTAAAAATTGTCCTGATGAATAATTCTTACCTTGGAATGGTAAGGCAATGGCAACAGATGTTCTTTAATAAAAGGTATTCTTTTACGGAATTAAAAAATCCTGACTTCATAACCATTGCCAAAGGATATAAGATTAAAGGACGCAGAGTAACTAAAAGAGAAGACCTGGATACAGCAATTGCTGAAATGTTCAATCATAAAGGGCCATACCTTCTTGAGGTTAAGGTGAAAAAAGAAGGCAATGTGTTCCCGATGGTCCCGGCCGGGGCATCAGTTTCAGATGTTCGGCTAGAATGAAGTCAATGGGGGTGAGTCCGGAGAACAGAGTGTGAATAGGATTTTAGTAATAAAATTAAGTTATGACACAGCCCCCAATCAAGATGCAAATTATGAAACATCAAACGCCAATCTCCGAATAACATTCGGGTCCTTAACAATAAAAACTGAAGTCAACCCCCGACTGCAAGTCGGGGGCTACAAAACTGAAAACTATAATACGATGGAACAAGAATTCACGATTACCGCATTCTCAGAAAATAGTATTGGTCTGCTGAACAGAATAACCATTATTTTTACAAGAAGGCATATTAATATTGACAGCCTGACCGTCTCTGAATCCGCGATCCACGGGATCTACAAGTTCACCATTGTGGTTAGAACAACACATCATATGATAAAAAAGGTTGTGAATCAGATCGAAAAGATTGTGGATGTCCTGAAGGCATTCTATCTTAATGGAAATGACATTATCCATCAGGAGGTCGCCCTTTATAAAGTTCCAACAGAGGCACTCTTCACCAGTAAAGAGATCGAGCAAATTGTTCGTACTCATAACGCCCGTATACTTGAGGTTACAAAAGATTATACGGTTATCGAAAAAACAGGGCATAAAAAAGAAACACAGGAATTGTTCGACAAACTGGATAAGTATGGTGTATTACAATTTACCCGTTCCGGCCGTATAGCCATTACAAAAATGAAAACCGAAATGTTTACTCAATATCTTAAAGCCCTTGACAAGGAATACTCAGATTCTTTAAAATAGAAAAAGACCAGTTATACGATTTTTCTGAAGGATCCCATTGGAGAAATGGCTAAGTAAATAATGGAATATTTGAAGAATGACTAAAATTTAAAAATGCCTAAAATTTAAGTGTGAGCAAAGGGTTTGGGAAATTCAAAACAATTTCAAATTTTAGCTCATTCCATTATTCCGGTATTGAATCTACTCCGAAAAGTAAGAAAATATGAAAATGCCATTAAAACACGAAGTCACAAAGATTCACAAAGAATTCCATTTCAATAACTTATATTTTGTGCATCTTGGTATCTTTATGTCTTTGTGGTATAACTATTACTTTTCTGGCTAAAGCCCAACAAGTTACTGATTTTCAATAAACCCGGCTTTAAGACTGGGATTACGCTAAACTGCTGATATAATAAGCTTTAACCCATAATAATGATTTCAAAGTTACTTTTCGGAATGGACTCATTGATACCACATTCCAATTAATAAAGAGCATTAAGTATTTTTCGAACATTATATAAATTTATGATTTATGGTAAAATTAAAATTTGGTGATATCACGGAAAATGTTGTAACAAGGGAAGAATTTCCCCTGGCAAAAGCCCGGCAAGTATTGAAAAACGAGGTCATAGCCATTATTGGTTATGGTGTTCAGGGACCAGCTCAAGCTCTTAATCTGAAGGATAACGGGATGAATGTGATTGTGGGACAATCAATGGCATTCAAGGA
>Ga0209636_10001011_pt1 | contig 28195 bp, 21 predicted proteins | sample DeeMarSWOR152_54_FD_187464 | JGI IMG/M metagenome (GOLD analysis project Ga0209636, IMG submission 187464) | Marine sediment microbial communities from White Oak River estuary, North Carolina - WOR-1-52-54 (SPAdes) (version 2) | ecosystem: Environmental > Aquatic > Marine > Intertidal zone >...
ACCCGCTGACCACCGTCATTGTTTCCCCAGGCAAATTTTTCATTAGGGTCGTATACAAGCACTGTATTATGGGCTATGCTTCTCCGTACATAGTTAATTGAGTGCTTACTATCTGAACCAGCACCATCATAACCCGCATCAACCGCTAATAGCCCTTTTCGCTGAATGGTAAATGAGTTTTGAGCGTAATGCTCTAAAGCACCCCAGTGGTATTTCTGGCAAATAAAGGAAGCAACTAAATCTGATTTGTTATCAAGATCAAAACCCGTACGCATAATTACCCAACCAAGGTTAGTAAAATGCTTTGTTAGTGGATATTCTAATTCTTCAGGAACATATTTTGGGGGATATGCTTCGCCAAATATAAGCTGTGTCATCATCTCGAAAGAACCGCCAGGATCCTCCTGACAGGTCATCCAATGAGCTAACTTGGCCAGTTTCTGCTGTTCAGGATCATTAGAAAAACGACGACGAGATGCCATCATATAAGGTTCGATGTAGTTACTTCGGGTAACACTATACGGGCTAGGGCCAAGGGGTAAATAACCCTGACTATAATATGGAACATCAACTTTGCGGGATTCCTGCATGTAGGCCTGCCAGACCAAGAAATTCTTTACAAATTCGCTGCTGTAAAGTGAGGGTTCAATGTCCTGGCCCGTAGCTGTCATATGGCCAAACAACAGAGGAGCCATCAGCATCGGCGGCGGGTAATTTGCACTCCATCGGTCCATCCAAGATATCGTATTCAAGCCAGCAGACCAGCCGCCATCTCCTCCATGAGCATTAAGGAATGGCATGATCTTACCCACAACATATGTATCAAAATCATCCAGGTATTCTTTAGCTTTTATCTTTACTGGATCACTATCAGATGCATCAGGTTCATAGAGTGCCAAACCAACCATAGTATACATGTAATTACCAATCCCATCGCCCTTCCCTGCTTTATAAAAGACCTGTGTTCCATCAGCCTGCGATTTCAGTGCATCAGCTGCTCCAATCAAAGCAGTCTGCAAGACATTAACATCATCAGATGATAAAATAGGTGTTCCATTACTCAAGGTTTCATTAATCATCCAGTCATAGTATACCGAGCCCAAATATACAATCATCATCAACTCACTATGTTTGGACGCAGGCCACCATTCCATCAGCTTCATGGCACGATCTCTACCCTTGACCAGAAATTCATCAGGTGTATATTCAGGATCGCCAAAGGGAGAAGAAGAGATATCATAACCCTGAGCATACATTTTCCCCACAATAAACGGCCAATGTGCTCTTTGAACTGATGACTCTCCGCCTGTTAAATTCCAGTGCCACTGCACATTCTGCATTAGATACTTGAACGCCCTGATTTCTGTATATTCCTTATCATCTCTTTTATAACTTCCATCTGAATTCATAATCCGCCAAGCCATTGTTCCTTCCGTTTCTTTATCTAACCAGTTCGGTCGAAGCCAGATTCTTGGATGTTCCGAAATGATTAGATCTGCAGTGGAAGTGATCCCCGATTTTATTTGTTCTTCTATAGTATTGGACAAAACAGAGCTTACCAACCCGCATATCATTACTAGAGCGATTGAACCAATTATAATGTATCTATACATGACAAAACCTCCTTAACCATCTTGTTACAATTACTAAGCATTATTCATTTGATACTATTGTAATAAGATCATCTTTCGTGTTGATGAATATTGTTTGCTTGTTAAGCAATAAAAATATACCCCACTGGGAATCCTCACACCATTATCATCTACTCCCTCCCAGCTCACCGTCTTCCACCCCGACGACTGGTATCCCTGTATCAAAGTTGCAACTCTTTGACCTAAAGAATTAAAAATTGATAAATCAACAAAATCATTGCTCGGTAAACTGAAATTAATCGTTGTCTTCGGATTAAATGGATTTGGGTAGTTTTGCTGCAAATTAAAGCGGTTAGGCACCTTAACCATCACTTCTGTAGAAGAGGTTGTGCTTCCTAAATCTTCCCACCAGGTCTCCGGGAGAGAGAGCTGATAAACCTCTATTCTACCTCCAGGGTTATCCCAGTTACTACCAAAAAAATGCTTTAACCCGTCAGTAGTGATAGCACCAATTGTCTTTCCCCAATAACCAGCATCAGGGGAATGTCTGTGGGCTACTCTCCAAATTTTGGGATTCTCTTTTAACTCAAGCATAAAAAATGACTCATCCATCCATGTGCCAGGTCGAAGAGAAGTATTGACCATTACCCAACCTGGCCTTTTTACATTGTTCCCTGAAAAATGCAATCCTATAGAACCTTTTGAGAAATCTATAGGAATCAACTTTGTTCTCTTTCCTGTCTTTATATCACTCATTTCAATCCAATCTGTCCTAGTATTCTGAAAAACAAACACCTCGTTGCCCTCAGCATCTATAGCAAAATCACCATGACTTACATTATGAAATAGTTGAACTGGATTGGTAAAGTCTCTGTCATAAGAAGTTGTTCCTCCATAAAAACCAATGACTACTTTTTCACCTGACATGCTCATACTGACCCAATCATAACCACCTTCTGGATTTTTCATCTCACCTACTATAGCATCGTTCTCCTTATCATAAACTACAAAAGCTAAGGTTTTGGAACTTGTTCGGATAGCAAAAGCCCAGTACTTACTGTCACTAGAAGAGTCTCCCTCATATACAGAATGAACAGTACTTGCCTCTGGATATTCATTGCTAAAATCGTGAAGTAGGATAGAGCTGTCATCAGTGATATTGTACTGATAAAAGTTAGTTCGTTTATTAACATAATAAAAAGTATTTGGATCTTGATGATCCCATCTTGGCTCTATATCAGTATATTGAGGTGTACTTAATTGCCTGAGCATTTGAAAAGTATGAGCATCATAAAGATACCACCTACCACTCGTCCCTCTCAAAATGATATAGCTTCCATCCGAATTTTGTGGATCAAATTTAGAATATTCATTACTTATCCCGCTATCCCTGTATCCATCTATATCTTTATCTGTAACTCTTGTAATAGTTATATGAAAATTCGGATCCTCAAATGGCACACCTTTTTCTGGTTTGGGGATATCAGGTATAGGATAAACTTTGGTTCCCATGACATAATCAAATACATAAGCCATCCCTGATAAGGTTACCCCCAATATCAGCCCTAAGAAAACTATCTTTTTCATCTTCATCATCCTCCTAAGAATATGTTGACTATTTCCTGTACATCTAAGACATTCACACTTCCATCTTGATTTGCATCTGTTCTATTTATAATATCTGGATTTAGTCTCAGTTGCTAAGAATATATTGACACACAGTTGCACAGCTAAGATATTGACAAGACTTTAGATATTTTAGTATAAAATTTGTGTCTGTTAATATATCACAATTTTCTGAGGACTTTCCTCAAAATTTAAGGTTAATTCAACATAATAACTTTATTTTTAATAAGTAACGATAAATAAGATCTATAAAGAATGAGCAATGCGCCCGCTTATTACATGATTCATAGCCTATTCCACTCCACCGCCATCCCACATTACGTATAGTGAATTTAAATAACCGAAAATGCTTGTTATGTCCTCGATCGTCTAACTGTATAATCCTCCAGGCATAGCTACCGTAGTCGTCTTTATTCAAATCCCACTCGCCTTTAAGTCAGATTCTAGGATGTTCCCGAACGATCAAATCTGTGGTGGAAGTGACCTCCAATTTTATTTGTTCTTCTATATTACCGGAAAACGGAAGCTGCCTGCCCATATACAATTACTGAAACAATTAGACAAATTACAATACACCTGCATATCATAAAACCTCCTTTCCCATCTTCCTACACTCCCCGATCATTATTTATATTACCTCACTGCAATAAGACCATTTTTCTTGTTGATGAATATTGTTTGCTTGTTAAGCAATAAAAATATATCCCACTGGGAATCCTCATACCATTATCATCCACTCCCTCCCAGTTCACCGTCTTCCATCCCAACGACTGGTATCCCCGTATTAAAGTTGCAATCCTTTGTCCTAAAGAGTTAATAATTGATAAATCAACAAAAGCATTGCTCTGTAAACTGAATTTAATCTTAGTCTTCGGATTAAATGGATTTGGGTAGTTTTGCTGTAAATTAAACTGGTCAGGCACTTTAACAACTACTTCTATTTGTCTAAAGTATCTAAAGGAACCATCTAAATCAATCTGTTTCAAACGGTAATAATAACGCCCTGTTTCTAAGTTTTCGTCAACAAACCCATAAACTTTAGCCGATGTAGTTGTCCCTTGTCCCTTGACAAAACCAATTTTATTGCAAACACCCTCCCTGGAACTGCGCTCAACCTCGAAGCCAAAGTTATTGGTCTCTGAGGTGGTCTGCCAGTTTAGTCGCACAGTATTACCTTTAACTGATGCTTCGAAAGTACTTAATTCTACTGATACAGTTGGGCTGTATTCGAATGCACCAATATCCTGTGCGGCTCCAGTATAAGGAAGTCCTACATCTGTGCCAGCATCAATAGCAGGGCTGTTTTCTTGGAGATGAAAATCAGCTTCATCGACATTAACAAACAAAGGATTACCAAATACAGGATTAACATCAGTCACACCATTACCATCTGATTCTGGTTGGTAGTAAAGGTTATGGCTTACAACGAGATTATTTAAGCTACTTGAAATCTCTATCTGAGCTCGTTTATTAGAAGAAAAGATATTGTTCTTTATGGTAATATCATCTACATCAGAGGCAGTAATACTTATCCCACTCCGCTCATTCCCATATATAACATTGTTAAAAATATCAACATTCCTTATATGTCCCTGAAAAGCAATACGAATTCCATTAGCTGCATTATTAATAGTGACATTATTTCTTATTACCACACCATCAATGTCAATAGGTGGCTTGCTACCATCACCACCAGAAATAATAAAACCCGAGCTTCTCACTGAACCGACAACCGTGTTGTTTTCTACCAAAAGATTTTTAATTGATACACTGCCTTCAGATGGATATTTTTCCTCATCATAGATATGAATGCCATATTTTAACGCTCCTCTTACATAATTATTTCTGATTATGTTATTGCTTCCATGCATGATGTATAATCCATGACTACCGGCATTAGTTAAATTGACAGTATTGCCCTGAACCAAGCCATTGTTGCAGATATAATAAAGTGCCGGGGATGCTCCTGTAAATACATTATCTAAAATTTCTATATGCTCATGTATTCCTTCAGAATAACTGACAACCTTTGCATATGAGCTTCCTGTTAAATGTAAACCTTGAATACGGATATAATCATCATCAGGAAGCAATCTGGCATTGGTGAATATGGGTGTCTCTCCTGGATAAGCCTTCAAGGTCCAAAACTGGTTGTTACTGCCGCCACCTCCTCTAAGCCACATTTGACTTTCAATGTAGGTGCCTCCTCTAACATAGACAGTATCTCCTCCACCGGAATTACGCCAGGCATGAATAACTGTCCGCCATGGTGATGAAAGGGAACCGTCGTTACCATCGCTGCCCTCCGTAGATACAAAAAAGATACCGGCAAGAGCTTGCGAACAAAACATAATCAATACTGCATACAATATTAGAATCTTCTTAAATCGATTGAAGCAAGAGTGCTGCATGATTTTTCCTCTTATCTCTTGACAAATAAATAAGTCATATCGTATTAACCTTTTATTCCATTTTGATCAGAAAGTAAGTATTTAATATTAGAAGATCGTTCGCCAAACCAAAACATATTCTTTATGCCTTGCTACTTTTCACCTCAATTTCTAGTAACTCATAAATCGCCAAGTATGATGGCAATTAATATGCCAAAAGATGCCGGAGGCCATTAGGTATACCAGCCTTTAGTTAGCTTTTCAAAAACAATACTATGTCTTCGTAGGTATAAACAGTAAATTTAAGTAACTATGATAGAGAATTAGTTTGCCAATCAATCGATTTGGTTTATTTATGCAACCTTTTTAAATGTTTTCAAATCATATTTTAATTTCAAAATTGAATATCATCTACAAAATTGAAATATCTTATCGACTGCTGATTTGTCAATAATAATTTCATAAGATTTATCTTTTTTTATTTTCCGTATCAAAGGGAACTGGGACATTATACTGCAACTTTAATTCATTATATATCCTATCCATCTTTTTCTTTATAATATTCCAATCGTAATATTTCTCAATGACCCTTCTCCCTGCCGCGCCCAATTTTTTGGCGACGTCAAGATGTTTTAGTAAATAAATAACCTTATTGGCAAATTCCTTAGGATCATCAGCAATCATAATACTTTCATCTGGTACGACCTCAATTCCCTCCGCACCAATAGAAGTCGTAACTACTGCTTTTCCAAGCGAGAGCGCATTGAGCACTTTTATCTTAGTTCCGCTGCCGCTCCTTATTGGGGCGATAAATACAGCCGCTTGCTGAACATAAAACCTAATATCATCCACAAAGCCATGCGCTCTTATCAGAGGATTTTCTAATACCTTCTTCTCTAATTTTTTCGTGGGCCATCCACCCACAAAATCAACTTCAACCTCTGGAATTTTCATTCTTATCAAAGGCAATATTTCATCTAAGAAATAGTCGACTGCATCTGAGTTATAAGGACCGCTCATGCCACCAACCCATATTAAGCGGTTCTCCACAATGGGAAAGTCTGAATATTTAAAATATTGGATATCAACACCATTGGGAATTACTGCAAAATTATCACTTTTACACAATGTTTTTAATATCTTTTCGTCATAATGAGAAACGACAATGCACTTATCACATTTTGAGCACCTATTCTTCTCAAAACTTCGTAATTTGAAATATTGGTAGAAGAGAAATAGTTTAATAAAATAATTCTTTTCAACCTGCATCCATCTATACAACCGCAAGGATTCGACATTGTGATTAGTTAATACCGTTGGCACTGAATTTAAATCAGAATAATAAATCGACAATGGTAACAGGTCAAGATGCACAAGATCAATTTCAACTTCAGAAAGAATTTCTCTGATTCTTCTACTAGCATCTTTATTATAATATTTAAGCGCTATATAAGGCAACTGTGAAAATAGATTTTTGATAATATTCCAATAGAAAGGAATGCTGAAATCATCCTTTTGTATAAAATAAATATCAACACTTTCACACAATGTTTGCAACTCTTTTGTATATCTAAGTTCTTTCTTTTCCTTGACAAAGCCGATAAAAAATATCTTATGATTTTCTGATAATAACCTTAATATATTAAAAGTTCTTAAACGATGGCCTCCAATGGGAGGATAAGGAATCTCTGTAGAAATGAATAAAATGTTCATTGTGATAATCCACTACATATTCAAATAAATAAATCGATAGAATTTTCTATATTTATTTAATCCAATTCTTCTTTTAGAGTATTTTTAATAAGACTTTCGATTTTAATTTTATTAAAGAGTTCCGGTCTTTTTATGATAATCTTTAGAATTTTTTCCATATTATAACTATCTTTTATTGTACTCACTAAGGATTGGATTGTAACTTTTAGCTATATTTTAATACCAATAAAATCAATTAATTAATACATTTAGATTTATTACATTTTAAACCTAAACGAGTATAGAGCGATGATATGAAAATTCCAATATAGCCTATTTCATCAGTTATAAAGATTTTTCATCTTTATTTTCCCATTGATTACTCCTTGCAAGCAATTAATTTTAATTTTTGTCCCGAGGATTAGTAGCATGCCTGAATATTCTAAATATACTGGTATTTCTTCCCTTTAACCAAAAGTTGGTGATTCACTATCCATTTTGACTCGAAAATATTAATCTAGAATGATTAGCCAAAAATGTAGGTTGGATAATGAATAGTGTTCACCTAATACCTTATGGATTCATGTTCCATGGTATAGTTCGCGGAACGCCCTAACACTGTATTTGAGGGATTTTACGAGACTTTTACGAGCCAGCGTGGAAACAGGTTGGTAAGACACTTGAAGAAACCGCCCCAAAACAGGTATTCTCTCCAATGCCCTAATTCTTCCTGCGTAGGAGTCTAATTTCATCGCTTCTATTCTCTTTACCGTATCCGGATATAGAACAACCATTTCCTCTTCTAAATTGAGGGCAAGAGCAGGATCTATCGAAGCCAACTTTCCGATCAATGAAATCCTCTCCTCAGGACTCATGAACCTCGGATCGGCACTCATAGCAGCGACACTGAAGTTTAAACCCTCATCTCTTAGATGGCGAATAGCTTGAAAAGGAAGATCGAAAGCTTCAGGTGCGGCTCCGGTCTTCTGTGTAAAATCGCTGGCAGTTCCCGCCTTCAGAGAAACTCGGATATAGACCTTTCGGAATTGTGAGAGACTTCGTACATAGTCCTTATCAACCCCGAATAAAATACCGTTGGTTTCCAAAACGAAGCGGTCGAACTCCGAGCGCTCTACCAATTCTATCAACTCCAGGAGGTGCTCCTTCCCGATTGTAGGTTCAGCATCTGAGATTCTAATCTGTCTAAGGTGTTTTTTCTTGGCTTCGCTCGTTAGTCTTTCGAATGCCTCCTGAGGCGAATAGAAGTCAGATGTTTTGACTAAGCGATCACGGGTCTCACTGGCCCAGCAGTAGATACACCTTAAACAGCAGCCTACAACATATCCTGTAGCTATACCTGTTTTATAGTTTATCGTCCAACCAAAACGAGAATATCTCCTCTTGTTTCCCTTGCATACTACGCGTTCCGTCGCTTCAGCTACACGAACAGGATCAAATGCTTTAAATCCTGGTGTTAAATGACTGGGACACAGATCAGTTGGTGTGCATGTATCTGATTCCATATAATGTTCCTCCGTATTTTATTGCCATAGTATTAAAATTTATATATAAATTATCTGTTATTTTGAATATGATCTATTCATATGATATTAGAATTGTTATCTGGCATTTATTGTTCTATCTCGTACTTATGCAATAAAATTCCTTTTCATGCTCAGATTTTGTCTGAGGCGGAAAAAGCAAAATTCCATTATAAAAAAAATATTTTAAACCAGTAGAAAACTAAAGAATCGATTGGTTTCTTCCAACCTACTGACTATTTGAATACCATTCGGACAGACAGCCTCACATTTTTTACAATCATCGCATCGATCATAAAATCGTCTTTTTGCTGGAATCTCCCGATAGGTGCTCATCGCTGTTTGTGGATCACCCAATTGGTCGTAATAATATGCTTTGCATCTCAGTAGTATTGAGATTTCAATATGCTGTGGGCAGACACGTTCGCATTCACCACACATCATGCAGTTATTGGAGCGGCTCTGTTGGGCATATTTATAGAGCAAAAAATCTTCTTGCGATGTTAAAGTTTCTTTTGTTGCTTTGAGAAAGAGATCGAACTTTTCGAAAGTTGAGAATCCTTTATTGATTGTTGTAACGGCAGGATTTTTTAAGACCTTTTTGAGAAAGGCAATTTGCAATTTGCGATCATTCACGCCTTTCATGGTCTTCATCGCCATAATACCGATTCTTTTTTCTTGGGCTTCTCTCAGTTCTTCGGACAATGCTTCAAAACTGGGCTGATTCAAAACGGGCATAATTAACGAGTATAGTCCACCCTTAATACCCTGCTCAACACATTTTTTCACTTGTCTATGAGTGGTCAAACCTGCGTAGCGAACCTTGCCCTGTTTTTTCCAGGTTTGAAAAAGCTCTTTAATTTTAGGATCTTTGACCTTCTTTGCTTTATGTCGATTGAACATAATGAAATCGATGTAGTCGGTATTTAATATTTTTAAGATTTCATCAATATCACGTGGTGAGCCGTCATAAAAAGAATCTTTGAATGCAATGTAGACATTATCTCGTTTTTCTTTGAGTACGGCTGCTAGTTCTTTAATTGAATTTCCATTGTTATATCCTTCAGACATGTGGACTAAATTAACGCCATGATCTATGGCATAATAGGCAACCGACCGTTGAAGCCCAATACCGCCCAAGCTAAGGACAGAAAAATAGATATCTGTGTCTCCCAAACGCCGGTATCGCATCTCTGAATTGTAATTCAAGATTTTTTTGGTCTCGACCTTTTGGCCTTGGTTTTGTTTTTCGGTTTGAATCGTTGGAATAAATCCAATCGCCGCCGCAGCGAATGTGCTGGTCTGTAAAAATTTTCTTCTGGTTAAGTGATTATCTTTTTTATTCATGCCCACTCCTATTGACAAAGAAAAATGGTCTTTTGAAGTTACTTTACTTTAACCCATCTAGCTACTGGTATGTTTTATTTTCGAAATGCTTGTTTTGCAGATTTAACAGTATTTTTCATTAACATAATAATCGTCATGGGACCCACTCCCCCAGGAACTGGAGTAATTGCTTTGACCTTCTGTGAAACAGACTCAAAATGGACATCACCTATTAATCGATAACCTTTTTTTGCTTCAGGTGCATTCACTCTATTCACGCCAACATCAACAACAATCGCCTGCTCACTAACCATATCTGCTGTAACAAATTCAGGTCTGCCAATTGCAGCGATAAGAATGTCAGCTAATTTTGTTAATTGACTTAAATATTTTGTGCCTGTGTGGCAAATTGTAACTGTTGCATTAGCTCCTTGAGCTTTTCTAACAAGTATATTGGCTAAAGGTAATCCAACAATATGACTCCTGCCTATGATAACCACATGTTTTTTTTCGGGATTGTGTCCACTTCGTAAAAGCAATTCCTGAATTCCTGCAGGGGTACAAGGTAAAAACGTATCCTCCCCTTTCATCATTTTACCCCAGCTTGCTGGGTGTAAACCGTCAACATCCTTATTTTCAGGAATTGAATTAATGACGTTTCTCTCATCAATATGTTTAGGTAGAGGTAACTGAACTAAAATGCCATGTATCTCATCATCAATTTTTAAATCGTTTATAATACCAAGCAATTCACTCTCTTTTATTTCTGATGAAAGTTTAAAACTTTTAGTTAAGATGCCAAGTTCGTTACACATTCTCTCTTTCATTTGAACATAGACAGCAGAAGCTGGATCATCGCCTACCAGTACTGTTGCTAATCCAGGTGTATTCCCCTGATTTTTAAGAACAGCTATTTCCTCTTTTAATTCCTCTCGAATCTGTCCTGCAATTTTTTTGCCATCAATAATTTCAGCATTCATAGGATTAAATAGTTCCTTCGTTATCTATTGAAAATAATAATCTTTTTATGCTCTTAGATTAAAATTGGTGTAATAATTTTTTATTGCTCCTTATATATGATTTCATTAAATACCACAATGAACTATAAATAATAAACTCTACAAATAGTACTGATATATTTGCTACAACTGTTTTACGGATAAAAATCCGAAAGTTAGAAATACCTGCAAATGGATGGTATTCTACAATATATAGCCCATATACTCCTGCAATAATCAATGATAATGATACTATTGAAAAGATAAGGACAAATTTAGATTTTTCAGATAGAAAATTCTTGGATTTCACTATTTGTTTTGGAGCTTTTTTATACCATTTAGTAAGATAATAGGTAATTACTATTGCTCCAAATAATGTGCTGCCATGCTGAAGCAGTCTACAAATACTAATGTTCTCTTTAGAAGTTATATAAAAGGTATAATTTAAAACTGGTAAACTCTGCGCCACCAAACCATTTGAATTTGTTATTGAATCCCATGCAATATGTGTAAGAGATCCAATCATTATAGATAAGATAATCAAAATAAATCGGTTAAATGGCCTAAAGTGAAAATTAACTGCCAAAGGATATAATCGTTTCTGTAGGTTAGCAGGCAATAAAGACAAGGCTGGAAATTTTATAAGCTTATGAAATAAAAAAAGTATAATCAATCCTACTGGAATACAAAAAAGAAATATTCCAAATAGAGAATGACCAATATTAACATCATCAGAAAAAAAAATAAAATATTCAAAATCGGGTGTCATACTACCAATGACAAGCGCCGAAAGGATTAATTTCCGACGGGCAAACGGTAATACAACTGCAGGATGTGATAAAGTAAAAGGCATAACGTTTTTCCTTACCAATATTAATAAAAAATAAAAAGATAGACATTTTATGCGAGAAATAGTTTTCACTTCTCTACATGGAAATCGTAAAATCTATTTATGCCCTCGCATCCTGTAATCCCTACATAAAAATTATTTGGCAATAAATCATCTATATATCCCATTTCATGTCCATCTACAAAAACAGAAAGCATTTTGCTAGTCTTTTGCTGTGTAAGCTTTGTTTTAAGTGTATATTTAGTATTCGGTTTTAATTTAAATCGAAAGTACGCTGCCTTTTTCCATGAAGGTTTCCCATCCTTGAAGTAGTGGTGCCACACATTAACTCCCTGATCAAATATAGCAATCTCAAAATGCTCCCGATATTCATTTCGGCCTTTTTTATCTTTACCCAGGTCAGGTGCAATAACGATTATAGGTGCCATGCGGTCAGCAAACTCCATTGTAGAACTTATGGTAATATTTAGATTAAATTTCCTGTTTAGCACCATGCTTGTGTATGTTTTGTGCGCATACTTGCCGATTAATTCCTCTGGTTTTGACCCTGGCGGGATTTCATTTTCTATGAAATAATCTCTTTGAATCCAACCACCAAAATGATCCCACCTCGGACTTTTTACCAAAATCCATTCGGAAGGATTCCATTTACCTGTTGAAAAAGAAGTATAAAATTTTTGTCCAATTGAATTATTGACAGTAATTTGAAATATAATAAAAATAACAATACAATTAAATATATTCACTTAGTTATCTCCTTATATTAAAACCTGTAACCTTGTTAGCAATTCAATCCGTCAAATCTTCTAACTTAGAAATATACCGATTCTAAATTATGAGCTCTCTTAAAATGCACAATTTAACCAAGATGTGAACTATGGATTTCTTGTATTTTAGATCATTTTTATGCTAAAGGGACTATAACATTCTGTATATCCCCCCTTATATAAAGCCGCTGTGTTCGTGGACAAACTGTTAAACAGCAAACCACAACATATCCTGTAGCTATACTTATTTCATATTTATATTTGAGTTTGCTCTAAAAACTGATTCCATCGCTAATTTATGGTAATTTAACCATAAAAAGAACAATAACTTATAAAAGCGATGGAATCGGTGACCAACCTTTTTAGACCGGACTCATATTTGTAAAGCCCAAAATTTTAGTTTGGACTGTTTGAATCACTACTGTTTTGATGATAATTGCGATACTGCCATCGATATCCTAACTCAGTCACCCTCATCCACATAAATAACCAGAGATTCATTTTCCTTTCGGTAGACCGTAACCACATATAAAGTGGCTCCGTCCGACATCCCCTCCTCAATTTTGCTTCATAATTTGCTGCGCCAAAGTAGATTCGCTGTGCTCCTTGCGCAATAGCTTCTCGAATAGGCGCATAGAAAAACACATTGAAGTAGGTATAATCCTGGTCTTCTTCGGCATACTCCTGACCTGATAGAAAAACATGCCATATATCCTTCCCTTCAAAAACAAGTGAATAGCCACGAAGGCGACCATCTTTGAATGCGCAGTAAGCGGTTGCAGTTCCGAAACAATAAGACGATAGTTCGTTAAAGAACTTTGGCGTGAGAGGGGACTCTTTTCCAGTGTATCGACGGTGAGTATTACTAAAAAGATGTGCAAACTCTTCACTAAATGGTTTAAAATCGATCACTCGCTCGATCACTATCCCAGCTTTTTTATTCTTATTTATCTCCCGCTTTATATTCCCAGCCATATGGTGATGGTTATTTTTGATATATTTTGTATAACCTTCAAAGTCATCCCAGGAAATATCGATAAATGTGGTTGGGACAACAAAGCTTTTATGAAATTTGTGAGCAGACAGAGATTTGGAAAGAATCCTGTCAAGACCTGAAAGGTAAAAGAATCCATATATTTTCGCTCCCTCCTGTCGAGCCGTTCGCTCCATAGCCGAGATGAGCTCACCTATGATCCTTTCCTTGTCAAGGGGGGAGGCCCACCCGATGTCTGTCTTGTATAACATAGGTGCATAAACAAGGAGAGCTGGAAGCGTTTGAAGACCAAATTGCTGGGCTCGACTTTTGAATCGACCAAGGAGTCGGCCTTCTATTGTCGTATAAAGTTCCTCGTACTGAAGAAAACAAGGAAGAATAGCAACCTCTTTATCATTCTGCAAAGCAATAAGGTGACGAGGGTGCGCTCTAACTGGCTGTGTGACCTGGATCAATCGTAACCAATCGTAAGATAGGATGGGATCGGTAAAGAAAGCCTCCCAGATTTTTTTATCCACTTGGGTAATGCTGTCCACGACCTTAACGGTATAATGCATCTTCTTAGACCACCTTTCATCTAGTTTTTTACACTTACTTTATAGCCATAGTGTCAAAATTTAATAGAATAATTTCTATAGCGATATTTTAGAGAATTAAAATACTCACTCTATATTTGAAATGAAATATCTTAATTTTCCAGATTTTTCTGGTTCAATCTCAGAGACAAATTCATATCTTATTCGTATTGAAGAGCCCAGATATTTTATTAGTTTCCTTTTATATTCTTCCATAACCTGATCTGTTAATTCTGGTCTCCTTACAATCTTTATGTTTAGTGTGTCTTTATTATTCTGTACTGCCCGAAATTGCTTAATACCATGTGCGAATGTATACTCGAGTATAGCATCGTTAATGTATCGGCCATCCGGTGTAACAATAAAAGTAGAATCTCTCCCAGCTAATGATGAAATGACAGGAAAATTTATTCTACAATTGCAGCTATTTCCTGAAATAGCTCCCATATCGCCAATCTTATATCGAATCAATGGATTATATTCATTATTTAATTCAGTTGCAATCAGTTCACCAGTATTCTCGGATTTATTACTGTTAACCGACTCCAAATAGACGTGATCAGCATTGATATGCAAATTACCCTTTGAACATTCAAAGGCTAAAATCCCAATTTCAGTGCATCCATATTCATTGACCACTTTACAACCAAAAGCCTTCTCGATAGCCTCTCTTTGAAAATTATAAAGGATTTCACCTGTGGTGATAATAGCCAATAAATTCAACTCTCTGAAGTCATATCCTTTTTCCAAAATCCAGGTAGCATATTTGTGCAGGACAGATGGATAACCATAAAAGTATCGAGGTCGAAACTTTTTCAACTTTTTTGTAAAAGCAACTAGTGATTTTTCATGGATGTCAAAAGCAGATAGACGTATTCTATTAGCAATTAAATCTTTGAGTTTTTCTTTCAAAAAGTACTTTGTTGATATTGGAAGCCCCCAAAACCTTGCCTGTCGATGTCCTATTTCGATTCCATACTGTTTGTAACAACGATACATAACTGCACGCCCATACGCGCTCTTATCTCTATCTTTCACCACTATCAATGGATTACCACTAGAGCCGCCCGTTAGCTCCTTACTAACTCTTTTCCGAATCTCTTGGTTGATAATATCAGAATAATTAACACGAACCATATCCTTGCTCAAAATTGGAATAGACTCGATATCGTCAGGAAAATGTAGTTTATCGAGAACAACACCAGCCTCATCAAACAACTTTCTATAGAATGGAATGTTGGTATATGCATTTTTTAATGTTTTATGAAACTTGGCATTCTGTATCTTCTTAATTTCATCAGATGAAAGCAATGGGATGTTGTCAATTTCACGTAAATATTTAAAGATCTTCTCACCTCTTGTAAATTGCACAAACCTGTGTACCATCTGTCCAGCAATCCATTCATTCATGATACTTACAAACCTCCCATACTATCAATAAATATTAAAACATCGATTAAAGCTCCACTCTGTAAATAAAACGATAGATTTTTCTATAATTATTTAATCCAATTATTTTTTTTACTATATTCTTAATAAAATTTTCGCTTTTCATCTTATAATATAATTCCGATCTTTTAGTGACAATCTGATGGAATTTATCTATATTATAACCATATTTTATTGGTATTCTCCCAATTCTAATTGGATTAATGGTTAAATTAATTTCATAGGGCCATGATGTGAAAATTCCCACATAGCCTACCTCATCTGCGATTCTAAATACATTTTTATTCCAACTTCCATGTGGCAAACTCAAGTATTTAACTTCTTTTCCTATCTCTTTTTCGATGATCTTTTTTGACTCAGATAACTCATAAAATATCTCCTTTTCGCTAAGTTCTCCCAAAGGCGAGTGTGTCATAGTATGGGATTGGATGGAAAATCCGTTAGAGGCTAATTCTCGAAGCTGATCCCAATTCATATATCTATCTGTTGAAATGTATCCTACAAAAACGAAAATTGTAGCTGTAAACTGACATCTTTTCAAAACAGGAAATGCAAATTCATGATTTCCAACGAAACCATCGTCAAAAGTTAGCATGCATATTTTCTTTTCATTTGCTTGGTGATGAATTATTTCATCGGGTGAAACGGTTTCATATCCATTTTCGTAAAGAAATTCCATCTGTTCTTCAAATTTTTGAGTAAGAAGTGAATAGTTTGGATCAATTCTCCTGATTTTTTTTTGCCTCTCCGGATTGTTTGTCACTTCATGATACATCAATACTGGAATTCTACTAGTGTGCGTTTCCGATTCTCTCAACGGACTCTTCATCCCATTCTCCAAATTATAATTTTAGCAGAATTATCTAGTTAGGATAAGCCATATAATTAAAATAATTATTTTCGAAATCAATGGACAATTAGTGATTTTCTCTTTAAATTCTTACATTTCAAAATATGATCATATATTTTTATATATTCCTTCACCATTTTTTTTGATGAAAATTCACGAACAATTTTATTATACGCATTTTTTGCGATTAAATCGGCTTTATCTTTATTTCGTAATAAATCTATCATGCTCTTTGTCAATTCATCGACATCTCTTGGCTTAATTAAAATACCTGTTTCATTATTGATAATGACCTTAGGTATAGCACCGACACCAGAAGCAATTATAGGCTTTTTGGCCGCCATTGCTTCTAGTAAAACCATTGGGAGCCCTTCAGATAGAGATGGTAAAACAAAAATATCTATTGCTACCAAAATTTCTGGTATATCTTTGCGAATGCCCGTAAATACGAAATTATTTTCTAATGATAGTTCCACGACTTTATCTTGTAGTTTTTGTTTTAAGGAACCATCTCCAACAATTAAAAAAATAGTATCAGGAAAAACTTTCAAAAACTGTATAGTTGATTCTATAAGAAAGATATGACCTTTTTGTTCATCTAATCTCCCGATTGTTCCAATGACTTTAAAATGTGAAGCTATATTTAACTTTTTGCGAATATTATTGGTATCAAAAGAACCTTTAAACCTATTTAAATCAATCCCATTATCAATAGTTGAGACTTTACTTGGAGAAACTCCCCAATTTAAAACTTCGGTTCTCAGCTCATCTGACACCGTTACAATCTTATCAAATCGTTTTATCCATAACTTATCCAATGACTCGTAAATTCTATTCTTAAAACCTCCTCCAGTCCATAGATGACAGGTGGTAATCAAGGATACATTTCTAAATAAATTTGCTATTAGCGCATAAAAGTTAGATTTATAGCCATGCGAATGGATAATATCTATATTATTTCTTTTTATAAAATTACCAACAGCCTTAACCGATCTTATGTCAAATTGTCCATTACAGGTAAATATTTTTACTTTCAAATTATACTTCTTTGCTTCTTCTACAATTTCTGTATGAGGGCTGTGAGTATTATTAAAAACTCCAATAATAGGTTCAAAATTAGTAGAAAGAAGTTCTTTTGCCAATTCGATAATTACATTTTCAGCTCCGAAAAAGCCTGAGCTACTAACTAATTGTAAAATCTTTTTTTTATTCATTGGATCTCCAGGGTGATATTCTTATTAAAAGAATCGATATTATACTTAGTGCCTTGGTGGTTGAAATTTATGAATAATTGAAGTGAGAAAGATAGTTGTTGGAATATTATATGAATTATGGATTTTTAAAAATATACCGAGCACATCGTTTTGAAAATTGTTGTTAAGTCAGAGTATTGGGCTTGCCAACCGAGTAATTTATGGGCTAATTCTGAACTGGCAATTAATTTTGCTGGATCACCAGCACGGCGCCCAACAATTTCATAAGGGATGTCTTTTCCAATCACTGATTTTGCTATGTTTATCACTTCCATAACCGAGTGACCACTACCTGTGCCTAAATTAACAACAAGATTTTCGTTCTTCTCTAAAATATAATCCATTGCCAGAAGATGGGCATCTGCTAAATCGGTAACATGAATATAATCACGAATACCTGTCCCATCTCTTGTATTATAATCATCGCCAAAGACTTGCAGCTTTGCTCTGATTCCAGCCGCTACTTCCATCACAACAGGAGAAAGATTAGCTGGATTTTTTTCTTTCCCTCTTATTTTTCCATTTATATCATATCCCGTTGCATTAAAGTAGCGTAATGAACCATACTTAATCCCTTTTAATCGGCTATACCAATCCAAATTCTGTTCCATGATCAATTTCGTATAACCATAATAGTTCGTTGGTCTTAAGGGATGGTTTTCATCGATAGGAAGATACGCTGGATTGCCGTAAACCGCTGCTGAGGATGAGAAAACAAAATATTTCACATTATGATGCAGCATCCCATTTAAAAGGCTGATGGTACCGCCGATATTATTCCTGGCATATTTTGCTGGATCAACCATGGATTCACCAGCCGCCTTCCAGGCTGCAAAGTGAAAAACAACATCAATGTCATGGGAAAATGCTTTATTTATATCCTGTTCGGTTAAAATGTCTCCTTCAATCACTTCCTTCACTCGTGGATCAACATTTTCATGCAAGCCTAATGAAAAATTATCGAGAATGATGACAGAGTACCCTTTATCGCACAAAAACTGGACAATATGACTTCCAATGTATCCTGCTCCGCCTGTGACCATTATATTTTTAATTTGTGTCATTGTTTCTTTATCGTATGATTTTTATTATTAAGAGTTGAAATATAAAGATTCTCTATCTTGTCAATCATTGTTTCGATAGAGAAAATTTTCTCCGCTCTCATTCTTCCAGCTTCTCCCATACTTTTTGCCAAATCTCCATTATTCAAAAGAATAGAAATAGCATCAGCAAGCTTATCACTGTTTTGAGGAGGTACGACAAATCCTGTTTTACCATGAACAACAGCCTCTGAATTTCCGCCGACATCGGTAACTACCAGTGGTATACCCGCAGCCATTGATTCTATTACTGTGTTGGAAAATCCCTCACTCAATGATGGAAGTACTGAAACATCCATAATAGACAAAATATCAGGAATATTGGATCGACCTCCCAGGAAAAAAAAATTATTTTCAAGTTTCAACTTTCGAACCAGCGATTTTAACTTATCATAGTATGCTATATTTACTTGTCCAGGAATACAACTACCTGTGATTATAAATCGTGCTTGGGGAAATTGTTTTACTACCTTTGAAGCAGCATAAATGAAATATTCTATTCCCTTAATAGGTCTTATATTTGCCAAAACTCCCACAATGGGTGAGGAGACGTTTAATTTCAATTCATTCTTTAAAGCATCCTTACGATTTGTTTTATAAAATTTGTTAGTATTTACTCCGTTATAGATAGTAATTATTTTCTCTAAATTAGCTTTTTCCTGTATATGAACTTGATGTTTTACTGCCTCTGATACAGAGATAATTTTAGTTACGAAAGGATTAATAAATCTATAGGCTATCAGAATTTTTTTATTTTTGGAGAATCCCATGTCGCGCTTACTGGAGATGACCACCGGAATTCCTGCTAATTTTGCAAGTAGAGTTCCCCAAATATCTGAACCTTCAAAATAACTATGAAGTATATTGATTTTTTGATGCCTAATCTCTTTGGACAACGCAAAATAATTATTCAAGCCTTTAACTGTCCTAGGGTAAGGTATCTGAATGCACTTAATATTCTTTTGCATCAATACACTTATCATTGGTAATCCTAATTGAAAAGTATAGAGAAAAAATCTAAACCGATTACGATTTATATGGGTCATTATATTCAAAAGATTCAATTCAGCACCACCCATGTTTCTCATTTGATCTATTAAATAAAGGATCGATATTTTCTTCATTCAATCTTACCTTATTTGATCTTCAACCACCGTCTATGTCTTCTGATGTATGTATCAACTATCGGTGTTTGTCTTTCATCCAGAATTTTGAAAATTTAACGATTCCCCACAAAAATCCTAACCCGTAACTCACATGCAGAATGGGAAAAATTATTGGTAATACTGTAAAATATTTAAATTCGCTTTTAATACTGATTTTAAAAGAAACAAAAAGAGCAGTGACCATATACATTAGAGTAACTGAATAGAAGGCAAAAAGCATCGTGTTTGAAAAAATTCCCAATATTCCAGTGGTTATCAGGGAACTGACAAAGGCTGGAGGAACAAATTGCCGTAGCTGCATCCTTTTAAAGTGCTTTTGTAAAACCCGAATTTTCCATAAACCATAGCTAAAGTATTGGTGCCATAGTTTTTTTAAATTAGCCCTGGGATAGTAATATGATTTGATTTTGGGTGTCAAAAAAATTTTACCGCCAAATTTCCTCAAACGATAATTGAATTCATCATCCTGACAACGAACTAACTCCTCATCAAAATATCCGATTTTATCAAACACTTCTCGTCGGTAAGCCCCAAAAGCAATGGTATCTACAAATCCTTCTTTACCAGAAGTTCGAAAATGTGCGTTACCAACGCCAAATGGATACGCCATGGCAAGAGCAATCGCCTTGCCAATAAATGTTTCATTAACACTTTCAATGACACCTCCTACACACTCTACTCTGGTGCGTTGTAAGTATTTAACACATTTACTCAGATAATCTTTTTCAATAATAGCGTGTCCATCCACTCGTACGATAACATTACCTTTTGCATGGCTAAGACCGATGTTTAATGCCTGAGGAACTGTCTGTGAGGGATTATCCAACAATTTAATATTTTTATACTGTTGTTGAAATCTTTCAATTATCTTTCTGGTGCCATCATCCGACAATCCATCGACAACTATAATTTCATAATTTTCATTAGGATAACTTTGACAAACCATTGAACTCAAACACTTGCTGATATATTTATCTTCATTTCTAACAGGTGAGATTATTGAAATAAAAGGTTTCATAATATTCTACAATATATGTTTATTCCTACTTTAACCAATAATAAACCTATAACGTCATTTAGTAACTTTATTACAATATATTGTATATTTTATTGTTAAACAAATACCATATATTGTGTAAATAAAGCTAAGTGTCGTTGTAGGAATAATTAAAATCTAACAATTTAATGGTCTTGAAAGACCATTGTTAAACCTTAACACTATTTCGGACTTATACTTTATCTCTTTTGATTTTCTTACTTGAAAGAAGAGATAGTTTAACAACTTCTCCAGCGAAAAAATATTAATAAAGGAAATCAGGTAAGATTCTCTTTAATAAGAAAGCATCACTGTCTTAGTCAAACAGACCATACTCCTACAACAATGCTTTCGAAGCATATCTAAATACAAAACCTGTTTAAATATTCACTAAAAAGAACATGGTCCGCTTATTCGTGGTTATTGGAATCCTTTGTTCTACTCTCAAAGATTATAATGCTCCGACTAACTAAAGCTAAAGTCACCCAGTAAAAACCCATTACATTCAAGTAATGCCAATTGCAACCAAACATGTTGCCGGTCATGTTACCAAGGGTACAGGCTATAAGACCAAATCCTAAACCCTTTGAGAAACCATCATCTGCTATTTTGTACAACTTCCAGCCAGCTCGGATACCGTAAAAAAAAATCAGGAGAAAGATTAAAATTCCAACCAATCCGAGTTCTGCTGCCGTTTGGATATATGCATTATGCACATGGGGCCTTACCATATCCGACATTCCATCTGTTAACCCTAAGTAGGGAATTACAAAATACCCGACACCATTTATAGGTCTCTGAAGAAATATTTGAATCCCTTGTGCCCACATACCAAACCTTTGTTGAGATGTACCATCAAATTCTCCCTCTTCATGGGTCATTTCAATCCTCTCTACAACTGCCTGTGGTACAAAAGCTTGCCAAGAGAATAAAAATAACACTAAAAATACAAATACCACTCTATTTTTTAGTAATCCTATTAACGATAATCCAACAAAAGCACCTAAGTAACCACCTCTTGCATAGGAAAAAATCAAACAATAAAAATTAAGAGACATTGTTATCCCATAAAGAGCCTTCCGAAATATGTTCTGATCTGACAAGAATACTGATACTAACAACATTGTATATTGCGCGTAAAATATTGCAAGTTCTGCACGCCCTAGATAGCTGAAAGTTCCTTGAGTTCCAAGCTTATCATTATAGTGAGATTTGTCCTGCCATTTTAAAGAATTATAGGTAGTGAAATCCATGGCCAACATGGATAATGTCATTAAGAGAATAAGAATCTTTATATGCTTTGGATCTTTTATATTATTGACTACGATAAGAAAAATGATAGGAAGGATTATAAAATTTTTCCACATTATAAATCTAAAATCATCAAATTTAATAGGAGCTGGGAATCCAAGATAAGAAGCACCCATCCAGAGTTCTATATAAGTCCATAATATCAATGCAAATACAGGCAAATTTAATGGTGTCTTGGTAAAAAATACATGATTGGTCTCTTTTCTAGAATTTAATACCCACTTAATAAGCAACGCAAGAATCAAAATATCAATAAAATCTTTTCCTAGCGGATATTTGTGTATTATATTTATAAGATTCTGAAGCGGGAAAAGAGGAACAATGAAGAAAATTCCGATCTCTATCCGATAGAATAGAGTCAACAGGACGATGACTCCTCCAGAGATATACACCAGGAGTGGTATGATTTTAGAAAGTCCAAGCCCAAATTCCATTTTTAGCCTATTTTCAAAATTAGTAGATGATCAAGGACTGGGATGGTCCCTATGTAAAACTAATTGGAACATTAGAGACAGTGACTCGATATTTCCCAGATCTAGTTTTATCAATCTTATCAACAAAATCATAAGTGACATTAATTTTATCCCCAACCATATCATGTATCTTTTGCTGAAAATCCCTCACATCCCCTTTGCTGATTTCTCCGTTATTTTGAATCTTAATCTCAAGATTTTTCTTATCACTTTGAATCACCTGAAAACCAATAATCCACTTATAATCCTTTAAAATAAGGGAAAAAAATTCACCTGGTATGAAATTTCCATTATCACAAACGATAATATTATGAATTCTCCCTGATACGCTTTTTATCAAAGGGAGTCCTCTACCACAAGGGCAATCCTCATCGCTTAGAACTCCTAAATCGCCTATTTCATATCGTATGAATGGCATAGCAAAATTTGATAAACTAGTTACTATCAATGCACCCAGGTCTTGATTAGTAATCAATTTACTGTTATGTATACATTCGAGATAGACATGTTCAGCGTTAATATGTAGTCCAGAATGTCTGTCACATTCTTGAGCTATACACCCTACTTCCCTAGAACCATACCTATTAAAAACTTTGCAATTAAACGCTTTTTCAATTGCTTCTCTTTGGTAATCATGTAAAATCTCTGCTGAAGAAATAACTGAATATGGACAAATATCTTCTATTTTATTGGCAATCATGAATTGCGCCATAACATAAAGACAAGAAACATATCCGATAATAACTTTAGGTTTAAGGCGTTTAAGCTTTCTAATGTACCTCATTAACATTGGTTCATTCAATTCAAAAGCAGATAAAAAATGAGTGTTAGTCAAGTAACTAGTGATAGTTGCTCTAAGCTTTTTAATTGGTGAAACATTAAAACTTGTTCCCCATATCCATATGTTTGGACATCCAATTTCAAGTCCTGCCCATTTATCTACTCTATGCCCGATAGCATTCTGAATATTGAAAAATTCATTATCCTGATAGAAAATTGTAGGTTCCCCGGTTGAGCCGCCGGTACTATTTTTAATCATTCTATCTTGGTAATTACTCACAACAAGATCATGTAAATTTTCTCGCAAATCAGATTTTCTTAGTATCGGGATATTTACTACATCTTCCAGACTTTTTATGTCTTGAGGCTGTATACCCACTTCATTAAATTTTTTTCTGTAATAAGGTACATTCTGATATGCATGCCTTAATAATTTTTGCAATCTATGCCACTGATTTTCATAAAGCTTTTCTTTAGGAAGCCACTGAGTACGTTCAAATTCTAACCATTTTTTATGAATTTCAGGAAAACATTTTTGGTCAAAAACATGATAAATAAAAAATTTGGAAATATTACGATTCATAAGTGAAAATCTTGTCTTTTAATTAGATATTATTTCATCTAATAATTAATTTGATTACTTTAAGCCTAATATTTTTATCAATACAAAGCAAAACAAAAAAATAAGTTATAATACCAGTAATCGTTTTAATTAAAACAGATAATATCCCGATGTCAAAACCAATAAAATAAATTATAATCGACATTGGTACACAAGCGAATACATATTTGAATATTTTTGGAAATTCAATATGAATTTTCAAGTACTTGAAAGAAACAGCCATGACAAGACCTGTTAGTATAATATAACTTATGAATGTTGCTAACGCTGCACCTAACAAATCCAATCTTGGAATTAAAATGATGTTCAAAATAATATTCAATCCACCACAGATAAACACCAGTAATGGTAATTTTTTTGTTTGTTTATATATAAATAGACCAGAAGCATAAAGAGGATAAAAACTCCATGCAAGAGTTCCTGTTAAAATATAAGGGATAACTACAGCAGCACTTTCATATTTTGATGACGCTAATATAGTTATTATCTGTTTTCCCAAGACAGAAAATCCTATAATCATGGGAATACTTATTAACAATAAGTAATTAAAATTTTTGGATATGAATTCTCTCGTTTCTTCAATACCTTTATTACTATAAAGCTCCATGTACAAAGGAGAAATTGCGTACCACATAGGGAAATATAGTATATCTTTTATATAATAACAAAGATTACTACCTACACTATAGACTCCCACTGCTTCCGAGCCTAAAAAATATTGGATTAAATACCTATCCGAATATATCATAAAAAAGCCCGCTAATTCAAATCCAACAAGAGGAAATCCGTACCATATGCACTCCTTAAAGAAAGGTAATGAAAAACCTTTCAGCTTAATTTTATGCTGTTTGAAAAATAAGTATGAAAGCGTAACGATTACTAAAAACTCAACTAATAATTTACCGCTAAAGAAAATTTCTATCGTTTTCGAAAATATGTAAACAAAGGCCAGACTTAACGCTAAAGCTACATATCGATCAATAATTTTTAAAAGATTGACGGATTTTGTTCTCTGTTCCACTCGAAGAAAATTAATAAATCTTATAATCATAGACCCCGTGATTACCATTCCAGCTACTAATAATAGCAAAATGCCTGGTCTTTCAGATGGGAAAGGATGATATAAAAACTGCCCCAGGATCCAAAATACTGCCCCCACAACTGTTGATAAAATAAGGCAACCCCAAAAGAGTGTCGTATAAAAAACAGAAATATCTTCTTTTCTCTTACCGTTTTTAAATTCATCAAAAAATCTAACCGCTGAATGTTGCAAACCAAATTTTGCCACCGCAAGTAAAATAAATAGCGTTATCGATACCAAATTTAAAATACCATACTGACTTTTAGTAAGAATTCGTGTTAAGATAGGCATCGAAACAAAACCAGCAATCATTAAGATTATATTTCCTATAAAATAATGCGATGATTGCTTGAATAGCTTTATAATTAAATTTTCATTTCCGTTAGTCATAAGCTTAATTCTAATGAGATATTCATCTTCGCCATATTATCCGAGTTCGTGCAATTTACGATTAAACGTTTTAAAAGCAACAATACATTTTTCCCTCTCATCTCAAGGAGAGAAGTGACGATGCAATCTTAATGTATAATTCTTAGTAATTGCTTCGTCTGTAAAAGCGGATTTACTAAGCCAAACCAGCATAGCGTTATTTAGAAATGACATACTAGCTTAGTACTTTTTCCAAAAAAGCCTCACAATTTCTGTAGCAAACATATGAAGTGGGGTATACGGCGGATCTCTCTTTAAAGAATAGGGATCACTCTTCATATCATTTGTACCATACTCTACAGTAGTGACACTTTTAAATCCTATATCAATGCAAAACTGTCTGAGTTCTTCATTAAAGTCGATACTTGTTCCATTTGGAAATGCAAAATGATCTGTGGAAATATGTAATTCATTTTCTATTATCTTCTTTGAAGTAGTGATCTCTTGTTTCGCTTCTTCAATGGACATCTGAGTTAAAATTGGATGTGAATGTGTGTGAGCTCCAAAAGAAATGTTATTTTCGCTCATTTCTTTAATCTCTTCCCAATTTAGCATTCTCCTGTTTTGATTTGTAATAGAATCTCTGTTTACTCCCAATCTATTATAAAGTTCACAAATTAGCTCCCATTTTTTCTTGTTATCAATACGCTTAAGTGCCTCACCAATTTTCTTATTAGCATTTAGTTTTTCCTCTAAAGAGGAAATATTCAAAACTTCATCTTCAAATAGTCGTGGGAATGTTAAGCAGTTAGCGTTTGTATTGAGCAAGGCATATTCTATTTCATCAAGCCAGGTTCGTTTATATGTTCCTAATAGACCAGTAACTAGATATATAGTTGCGGCTAAACCAAATTGCCTCAAAACAGGATAGGCCAGGGTATAGTTATCTCGATATCCATCATCAAAAGTTATAGCAATAGATGGAGCGCTGAAATTTTTTTTATTTTTTATATTACTAATCAAATCATCCATAGATATAATCTTGAACCATTTACTAATGAACAATATTTCTCGCTTAAAATCCTTGATATGATGATGTATTGCTGCACCTTTATAGAGAAATTCATTGGTATTATCATCAACTACTCTGTGATAGACGAGTATAGCCGCTGAATGCTCTTTTTTCACTTTTTTAAATACCATTAAACATAGATGCAATATTCCAGAGTAAAATAATAAAAAATAAAATAGAGCTTTAATCTTCTGTTTAAACAAAGAGTTATTCATTATCATTAACCATCTATTTATACTTAATGATGACTATGCCAAAATTATATTTGACAAAACTCGCAAATTCAGGACTTAGACGTTGTTTCTATCCCACATAAAGCCGTCTGAATCACCATAGGTCAAGAACCAACTATTGAGTTCTGTTATGAGATTCTGAAAACAATGTTTGGTACGGTTTGCAATTAGAACAGGTATAGTCCAACGGCGTTTAAAGAAGAGAAATTTCTTGAAGACTCTTATAAAACGCTTATCTGTTAAATAACAATTAATAACATTAACTTCCTCTTTTTTAAAGAAATTAATGGCAATTTGACATAAGAAGGCAATTGATTGCGAATCATTTGGATCTGATAAGATGTCTACTATTATCCCATTAGTGCCTTCTTCTCCATCCTTTTTTATTTGCAAAACAATATAGCCCGTCAATTTATTATTTCTTTCAGCAGCGAAAATAGTATAATTAGCGAAAGGTTTATCAACATATTTCCAATTCAAGTAATCACTATGTCTTAGTACAATTAATGTGAACTTTTTTGAGATCTCATCAGCGAGGGTATCAAATCGCCGATCAAATTTTTTTATCTGAGAACTAATCATATCCGAATACATTAGTTTGGAGATTACAAAATCAACCAAAAAAAACAGCTCTTGTACCAGGGGGGGGAGTAACCGCAGAAGCAATCTATTCTTAATGATTTTTTTCAACAAAAGCGAAGAGTTTAGAAATTTCACAAAAGAATATGTTTTGAGTTCATGATAACCTCTTCTTTTATGAATCAAATAATTTAGGTGACTCATCCAGAGCATACCAAAGAAGGTATTGGTCATTTCTTCTATCGCGGCAGATAAACGATTAGTGAGAAACACTCCTTGCCCCCCTTTCCTGTATTCGGGATGCACTAACAGATCGTGTGTGAAAAATGCTGATTCTCTTTTGCCATTAACCATAAAATCCACGGGCATTCTTCCCAAATAAGCTATAATCCTAGCTTTATCCTCGATAATTAGATAAGTCGTATAATTGCATGCGGCCGGGTTGTGGCTCGCAATCCAATCCAATAATA
>Ga0209636_10001012_pt1 | contig 28174 bp, 30 predicted proteins | sample DeeMarSWOR152_54_FD_187464 | JGI IMG/M metagenome (GOLD analysis project Ga0209636, IMG submission 187464) | Marine sediment microbial communities from White Oak River estuary, North Carolina - WOR-1-52-54 (SPAdes) (version 2) | ecosystem: Environmental > Aquatic > Marine > Intertidal zone >...
AAGGAACAATCCCTGAAGGTCAGTATGGAGCGGGAACCGTGGAAATCTGGGACCGGGGGAGCTACGTTTTAAAGGAAAAGGACGAAAACAAAATTGTTTTTGAAATCCGAGGAAACAGACTCAAAGGCGATTACTGCTTAGTACAGTTTAAAGGCAAAGGAAAGGAAAACTGGCTGTTCTTCAAAAAATAACTTCTAAAATTATTCTTATTAAGACAATAAGATAACTCGTAAGGAAGAGTCACTGAAAAGAGGAGTAAGAGCGGGTTGTCAAGCCTAATCAATATCATTACAGCAACTTTGGTTGTCAGTCTTTTTTCACTGGTTGGAATATATGCCCTATCTCTAAAAGAAAAAACTTTGCACAATATCCTGTTGATCCTCATCGCTTTTTCCGCCGGGTCAATCCTCGGGGCTGCGTACTTCGACCTTCTCCCAGAGGCCATGAAGCTTGTTGAGGAGTCGCTTGTGTTCATCTACATCACCTTAGGGTTCATCTTGTTCTTCTTCCTCGAGCGGTTCATTTACTGGTACCATGGACACGGGCATGAAGCCGATATATCCGTTGAGATTGCTGATCGGGCTTCCACTAGAGGTTTCGCCTATCTAAACCTCATCGGCGACGGAATCCACAACTTTATTGATGGAATGGTTATCGCCGCCAGCTTCCTGATTGGGTTCTCGGTGGGATTGGCTACAACTGTTGCTGTGATCTTCCATGAGTTTCCTCAAGAAATGGGAGACTATGGGATTCTGGTTTATGCTGGTTTCAAGCGGAGTAGAGCCCTGTTGCTCAATTTTGTGGTAGCATTAATAGTTGTTTTGGGAGGAATTTCCGCAGTTTTCTTCATAGAAGCGGTTGAAGCGTTAAGTGGATTATTGATAGCTCTTTCAGCAGGCGGTTTCATCTATCTGGCAGCTTCCGAATTGATCCCCGAGCTGCAAAAAGAGAAAGGTTTCAAAAAATCTGTCGTTCAATTTGTTATGTTAATTCTAGGGCTTGCCCTCATATGGTCTTTGGGCCTAATCTTTCCCGAATAAAATAATTGTCCGTTGGTCAGCAACTTAATATACAGCGAACAGGCTGATACCAATGGTGCAAACGCATGACTTGTTACACAAGACACTTAAAGGAAATCTTCGATGAGGCAGGCGTTCAATTCACAAAAGAAAACAAAAAACGAGCAGATCAATTTTTTAAGAGCTGGCTTGGCAAGGATGACTGTCCAGATGTCTGGAAGGAACTCAAAATTAGGCTTAACGATACCTCGAAAAGGAAAGATTTGATCAAAAACCTACAGAAAACCTTTGCTTGAAGAAGCTTCTATGTCTTGCTTTCTAACCTTTTTGACGTAAACTGCCGCTTCCATAGCAGCCCTAGCGCCTTCTCCAACGACCGTAGCTACTTGCATCCCACGATCAGTAAAGTAATACGTATTAAAATTTTTGTCTATGTCCCTAAAGGATTTGAGTAATAGTACATATGACCATAAAGTCTAAAAGATTCCGAAGGGCTAATTCTGATGAGGAGAAGCGTTTGTCAAAGGGACCGTCGAAAGATAGGGCATTAGAGGCTCTCGACTTTGTTATAAGTGTTCTTAAGGAGCATGAAAAGGATTTAGATCGTCTGATAGATAGACTAGGCAAAACAACTGTTTCATCTGAAAAAATTGGAAAAGTTGAGGAACGCATCACAACCATTCAAAACGAAATTACCAGTTTAATCAAACTTGTTTCAGCCCTAAGCGAAACCCCGTCCCGTGCCCAAGGACCAACCGTTGTTTTCAAATGCAAAAACTGGGATGAATTCAAAGTTTTAGCAAAAGGTGCAGACGCCGTTTCCCTGAACTTCAAACTGGGAGAAAGGACTTTTCAATCTGACGCCTTGAAGGGCGGGCGGGTTCTCACTTATACCGGAGAGCTTCCTAAAGGCTCGGCGCTGCTGAAGAATTGGGTATGTGACGAGTTAGAGGTTTCTGAAGACAAAATTTTCGAAGGCGTCTTGTCAGTAAAATAGGTGCTCATCTAACGTTCGAATTTCAGTTGACTGATTTCCTGTTTCATTCTCTGCAATTCCTCAGTTACATCCCGAAACCTATTACATACATCTGCTATATTCAACCGTCTTCTTCTCTCATAAATCAAACCTAAAGCCAAAAGAACATAACCCAAGGGATCAGTAAACGGGTCAGGAGACGCTATTAACGTTATTCCAAGTTTCACCAGCCTTGAACCTCCATCTCTCGGACCGGGTTTACCAACTAACCGTTTTATACAACGCGCCTCAACCGCGACTTCACTCATTAACTCAGTCGTCTCTTTAGCGCTCAAACCTAACTCACGGGCATATGAAGCAACCATGCGCTGATAGTCCTTAGGCTCCACGGCTGTTCCCTTTAATTAATAATGTCAACTTTTTATGAATCTTCATAATAAAAAGCTTTAAAACTCAAAAACCCCCAAACGGTCTCCTTTCAAGACTTTAAAGAGGAAAAACTTGCAATAAACAGCCCAAAAAACCTTTTTGCAACCACAATTTTTGAAAGAAAGAATGGAAAATTAGGTTATGCCTATGACGTTTGTTCCTGCAATTCTGTCGGTATATTTCTGGCGTGGGTCCCCCTGAGTGATCAATCCACCGAAAACATCTAGGAGTAGCACTAGGATGAATATTTTGCTTATGTTTCTGATGAAAGCCGCCGCAAAGTCAGGTCTCCTTCCGCCAACTGTGACAACCTGAAATCCCATCACTTTTTTGCCTAAAGTGTATCCGTAGAACGCTTCCGCGAAAGAAAAATACAAAATGAAAAGCAAACCACTAATTAACGGAAACTGCCACCAGCCCCAAAACCATGAAAAGCCAATTGCGAAGGGAACGAAAAGAATCACCGCCAGTATTGCCACCGCAATTACAACTACAATAGCGTCGATGATAAATGCGATGACCCTCCTGATCCAGTGTTCTTGAAGCCGCGGGTCCGACCCGATCATGTCTAAACCAGTTCTTGGAGACACTGGTCTGACTGGAATTTGGGCTTTTGCAGCTGGAAGCAGCGGCGCTCCGCAGTTTGGACAAAACTTTGCCCCCTCAGAAATTTTAGCCCCGCACTTAGAACAGAAAGGCATTCTCAGTCACCGAGACCCTTTTTGTTAAGTTCAGTTTAAAAGTCTAATTGTCCATAATCGCAGTTCTGGGGTGGAAGTTCGAATTTTAGATACCACACAAGTGCCTCTTGATCGTAATGCTTATTTGTAAACAAGACTAACTATTGTTGCTGGTGTCCGAAATTCCTTCTCTTGAGATGATTAGCCGAGACATGGAATCTGTGAGAAGGCAGAAACAAGCCTTAGACAACTTGTTGAAAAATGGAAAAGTTTCACAACTAACATACGAAAAGCTCGCCAAGCAAATCGAAGTTAATATTTCTGAAGTTGAGAAGAGAAGGGCAGCGTCAATTAATAAGATGAAGGATCAAATTGAAAAATTAAAACAGTTGGTTAGTTTATTGGAGCGCTGCTCAGCTGACGCTCGGGTTCGGTATACCACCAGCAAAATTGATAAAGAACCTCTTAGGAATGAGGTAATAACATTTAATTTAGGACTTAAATCTATAAGGAGAGAAATACAAAATCTAGAACGTGCCTCAAAGGAGATGGATGTGAAAATGAGAAGAGAAGTGTTGAAGCCGAAAGAAGGCTTTTACTTCTATGCGAGTGTCGGTAAACCATTGAACGAAGTAGCCCTCAGCCTGCAGGACTTTACGGAGAAAGTCAAGACGATCCCTCTCGATTCCGTTGAATTCCACCAAACGCGAGGAGACTTCTCTAAATGGATTCGGAACATTCTGGGAGACGCCCAGTTAGCCGACGCCATCGAGAAAGTTGGAGGAAAAGGTGAAGAACTCAGGAACCGCGTCATAGACGCTTTGAATCAGAGACTCAGTGAACCAGGATGGGTTAGCGCTACTGCGGCTAAATGCCCAAAATGCGGGACTGAGACCAACCCAGTAAAGACTTGGAAAATGGCTGGAAGACCTAGCAAGACAGGCGAAAGACTGCAACTCACAATAGGATACTATGAATGCCCCGGCTGCCACAAAAAATTCAGAGAAGTAATCGGGAAAGAAAAAATCAGAGCATAGCGGCACCCGCTCGAAGTCAACAGAAATCCAACCAAAACCCGAAAAACATAGTGTTTACTATTTGATTTGATATTTCTTTTCACAGAGAATTATGTTCTTTTTAACCCTTACCCGAAATCTACATCTTCGGTTCACAAAGGCTTTCATTCACAACCGCCTAAAACTAGGCTCATGCCCTCCAAGGAAAAAACATCAGAGACTAACAGCAAGGTCAAAGAGATCGACGAAAAGGAACTTGCAAAAATAGAGCGGGACATCTCAGTCATAGAGAGGGAAATAGAAAGAATTATTTTGGAACAGCGAATCCTTGCTCGCAGCGCAAAAACATTGAAAGAAAAAGAATTTAACTAAGATAAGGGGTCAGCCCGCATCAGTTCTACTGTTTTCTTTCTCCACGGATAAACTCTTCAAATTGTCGTTCAGCGATTTCTAAGGAAACAAGCTTCGGCGGATGTTTAAACGCGTAGGCTGATATGCTCTGTATGGACCCACTTAGTCCTCGATCAAGGGCAACCTTAACCCCCCGGATAACATCGAAAAGCACGGATCCCGCGTTAGGAGCGTCAACAGTGTTAAGCCTTATATCCAGCCGCATGGGGATACCTCCAAAATAAAGCCCTTCAACCCAGAAGTAGCTGTCCCGGCGGTTTTTCATAAAGTCCACGTAGTCTGTGGATCCAGCTACAACAGAAGCCTTGTAAGGCAGAGCGGACTCCACCGACCTCGTTTTCACCGACCTTTTTACCGCTTTCACCCTTTCAAGCGTGTTAAGAGATTCGGTTCCTCCTCCTACATCCAGTTGGTAGGTTTGAGAAACTCGTACACCCCTGTTAGCCAATGTCTTCAACAGAGTTTTATGAAGAATAGTAGCGCCCACTTGGTCAACTAAGTCGTCGCCGACAACCGGTAACCCAGCCTCTTCAAAACGCTTGTTCCAAACCGCATCGCTGGCAATGAACGTAGGTGCTGTGTTGACAAAGGCGCATCCTGCCTTAATCGCTTCCTGCGCATACCACTGTGAGGCTTTCACGGCGCCGCTGGGCAGAAGATTAATGGCTATTTCTGCGTCGCTGTCTCTGAGGCTCTTAGCCACATCAACTTCGCGAGCTTCGTCAACTTTGACTATGTTTTTCAGAAATTCGCCTACACCATCTAAGGTGGGTCCCTTCAAAACCGGTGTGTTTAACCTCGGGACATCAGCGAATTTTGTAGTATTGTTGGGCGGGGAGAAAACGGCTTCCGAGAGGTCCTTTCCAACTTTTCTGGCGTCGACATCAAATGCGGAAACGAATTCTATGTCTCGCGGATGGTAACCGCCGAGGGAAAGGCGCCCAAGCCCTACAGCTTCACCCCCGGTTTTTATGCCTCTGTAATGATAGACGCCTTGAACCAAGGCAGCTGCGCAGTTCCCAACCCCGATCAACGCGACCTTAATTTTAGACACGGCACACACCCTTCTGGTTTGTTATAGGAGAGAACGTCTCTGTTTGTATATGCTTTTTACGGTTTCGGCGTGTTGAGACCGCGTATATAGGTATTCGAAGTGGAGTAAGCTTTATTTATAACTCTGTTATAGAATTTCTCTCTCGGACCTTCTATGCGAAAATTGACCTGAAAAGAAAATCCGCTGAACTAAGCCCTGATCAGTTGGAGTTGATAATTTCATATTTCAACCTGTTTCCGTCATGATCGAACACCGCTAGGTTTTGCTCTGTCTTGTATGGATAGGCAGTTATAACCATTATTTTTCCGTAAAAATGGTTTAAATCTCCGACAGACGGTTTCAGGACACCTGAAGGATGAGAGTGAGCAGTTCCTAAGATGGAGAAATCGATTGGAAGCATATGTAACGGAAAATTGGAAAAGCTCGCTCCGTGGGTTGCAAGTGGCGGTATCTGCAAAGCATCAATTATAATTCGGTGTTTCTCCACCTTTCCCTGTAGAAGAAGAATTGCTTCTCTAGGGTGATGCATCTGAGCATAACTAAGAATGCTGTCTAGGACAGACCGCTCAATCGCAACAGGCTTTCCCACTTTTATCCCTTAATCGTTGAAACATTTCCTCACTGTTCAATGAAACGCGAATTTAAAAGATAACGTTTGCTTTATATTTTGCAACGCCGTAGGGTTTATAAATAGAATATCCTACGCGAAGTGATTAGCTTATGAAATCCGACAAGTTTGAGATTATCAGCGAGTTGGCGAAGCGTCGAGGTTTCTTTTGGCCTTCCTACGAAATCTACGGGGGCGTAAGCGGTTTCCTAACCTTCGGTCCTTTAGGCGCTGTCCTTAAGCAGAAGGTTGAAGATGAACTCAGAGATTCTTTCATACGCCGCCTCGGCTTCTTTGAAATGGAATCTTCAGTGATTATGCCTGGAACCGTGTTTGAAGCTTCAGGTCACGTGGACCACTTCAAGGAACCAATGGTTGGATGCAAAAAATGCAAACGTAAGTTTCGAGCCGACCATCTGCTTCAGGAATCCGCAGGGATGAGCGACACAGAAACCGAGAAACTCAACCTCAAGGAGTTAATGAAACAACTTCAGGAGCGAAAAATTCCCTGCCCTGAATGCGGCGGCGAACTGGTTGACCCCCAACAGTTTCTAACCATGTTCGCGACCACTATTGGACCCTATTCTGAAACAGTTGGATACGGGCGCCCAGAAGCTGCTCAAGGAATCTTCGTGGAATTCAAGCGCCTATACGAGCTTGCGCGGGGTAAACTCCCATTCGCCGTAGCTCAGCTCGGTCGCGCTTTGAGAAATGAAGTTTCGCCAAGGCAGGGTCCTGTAAGGCTGAGAGAGTTCACGATTATGGACCTCGAGTTCTTTTTCGATCCTGAGGAATCCAGTTGCCCCTTGATTAAGGATGTTGGAAAGGAGGTTTTGAGGCTTCTATTGGCGGAAACCAAGCTTAAGGGGAAGGATAAGCCGGTTGAGGTCACAGTGGAGGAGGCTCTAAGGAGGGGCTACATAAAGTCGGAGTGGCAGGCTTTTTTCATGGCGCTGGCTAAGCGGTTTTTGGTTAAGCTTGGAATACCTGAAGACAAGCAACGATTCATCGAGAAACTAGATTGGGAGAGAGCCCACTATTCCTTGCAAGGATTCGACCAGGAGGTTCACTTGGACAGATGGGGCTGGACGGAAATATCAGGTCACAACTACAGAACATCCTACGACCTGAGACGGCACATGAAATTCAGCGGCGTTGACATGCGGGTGTATAAGGAACTTGAAAAGCCGCAAACTATAGAGAAAGTGACCGTTAAACCCCTTATGTCTATGCTTGGCCCTGTCTTCAAGGATGATGCTCAAAAAGTTGCCGAACTGCTTTCGACGGCAGACCCAAGAGAGATTGAGAGTTCCCTAAAGAAGCACGGTTTCTATACTGTTGAGTCGTTCAAGGTTCTGCCTGAGCACGTTGAAATTGTTCGCGAAAAGGTGGAGGAGAAAGGTAGGCGTTTCATTCCTCACGTGGTTGAGCCAAGTTTCGGATTGGACCGAATGGTTTACGCCGTCTTAGAGTATGCTTACCGAACGAAGGAAGGTAGAACTTTGTTGAGGCTTCCCCGTGAAGTTGCGCCAATACAGGTAGGCGTTTTCCCCTTAGTTAGCAGAGACGGGCTGCCTGAAAAAGCGGAAGAAGTCTATCGAAGGCTGATAAACAAAGGTTTCAGGGCGGAATATGACGAGTCGGGGTCCATAGGAAGGAGGTATGCGCGGGCAGATGAGGTGGGCACACCTATAGGGGTAACAGTTGATTACCAGACCCTCGAGGACCACACGGTGACATTGCGTGATCGTGACACTTGGAAGCAGGTTAGAAGCAAAATTGAGGAGCTTCCGGTGCTGTTGCATGCGTATCTCAATTACAAATTGGATTTTAAAAAGTTAGGAAAACCAATCAAAAGCAGCTAGTTCGCGTTCGTTAAAAATGGAAAACAGGAAAACCTTCCGGTTTCTCTCACGCTATGTTTTTAAAGCTTTACAACATCTTATACTATGTATAAGAAAATGCTCAGAACAGGGGCAGAGACATAGGCATGGTCTTTCCGGTTGAAAGTGAGGAGCGGGTGAGGCGGAGAGCGCTCAGCATCTGTCAAGACCACCTGAGAAAGGTGGTTGAGGTAGCTCGAAAACTCACGCAGTTGGTTGACAGTTTTGTAAAAGGCGACAAAAAATCGGCAAAGGAGTACTTCTCCGAAATTCTGAAAATGGAGGATGAGGCTAACTTGGCTAGGCGCATGGTTGCAGAGGAGCTTGCTAAGATAGGGGGACTGTTAACGAGTCGTGAGGACTTTCTCCGTTTCACTAACGAAACGAGTGAAATTTCAGACTTCTGTAAGGGCATAGGGTTTCGTCTCTTGGAGATTATGGAAAGGGAATGGAAGGTTTCCTCGGATATACGGGATGGGTTGGTTAAGCTTTCAGCTGGGACGTTTGATGCTGTGACAAAGCTCAGGGAAACCGCTATGACGCTGAATTACAGTTCATCGAAGGCGTTGGAGAAAGCCCGTGAGGTAGAGGTGGCTGAGCGGGTGGTGGATGACCTCTATCGCGATTTGGAGATGAAGGTTTTGAACAGTAAAATGGATATTCCCGCCATGCTCCTCTTCAGGGACATAGCTCAGATGTTGGAGGATGTCTCGGATAAGGCTGAGGATGCCTCTGACGCTGCGCGTATTTTAGCCTTCGCCATGTAACAGGTAGTGCAGACAGAATGCCTGAAAAAATTGAAGCTGAGTTTATAGAAAACTTTCTGATTGTTTGGGATTCAAAAAAAGGCTCTGAACTCTATCAAAGCGGCTTCTATGGAAAGCCCGTGGGCATCCCCAAGCCTAAGGAACCGGAATTCGATGTTCCGCTTATCTTAGACCTTATGGAGAGCCTCTATTTGGTGGAAAAAGGGCTGCTTACCGTGTTTGAGGGTCCTGAAAGGGTTAAGGTTGGTCTTAGGAAGCTCCGGGGCAGGGCTAGGAGGCTTTATGACGAATTTGACCTAAAGTTCGCGGTTTACCGTGACCTCCGCGACCACGGTCTCATCGTCACTCCGGGAATAAAATATGGTTGCGACTTCGCGGTTTACAAACATGGACCCGGTGTTGAACATGCACCCTACATGGTTTCAGTTAAAAAGTGGGATGAGACGATTACAGCTACGGACATAGTGAAGGCGGGGAGGCTTGCAACAACTGTGAGAAAAAGATTCATAATCGCCACACCCAGCCCACAAGCAAAAGACCAAATCCAATACCTAATCTTCAAATGGTTCAAAGCATAAATCGAGTTTATTTTTTGAGCTTAATTTTGTATCGGTTAGTGACGTTTTCTTTGTTTCCGTTTTCGAAGGCGTAAATCTCCTTAAGGTTCTTTTTCCATTCTCTTTCATACATGTACAGATGGTCTATTCTTTTTTCTGAGGGGTCCACGTGGATCCACCTGTTTTCTTTATCGCTCCAAACTTCGGTCCAAACGTGGTCGGACATGTCAAGGACTATCCGTGCTCTGTAGCCCTTAGCCAAGCAAACCGCCGTGAACAGGATGCTGAATTCTCCGCATCTTCCTTTTCCGTAGCTTAAGATGTCAACTGGGTTATTGTGTCTGGTGATGTCTTCTTTAGACCATTTTAGAGCGGTGTGTAGCCAATTGAGTAGTTCCTCGAGTGTATGCGGTTCTTCGGGGATCAGCTTCTGTAGTTTGGAAATGAGACGCGGATTTGCTATTGTCTTGCTTATTGCCTGATATTTTGTTATTACCTTCCGGTCTAAGGAGACCATTTACCTTCTAAACCTTCCTCGCATCTTTTCATGTAGGAGCGAGCCTTAACGGTTCTCAAGATACTTCTCCAGTTTATTCAACCCGGCTGAAATGTTCTCTATGGAATTTGCATAAGAAAAGCGTATGTAGCCTTCTGCGTTGCTGCCGAAGTCGATTCCAGGCGTAACTCCGACGCCTGTTTTCTCTAAAATCTCAAAGGCGAACTTTAGGGAGTCATTTGTAAATTTCTTAGCGTTAGCGAGAACGTAAAAGGCACCAGTGGGGTCAACTGCTATGCCGAAGTCAATCTCCCTTAAACGTTTGGTTATCAGTCTCCTCCGTTTGTCGAAGATGCCTACCATTCGTTGGACATCAGGCGCGGCTTCATGGAGGGCGGTGATTCCAGCATATTGGCTGATCGTGTTCGCAGAGATAAAGAAGTTCTGCATGAGTTTCCGTAAGATTGGTGCGTAGTTCTTTGGGGCTATAACATAACCCAAGCGCCAACCTGTCATGGCGAACTGCTTAGAAAACCCGCTAACAACAAAGGCGTTGTCCGTAAACTCCAAAATAGAGTGCTCCTCTCCCTCGTAAATAAGCCCGTTATAAATCTCATCTGAAACCACGGTTAGGCCGATCTCAGCGATGTCACGCATAGTTTGAGCATCAAGCACATGCCCCGTTGGATTATTCGGCGAGTTGATTACAATTGCCTTTGTCTTAGAGCTGATTCTTTCATTTACATCATCAAAGTCATACCGGAATCCATCCCTTTCATCGACTTTTACAAGCACCGGTAAACCATTTAAGAACCTGACTAAATTGGGATAACACGGATAACACGGATCAGACATTATCACTTCCTCTCCTTCCTCAAGCAAAGCAGAAAAAGCCAACAACAAACCCGGCGAAGACCCGTTCGTAACCACCATTTGATCAGGAGAAACAGAAACACCATATCTTTCAACGTAATACTCAGCGATAGCCTCCCGCAACTCAGGAAGCCCAACGCTGGCAGTATAACGAACTACTCCTCCACTCATAGCCTTTGCTGCAGCTTCTAGGATGCAGCTAGGCGTTGGAAAATCAGGCTCTCCAACTTCAAGGTGAATTATCATCCGCCCTTGGCGGTCAAGCTCCTTCGCCCTTTCAAGCACCTCCATAACATAAAAGGGGGGCATGTCGACTGCAGCCTTACGCATATTTGAATTCCTCCGCTTCCAATGAGTACTCTTTAAAGTGTCATTGCATAAAAGCAAAGGGACTTTAAAATTTATCTGTGCGGTAATTGAGGGGCTATTGTTAACGTTTTGAAAGGGTCAACCGTATTTTTGATCTGGTTTTTAGTTCCAGACGAGGAGTATGGATTTCAAGTCCACAAGGTTAAACTCGAAGCGACTAGAGAGAATAAATCGGGTTAACATGCGGTTCAACTTAAAGTCCCTGCGCAGGTTCATGGGAAGCAGGGTGAACCTCCACCTCAGAGACGGATCCGTCATAGTCAACGTCCTCCTAACCCAGTTGCAAAACCAAGGGAATTCGCATCTTCTCGACTACAAGGTTCACGAGCAAACGGGCTCAAAGACGTTCCAAGTCGCCGTGAATGAAATAGACTGGATGGAAAAAGTACCAAAGGAACTTCTAATCTAGAAACAGTTATGAAAAACGGTTCAGCTGGTTAAGTTAGGCGCCTAAAACGTTTCTAGGCTATTTCTCGAGAGGAAGAAACCCTACTAGGCGGATTTTGCCGCCGCATCGATTGCAGAGGATGAGAATTTCTTCTAAGCAGTTGTTTCTGACTTTTGTCTCCAAAATATTGTAAACCTCGTCTGACTGGTCTTCGGGCGAAATGAGAGTCCCGCAGCCTGGACACGGAAAATCGCCTTCACCGTCGATCTTGGTTAAATCAATCGTATGCACAACAGACCTTTTCATGTAAATTTCACCGTCCATAGCACGTGTCATTAAAAATAATAATAACTCTTATGAATCCAGAATCTATATGTGCCGAATCCCCACGGTAGCGGACTAGGAAATTCTTTTCAAAACCTCTTCAGGCTCGAATTCTCCACGAGACCGCACAGAGGCTTCTTCAACGTAGAGTTGAACTGCGTACTTGAGGGCGTCATCGCTGAGCGGGATGTAATCTAGGCTTGACTGAAAATAGTTTAGTAGGGAGGCGGCACAGGCAAACCGGATGGCGCGGTCTTCTAACCGCGCTGAAAACCTCACAAACTCCCGTGGGATCTGCTCAAGAATAGCCTCTCTGGCGCGCTTTACCACATCATACGACCGAGAAGTAATCATCACAGGCTTTCTGGGGAACCGTCCCTTAACAAGCGGATGCTCGGTTTCAATGGCGTAAACGAGAGTCAAGTGGTCCCGAATTTTCTGGGCGCCCTTTTCGATGTCAATTTCACCGAAAGCTAACCTCATCTGGCTCTCCGCTATTTCAACAAACCGCTCTTTTGTTAGCCTATGCAACCGGCAGAGCATCCGGTCCTCGATGGCATTGAAGTTTGGGTCCTGAACAGTCACAGCGTATCCTCTACCTGAAGTTTCCACATTGTAGTTGACGCTGAAGAAGGAGCGGAAACGATATGGACCAACGATCTCCCGATGGGTTTCATACCTGAGCTCGCCCCGCTCCATAGCTAACTTCAAAGGCTCCACCATACCGGAATACTTAAACCAGTCATTAAACTCCGGGACAATAAAGTTGAACGTGCGTTCACTGTAAGCCTGTCCTATCCTGACGAAGCGGGCGGGCGTTATCCCCCCACAATAGCGGTTTCTACCTGGGACTCCGTGGGGAGGAACCTTCGCATCAAGTTTGCCCAAAATCATGTCTCTAGTCGAAAAGGTTTTCCCGGTGCCGGGTTCACCGAAAAGCGCCAGCGACCAGCCTGTTCGCATTCCGGTTTTTCCCCGCTCATGAACAATCTCCGTATCGGCTATTCCGCATTGCTGGATGATGCTGAGCATGCTGTCGAAAAATAGGATGGATCCGAAGAGTTCTTGAAGGTAGTTGGCTAGATAAGCAACTGAGAATGTCTTACCGAACTCAAGGGTTTCGTCTAATCGGTGCTTAATTAAGCCGCTTAAATAGCCATCAAGCTCCTTATCCATCCGCTGGACCCTTTGGTGCTCAACCGAAACATAATCCACCTTCTGCATCTTCTCCGGCGGGGCCGTAGGCAAAGTCACCTTCAGCGGAGTCGGAGGCCCCATTCCAAGTTCTGATCGCACAAGCGGAGAAACTTCTTCCAAGATTTCCCATTCTTGATATCGCTCTCCCCTGTAAGAGGTGACGATGATCTTCAACCGCTCAAGTTCCACTAAAATTGGAGGCGGCTCAACGCCCTGTTTCAGTTTTGCTTTGATTTCCTTTAAGCTACAGCTTCCAGCGCTTTGCACCAATGTCTTTAAGATGGCAGCACCGGCTTTTCCGAACTTCTTTTTCGCTTGGTGAATATTAGTTTGAAGTCTTTCCCATGAACCGCTTAAGGTTAGAGTTCCGTCTTCAAAAGTGTAGTTTCTGCCTCTGAAAACCGTCCATACGCGGGGGTCATGCTTGCCTAGAATCTCCTCGAGCTGAGTGTCGTCTACGTTTAGAGCTATTTCAAGTGCAGCGTCGTCTTCGTCAATGTCCCACATGCTCATAAAACGGTTAAAGTAATCGATGCTTAGGCTTCTGCCAATTTTGAACAGTTTAGTCCGAGGGAAAACTCGCTTCAACAGAAGTTTTCTTTCCACCACCCGGTCATCAACCAACATTTAAACCCCTCCCGCCATATCCTCCTTTTTCACTCGGAGACGCACAAGTCTTCAAGATTGAATCCCTCTCCTCCGGTTTTACCCAGCCCTCTTTTTCCAGTTCTTCCATTCCCTCAGCTAAGGTTTGTGCGAAATCAGAGCTTTTGAGAAGATTGTTGGAGCACCCCAATGTGTACACGAGTTTTTCAAGGGACTCATTTTTCCGCGTCTTTTTGGCAAAAAGTAAGGTTAGCATTTTCTTCAATGCTTTTGACCTTGGACGTAGGAGGAGGTCGATTCGATATTCGAGGCTGAAGCTCAGAATGGCTTTTTCAATTTTTTTTATTATGCCCCTGTAGTCTTCTGCCACGGTTGGCGGTTGCACGTCATACCTCGATTTCCCCTCGGTTTCGTACCGAATCAAATAGAAGGGCACGCAAATCAGGGTTACGCCTTCTCCCTTCCAAGCAATCGTGAGCTCTTCAAGTTCGGAGGCGTGTGAAATTTTTTGCTCCATGAGCTGTTCAACCTGTTTTGTTATGGACGCGGTTTCTGAGCGAAGTTCCTCGATCTCTCTCCGTTTCGCTGCTGTTTCGGAGTCCCGTAAGGCTTCAATGTCCAAAATCCTCTTTCTTTCCTGATCGACTGCCGCTTGGTAGCGCTCATTCAACTCCTTAACCTCATCGTCGAACTGCCTACGAGTACGTTCCATGAGCTCTAGGAGAGACCGGATTTGCTTTTCAACCTCAGAAATCTTCTTTTCACAGGACTTTATCCTGCGGTTCCAGAGGGATGCGCCCCATTTGTCACCTTTGCGTTTACGAGCGTCCCTTCTTTGTTGGTAACCGTCTTTCATAAGCTCTAGTTTTTGCAGTTTTCGTTCATACACATCTCTTTTTTTCAACATCGCCTTCAATTCTTTTTCAGCAGCCTTAACGAAACTCGCGTTTTCATCATCCCGCTCTTTCATCAAGTCCTCAATTCTTTCTTCCACAACGGGCTTGAGGGCGAGAATTTGCCTTTCATATTCTTCTCGTATTTGTTCAATCTCGCGAAGAATCCTCTGTGCATGAAAATCTGTTTCCTCATCTAAGAGGTTAACGGCGTAATTTAATCCCTTAATCTCCGACTGTATTCGTCTCCAATAATCTATCAGTTTTTCCGCCTTGTCCTTTGCCGTTTTTTCATCCAGCCTTGGCGGGATCAAGACTAAAGGGCTCGGCGGCTCCTTTTTCCGAGCTAAACTCTGCCTGATAAACTCAGAGATTGTGACCAACAGGCTTTCATTCGCTATGATGGCATCCGTGGAAATTTCCGCAGACGAGGTGTAGTTCTTAAAAGTTTGAGCGTGTCTTTTTAAGATGTTTTGATATAGCTTACGGACCGGCGTGTTCTTTTTGACATCTTCAGTGAAGAGCTCAACGTCTGGCGGTTTCATATACTCAACAGTATGCGAGTAGAAACCTAGACCGTCCACAATTAGGGATTCTTCCTCCCAGGGGACCGCCCAAAACGGATAGTGCAGTTTTGAAATAAACGAGATTTTTTCGGGAGCGCCTAAAATCCCTCCCTTCTTCCTCTTTGCCTCCGCCAAACAAACAGCCGCAGCTACTTCCATACTGCGCCCAAACGGCTTCTTTCTATCCGAGTCCTCAACAGCGTAAGGCAGAATTAAACCCATGCGCGGCATAACCAACCTTTAAACACAGTAAAAATAAATTAACTTCCTAAGTTACTTAAGACTATAGCTATCTAAGGTCTGTTGATCCGCACGCGGTTCGCTTTTCACAACATGTAGTCAGCTAAAAGTCATTCAAACAAATAGGACAATGAATCTTCGACAATTCTAGGATTCAGCTTCTCATACGCCTCTGTGCTGCCAACATCATACCAAAACGCATCAGAAAGATAGCCGCACACCGGCTTACCGACTTTTATAAGGTACGGAACCACATCCCTCATCAGATCTAACTCCGACTTATCCTCTTTCAGGCGCTCCATATCCTTGAGCGTTTTACCGTCAAAAACCAATATTCCAACGCTCACCGGCTTCTCCAACGTAGGCTTTTCCACAAAGCCTCTGATTCGACCTTCTTCATCGAGATCCGCCAAGCCCACCTTCACCGTGAAGCCTGAAGCTAGAGCAACGGTTGCCGACGCTCGTTGTTTTACGTGATGTTTTAACAAATCCTTCAGATTCATGTTTGTGAGAATGTCTCCATAATACACAAGCAAAGTGTTTTTCAGACCAATTAGGCTTTGCGCGTAGGCGTTAAGCACTGAACCCGCGGTTCCCTTCAGCTTCGGTTCATCCCGTACATAAGAGATTTTCACGTCGAATCTGCGACCGTCATTAAAATAATTCATAATTTGTTCTGCCTTATAATCAACTAAGAAAGTTAAGTCAGTAACGCCGTGAAACCTGAAAAGCCGAACCACATATTCCAATAAAGGCTTCTGCTTCAGCCCAACAGGCACCATTACTTTCTGGAAATAGTAGGTGATGGGCCTAAGCCTCGTGCCAGGCCCCCCACAAAGAACTAAACCCTTAACCTTACTCATGCAGAGCTCAACACTTGCGAAACCGGTAGAAAAGAAGGAGCTACTTCTTTTTCTTCTTTTCCTCAGTTTTCACTTCTTCAGTGGGCTCCGGCTTCTCTTCCTCTTCTTTCTTCTCTTCAGCTTCTATTTCCTCAAGCGGTTTCGGCGGCGGGGTTGTAGCCATAGTCCAGCCGATCCAAGCTCCAATAGCCAAGACGGCAACGAACGCCACAAGCACAGGGATTGCAACTAACCAATATCGGACACCTGTTGGGCTTGCTGTTGTAAATGTACTGAGCCAGTCGGCTACCATGTTGGGAAGGAACATTGCAATGAGGTATCCTATTGCGACTACTAAACAGACTATGAATATTAAAGCGCCGATTGCTTGATCCTTACTTGCCATACATCATCACCACACTAAGATGTAGCCTTGTTTTGTTTGTAACCCTATTATAAGTTTTGCCATATTACGAACTTGCATTTGCATGTTTTAGGCCAGTTATACGGTTCCAGACTCCCAAGTTGACAAATATTTCTTCTGCTCATCCGTTAACTCGTCTATTTCCACGCCCATCGCTTTCAACTTGAGACCCGCCACGGACCTGTCGATTTCTTTAGGCACTCCATAGACATTCGGCTCCATCTTCTCCTTTTTCACCAAGTATTCAACGCATAGGGCTTGATTCGCGAAAGACATGTCCATAACTTCACTTGGGTGGCCCTCCGCCGCTGCGAGGTTCACCAACCTGCCTTCAGCCAGCAGGTGGAGTTTTCTTCCGTCTTCAAGTGTGTACTCCTCTAGATTGGGGCGCATGGTTCTTTTGGAGGATGAGATGCTTTCTAGGTCCGGTATTTTTATTTCCACGTTGAAGTGTCCGCTGTTGGCGAGGATGGCGCCGTTCTTCATCTTAAGCATGTGTTCTTTTCGGATGACGCTGGTGTCTCCTGTGGCTGTTACAAATATGTCTCCGGTTTCAGCTGCTTGGCTGAGGGGCATCACGCGGAAGCCGTCCATAACTGCTTCAAGCGCCCTCACAGGGTCCACCTCAGCAACAATCACGTTTGCGCCCATGCCTCTAGCTCGGAGGGCGATTCCCCGACCGCACCATCCGTACCCGCAAACGATAAAGTTCTTTCCAGCCAACAGAACGCTTGTGGCGCGAAGGATTCCGTCTATGGTGCTTTGTCCTGTGCCGTAGCGGTTGTCAAAAAGGTACTTCGTGTAAGCGTCATTCACAGCTATTATAGGATACTTGAGGTTCTGTGCCTTAGCCATCGCCCGCAGGCGAATAACCCCTGTTGTGGTTTCTTCAGTGCCGCCCTTCACGCTTTTCATGGCTTCAGTTCTCTTCATGTGGATTGTGCTGACTAGGTCAGCGCCGTCATCCAATGTGATAAGCGGTTTAAGGTCGATAACTTTATTCACGCACCAATAATATTCCTCGCTGGTTTCGCCGCGCCACGCGTAAACATGGACGCCTTCCTCCGCCAGAGCCGCCGCTACTTCATCTTGAGTTGACAGCGGGTTAGACCCGCATAAAGCGACTTCAGCCCCGCCTGCCATAAGCGCCTTCACGAGCACCGCGGTTTCCTTTGTCACGTGTAAGCACGCGCCTATTTTGACGCCAGCAAGAGACTTTTCGCGTTTGAACTTTTGGCTGATCTGGTTTAGAACAGGCATGCGTCCAGAAGCCCATTCGACGAGGAGTTTTCCTTGGGCCGCTAGGCTGAGGTCTTTAACTTTGTTGTCCGCCATGGATTGTCACCTTACTTGTTCCTCGTGGTTTTCCGCATTAAAATAACTTGCTGAAACAGAGAGTGTGTTTACGTCTTTTCTTGGGCGAGGCAACTCAGCAGGTTTTCCTTTGTTTTCTCTGCCGTTTCAAGAACCTTATGAACATCCACGGTTTTGACATCTCTGTTTTCCATGACGATTTCACCGTTAATCAAAACGGTTTCCACATCAGACGCCTTCGCCGCGTAAACGAGGTGACTAACCTCGTTGAATAACGGCCATAAGTGAGGCTTCTTGAAATCAACTATTACCAAGTCAGCTTTTTTACCGATTTCAATGGACCCTATTTGCCGGTTCCACAGAAGCGCCTTTGCACCTTCAATCGTTCCCATTTTCAAAACCTGTTCAGCTGACAGAAGCGTCGGGTCCTTACAGATGCCTTTGTGTAGAAGAGCCGTTACCTTCATGACTTCAAACATGTCTGAACTGTTGTTTGAACAGGGGCTGTCGGTGCCCAAGGCTACAGTGACTCCAGATTTTAATAGTTTGGGCACGGGGCTTACGCCTGAAGCCAACTTAAGATTAGAAACCGGATTATGAGAAACCTTAACGCCCCGCTTCTTAAGGATCGTTATGTCCTCGCGGGTAAGCACCACACAGTGGGCGGCAACAACATCGCTTCCCAACACGCCCAACGAGTCCAAATACTCCACCACTCCACCCTTGAAAGATAATTTGAAGGCTCGCCTTGTCTTCTCCGCTTCGTCGCTGGTTTCGGCGATGTGAGTGTGCCACATTATAGGCGCATCGAGCGAACCGTACTTCTCGTTAAGTTCCTTGGTTATCACCTTCAGTTCCTTCATGTAATCTGGATCAACGGTGTAGGCGGCATGCGGGTCCACGCTCGCTCGGATGAGACCTTCGGCTTTGTTGTGCCAGTCTTTCGCTAATGCCTTCAACGCCTTTCTGTCCTCGTCTTTCCTCCATGAAAAGCAAACGTGACCGACTACGCCGCGGAGACCCGCCTCAGCGAAGGCTTGAGCCTCGTTTCCGTCTTCCGCGTAGTGATACATGGTGTTGACGGTTGTTATTCCGCCCATTACCGACTCCACGGCGGTTAAGAGCGCGCCCAAGTAAATATCGCGCCCCGTCATGTGTCTCTCCATGGGCCAAATCCAGTTTTCCAACCACTCTTGGAGAGGAAAATCATCCGCGTAGCCCCTGAGCAGGCTCATCGCCGCGTGCTGATGGGTGTTCACGAGACCGGGAATAACCACCTTGCCTTTGGCGTCGATCTTATCATAGCCGCGATACCTGTTCTTCAATTCTGTGCTTTTGCCAACATCAATAATGCGGTCGTCCTCGACGACAACCATGCCATCGCGAATTGTTCCTTTAGAGCCCACGGTTACGACGGTTCCGCCTTCGATGATTAGGTTCATAAACCATATGCCTCCGACGCCGCTTTTGAGGTTAAAGGATTATATGGAGTCTAAAAGCTTGATTACTTTTTTCTCTATGTCATCCCTGATTTGGCGATATTTTTCTAGCGGTTTTCCTTTCGGATCATCTAAGTCCCAGTCCACAGCTTGTTCCTTGAACAGCGGCAAAGGACAAGACTCTTCCACGTCACAGCCCATGGTTATGACCATGTCGGCTTTCTCCGCTTCCGCCAAGTTGATCATTTTGGGACGCTGATGAGACATGTCTATTCCTTTTTCCGCCATAACAGCTACAGCTTTCGGATCTACGTGGGACTCTGGCTCGGTTCCCGCAGAAGCGGGTTCAATCTTACCTTTTCCTAAGTGGCGAGCGAACCCTTCAGCCATTTGGCTTCGCGCCGCGTTACCGACACAAATGAACAGGATTTTCTTGGGTGTGTCTGCAGCCTCGATCATGCCTGCCACTTCCAAGGACTTACCTGTAAGGTTTGCTTCTAATAAGGTTAAGGAGCAAGGGTGAAGGTTAAATGTTTTATATGCTCTTTGGTATCGCGGTCTGTTTGTTTCTCGGGAAGTAGCGTTTTGTTCGTAGGCCGAACTTTGCTAGGGAAAGCATGAGGGGGACTTCCATGAGGGGTCCTATGACTGTGGCTAAGGCTGCGCCTGAGCTTACGCCGAATATAGTTATCGCGACGGCTATGGCGACTTCGAAGTGGCTGCTTGATCCGATGAGGGTGTTGCAGATGGAGGTTTCGTAGTTCCAGTTGGCGAGCCACGACATGCCGTAGGTTATTGAAATCATCATCACGTAGCTTAACAGCAGCGGTACTGCTATAAAGGCTACTGTGAGCGGTTGGGTTAGGATTATTTCTCCTTGAAGGGAGAACATGACTATTAAAGTTACCAGTAAAGCTACGATGGATACTTTGCGCAGGTTCGGAATGAAGGAATCCTCGAACCACTTCTCACTTTTCCTTCTTAAAATTTCCCTTCTGGAAACTGCGCCTAGAGAAACAGGTAGAACGATGAAGAAGAGCACGCTTAGGGCTATGAGGTCCCAAGGAACCGGAATGTTGCTGATGCCGAGGTAGAAGGATGCCATAGGCGCATAGAACGCCACCATTAGCAACGCGTTAAAGGCGGTGTTCACTAGTCCCTGCCCGAGGTTTCCTCTCGCGAGCATAATCCACCACATGACCATGGCTGTGCATGGGGAAAGTCCCAGCAGGATTACGCCTGCGATGAAATCGGGGTGACCTCTCAGGATGACGTTTGCTAGGAGCGTTTGGATGGGCGGGGTGATGACCCAGTTGGCGACGATGGTGAGGAGGAGCGGTTTAGGGTTCTTGGCGGCTTTTGCAACATCGCTGAATCTGATTTCCACAACTGTGGGGTACATCATGAAAAACAGGCAGATGCCTATTGGAATTGATAATTGAGCAAATTTCAAAGCATCAAGGGTCTGACCGAAAGCAGGAAAGAACATTCCTAAAAGAAGCCCAATGATGATGCAGATGGCGATCCATAAAGTCAAATACTTTTCGAACAGCCCGAGAGAGACCTCTTTTCTTTCAGCCAAACTGTTTTTCTCTCCGTTTGTATGGAGAGAGAACATATTAAAATATTTAAATCTGTTGTTATATTTTACCGGTCAGGCAGAAGCAAAATTACAGAATACCCATTTTTTGCATGGTTTTTATCAGCTTGGGGTTTGCGACGCTGTAGAAGACCCATTTTCCTTCTTTTCTGGCTTTAACTAGAGCGGCGTTCTCTAGGAGGTTCAAGTGGTGGGAGGCTGTGGGTTGAGTCAAATCCATCGCGACCATGATTTCGCAGACACACATTTCTCTCACGGTGAGGAGTTTAAGAATTCGAAGTCTCGTCTCTTCGCTTAGAGCCTTGAAAAGTCTGCTCTGCTTGGCAACGGAGGCTCTGTCGGCAACTTCATCCGCTAGTTGCTTCAGTTCACTGGCGTATTTTGATGCGTCTTCAGCGGGGCAAATCCCTGAACTGACTAGATGCCTCAATCGTTTGCTGACCCGCGGTTTCAACGCCTTTCATTCCCGCCATAATAACGCGTCGCTGTCCCATTTTTACTTTACTTGCCTTTTAAGTAAGACTCTATTTTCTTTAGGTTGAACTCTTCCATGTCTAGAACATTATTGATGAAGTTGAAGACCCTCCGCCTCTTTTCGGTTTCCATATCCGGATAGTAGAGCGGATGCGCTACGACTAAGCCTCTGAAGGCGTAAAAGGGAGCTATCACCTTTAGGATTTCCGTGTCGCCTGTTTTCTCCAAATACCGCCGGTAAAAGGTTTCCATGAGTTCCTTGAAAGGGTCCTTGTATGCGCCGTAGTGCCAAAGGCTGAAGAAGAGGTAGTTTATGGTTAACGCGGAAACATCGTCTGCTGGTTCGCCGAATTCCTCCCGCGCCCAATCCAGCGCCATCATGGAGTCGTCTTCGCGGAACCTGATGTTTCCGAAGGGGTGATAGTCGCCGTGAATGCGGGAGAGGCGGTGCGCCAAGTACTTTATTTTGTTGCGCCAAGTCACAGCCTTCCGCTCTATTTCAGTTATCTCCTCCTGCGAGGTGAAATTCAGCGTTTCAGGTTTCGGGTAGGTGTCGATGACGCCCATAAGCATCTCTCCGTGACCGATTAAGTCGCGGATGTGCCGCATATACAAAAGCGGATTTTTCCTCTTAGTGGCGTGCAAATCGGCGAGAAAATCAGCCACAATTAGGCATCGCTTTTTATCCTTGGCTGTTAGGGACCGCCTCTTAGCGACCTCGAATAAATCCTGCACGTAGGGTCTGCCATCCGCCTCAGTCACTTCCTCCACGAGGTTGAAGAATTCCGCGGAGTCGCCGACCGAAGTTACGTCTCCACCGCGGGTTATGCAAGCCACGTCAACTGACCGACAGCAGGTTCCCTCCGGCGCAGTGTTAAACAGGTGATGCTGAAGGAGGAGGACTGCTGCGCGGTCGCCGAGATAGTCGTGACCCCAACCTGTGTCCCCGCGGACGATTCTCATCACGAGGCGCTTTTCGTCTTTTCCCGCTCTGAATGTGAGAATGAATCCTGCGTTGTGGAAGCCTTCACCTATCTTCTTAAAATCAAGGAGTTTGGCGGGTGCATTATACAAACTCGCCAAGTACTGCTCTAACTTTGCGTCGTCAACATAAAGTCTAGAAGAGCCAACGTGAACAATCAACTTTTCTACCTTCGCTCATTTTGACTATGCTTATTTCTCGATTTACCTATAAACATCTTTCATCACAATTATAGAGAGGGAACCTAACTCATGCAGAAAAAAAGCGGTTGGTGTGTTTGGGTCACGGGGCTGCCGGGAAGCGGTAAGTCGTCTGTTGCCCGGGCGCTGATTGATAAGTTGGAAAAGCGGGGAGTTCACGCTCAAATTGTTTCTTCTGATATGTTGCGGAAGGTGGTGACCCCGGTGCCTACGTACTCAGAGGAGGAGAGGGACATGGTTTACGGCGCCATTGTGTTTGTGGCTGAGCTTTTAACCTGTAACGGCGTCAACGTTGTCATCGACGCCACCGCAAACCGCAGAAAATACCGAGACGACGCTAGGAAGCGGATTCCCCGGTTTATGGAAGCCTACCTTAAGTGTCCCTTAGAGGTTTGCATCCGAAGGGAAACCAAGCGAAAGGAGACCTTTCATGCGCCAGAAGACATTTACAGAAAGGCGTTCAGGGGGGATAGCTCTACGGTTCCCGGAGTCGGGGTTCCTTATGAGGAGCCTTTGAATCCTGAGGTTGTGGTGAACGCGGATAAGCTGGATGCTGAGGGGTGCGCTGAGAAAATATTAGAAGCGCTTACGAAGGTTTTTTCAACAGCCTAATACTAATCAAATCGTGAAGTGGCGAAACATTGACGGGTCTCAAAGGGTCTAAGATTTTAGTCACGGGAGGAGCTGGTTTCATCGGGAGCCACCTTGTTGATCACCTAATGAAGCTGAACTGCGAGGTCACGGTTCTCGACGATTTGAGTCAGGGAAGCCTAAAGAACCTTGAGCAGTGGTTGAAGAATCCCCATTTCCGGTTTATTAAGGCTGATTTGAAGGATCGCCGCGAGGCTGTTAGAGGCGTTAAAGGCATTGAGGTGGTTTTCCATTTAGCGGCTAATCCCGAGGTTCGCGTGGGCGAAACCGATCCAACGGTTCATTTCCGCGAGAACCTGACGGCGACCTTCAACCTTCTCGAGGCTATGAAGAAGAGCAGGTCGGCGAAGACTTTGGTTTTCGCTTCTACTTCTACGGTTTACGGCGAAGCTGAGGTTCTCCCTACGCCTGAGGATTATGGTCCTATGGTTCCCATTTCAACTTACGGTGCGTCGAAGCTCGGCTGCGAAGCTTTGGCTTGCAGTTATGCGTACACGTTTGGTTTGCGGGCGTTGATTCTGCGTGTAGCCAATGTTGTGGGTTCTAGGGCGAATCACGGCGTTATTTTCGATTTCATTAGGAAGCTTGAGGCTGAACCGAAGAGGCTTGAAATCCTCGGGGACGGAACTCAAAGGAAATCCTATTTGCATGTGGAGGACTTTGTTAAAGCCACACTTCATTTAACAGATCGTTTCCTAGGTTCAGCGAAAAGGGTGGACATATATAACGTGGGTTCAGCTGACCAAGTTGGGGTTAGGAAGATTGCTGAAATTGTGACGGAGGAGCTGGGTCTCAGCGGTGTTAAGTTTGTTTTCACGGGTGGAATTGAAGGTCGCGGTTGGCCTGGAGACGTGAAAATTATGCATCTTTCCGTGAACAAGTTGCTGAAGACAGGGTGGAAACCGAAGTACAACAGCGCAGAGGCTGTGAGGCTGGCGGCAAAAGAGCTTCTGAAAGAAAGAGCGCACTGATAGAGAAAAAGGACCCTATAGTTTTATTTGCGATCAAATAGGCTTCAAACATGTTCTGCGTTTAGGTGCTTACGTAAAAGCTTATAATTCGTGGGTTTGAACATGGTTTGCTGTGGGGGTGAAATGGCGTGGCTAACAGGCTGATTGACGGTTTGCTCATTCTCGTTTGGGGTTTAGCCTTGTTCATGTTCCGGTGGTTTGTTCCTGAGGAAACGTACATGTATTACATTGCCGCCTTAACATTCGCTTTTCTTGCTTTAACCGTTCTTTCAATGAGGAGTAGGGCGATTAAGCATCTTTGGCCCGTTTTCTTCGCGTTCGCCATTTCTGGTTTAGTCTTAACGCTCAACATGGTTATCGTTCCTTTGACTATGATGTTTTTCGGCATCTCCAAATCAATGATTGATGGTTATGCTTGGATTATGCTGGTTGAAGCCGCTGTCACTGTGCTGACGATAGTTTTGTTTGTGAAGCTTCAGGGGGAAAGTCTAAAGTCGCTTTATTTGAAGCGGGGCAATCTGAGGCTCGGGTTGGCTTGGGGGCTTTCAGGTTTAGTTGCTGTAGTGGCTGCGTCCGTGGTTGCTGTGCAGTTTCTCTTTCAAGGAACCGACTTGACTTTGGCGAGTTTAGGCACGTGGGCTCCCTGGATCGCACTGGCTGTGCTGTCTAGTGCACCGAAGGAGGAACTGCAGTTTAGGGGTTTATTCCTAAAAAGATATGAGAAGCTTATGGGCCTAGACCTAGCGAACCTTCTTCAAGCGTTGATATTCATTTCAACGGGTTTCAGAGAGGAATACTTGGCTTTCATACCTTCAAACTTTCTGCCGCCGTTTCTCCTCATGATCTTCATATTGGGCTTAGCTTTAGGCGCCTTAATGCAGAAAACCGACAGTCTCCTCGGCTCGGTGCTTATCCGCGCGGGGGCAAGCATACCTGTGGTAATAGGCATATTCGCCAGCCTGTAAAATTCTTGTAGAAATAAATACAACTAACATCTTCTAATTATTTGCATTGGCGAACTAGTCAGAACTTTTTTCCATCATTCCTCTATATCTAGAATCTTTAGGAAAACCGTATAATTTGAAAACTAAATCATTGATTTCATCATCAGTTCTTTGAATTTGCTTCTTAATTTTTTCTCTTTCTTCATGCATATCATAATATTTTTGCTCAAGTTTAGTTGTTTTTTCCATCCTCTTGTTTAGTTCATTCAATTTTTTGTTTAAATCAAGAATTTTATCGACTTTTGAAATTACTAGTTTTTGATCTTCTGATTTCACTTGTTTAATAGGGAATTTCTTCACATAACTCAAGTTAATTCGTGGATAAATATTTTCACCCATCAATTTTTTATAATAATACATCATCAATTTAGAATTAATCAAGCCAAGCAAATATCTTAGATCATATTTGCTATCTTTCATGGGACATAAACATAAAACACTTTTAAGACCGTAGTATTGTTCCGTATCTAATGTAGCAATTATATTCCTTCCTATATACCTCATAATTATTTTCTCTTTCGCCAAAAAGAAGCGTTCTTCTCTAGCTCTTTCAAGTAATTTTTTATCGTATAAGACATACTTTTTATCAAAATTAAAACCATAGCGATAAATGTCTCTACCATCTAAAACTTTTTTATATTTTTTGTTTGTGCGTTTATCTAATAAGTACTCTTTATGTTTTTTCATATCTGATTTAGTAGACCATATCTGTATTCCACACGATGGTTCAACTATGTCCTCCAAAGGTACGGTATTATCTAAAATTTTGTCAAGTAATTTAGCTTCTGCCTTTGTTTTTTCTGTAAATATAAACCTCTTTTTGGGAGTATTATAGAATTCGCTTTGAGTAACATAATATTCTCCCATAACTTTACCATCTTCATCAATACCTTTTCCTATTGTAACAGTATTGTTGTTTCTTTTCTTAGAGTCGGTTTCTTTTTTTAAGATAATTATCGCTGTGTCTACTGTTGCTTCATCGAATACTCCAGTTCCCAACCATACAATTTCTTTAATTAAACATGTATCCAAGACATACTTTCTTATATTTTCAAGATAGTCATTAGAGAGAAATGTATTAGATACTATAAATCCCAACATCCCACTATTGTTAAGGAAAGTTATTCCTCTTTCAATAAATAGTGAAAACAAATCAAATCGGCCTTTAGCAGTTTTTAAAAACTTTTTATAAACTTTTATTTTGTCTTTCCTGATATTCCTAATCTGAACATAAGGCGGATTGCTAACAACAACATCAAATTTTTTGGGAAAATCTTCTTCTATTATTATTTTTTCTTTTATGTTATTAATGTTCTTTCTTTCAATTTCCGCCCATCTTATTAAGCTTGAGATTAGACTATCTCCTTCTACAACATTTATAAAATTAGTCTTATATTCAATTCCTCTTAACGCTAAGTTCATTCCAGACAATTGAACAGCAAATGGATTTATATCAATTCCATAAATATTGTTCTTCAAAATCTGCTCATGAATTACATCTACTGCCCAATCCTCTTTTTTGTATTGCTTTTTTAATCTATCATAAACCCTTATTAGAAATCCTCCAGAACCACAAGCAGGGTCTAAAATTTTTTTATCTGTTGTAATCTTTAATTGGTCTAAAATATGATTAATAACCCATTCAGGAGTATAGAATTGCCCCAACTCCTTTCTTTCCTTTTCGTCAATGTGCAATTCATAGACTTTGCCTAGAATATCACTGTCTATATTTTTGAAATTATATTCTGATAATTGAATAATGATTTTTTCTATGTTGCTTTCTTCAAATTCTATTTTATCAAAAAATTTTTGTTCGAAAATTGCTCTATAATCGACTTTCAAAATTTCTCTAAAACCAGACTCTACTAATTCTCTTAGACTAAAAGACCTCTGCAAAACATTTATGACTCCCCTAGTTAATTTCGGTTTTACTATTCCCCTATCTTCCGCAATCCTATAAAAATAAAGTTTGTTAACAAATGAGTACGCGACCTCTTTACTAAGTTTGTCTATCCATTCTTTTTCATTGTTAATATCCAAACCCGTATTTTTGATCCATTCTTCAAGGTCTTTCTTAAATTTTATATCTTCCTTATACTTTATCTTAATTTTGGGTTTGCAATCAGTAACCAACAATCTTTTTGCTTTCTTCAGATTGTCTATCAAAGTGGCAGCAGTAACACTTTCTCTAATAATTTTTTCTTTTTCTTCAGTTAATTTATCTAATTTTTTTGTAGTTAGACTTTCTTTTGAAATCCAGTTATATAACTCACTGAATTGTGTTTCTAACTTCCTTAATTCCACTTTTAGTAACAATCTATCCTTCGGATTAATTACGTTTTCAATAAAGGTTTTATACAATCGTATTTCTTTACCATTAGTCAATACAAAATAACCCACTTGTTTAGCAGAGGCATAGCCGTATGCCTGCTCTACAAAATCATCTAAATTCATTTCCAAGCTTTTGGCTTCGACAATAACTTTTGGTTTTCCATTAACAAGTAAGGCATAATCCGCAAACCCTTTCGCTTTAAACTCTAAATCAACATCTCTAGCACTTGTATATCCTAATTCCTCAAGGATGGGTTCAACAATAAATTTCTTTACATTCGCCTCAATTCCAGTTCTTCGAGTCTTTCTTAAGTCATCGAAATCAATATTCTGAAGTTCTAAGATTTTCCTCCTGTCCATAATCTTCAACCAAAATAATGATAAGAATTAAATCTTTTAAAAGTTACCATGTATCTCATAACCTATAACATCCACTTGTAGAAATAAATACAACTAGCATCTTCTAATTATTGGTGCAAAAAATTGGGTGTAAACTTAAGTGTTTTACGTCTAAAAGTATAAACTGTGGCTGTTAAGGACACTTGAAAAGAAAGAAGGGGAAGAAAAGAAGAAAGAGAGAAAAGAGAAGAA
>Ga0209636_10001014_pt1 | contig 28168 bp, 30 predicted proteins | sample DeeMarSWOR152_54_FD_187464 | JGI IMG/M metagenome (GOLD analysis project Ga0209636, IMG submission 187464) | Marine sediment microbial communities from White Oak River estuary, North Carolina - WOR-1-52-54 (SPAdes) (version 2) | ecosystem: Environmental > Aquatic > Marine > Intertidal zone >...
AATTGAAGCTCCAATGATTAGAGGTACCGAGATACCCTATCGATATGACGTAAGAGCAGTTACACAGTTTATGGAGATGTCCGCTGGTCTAAAGAAAGGGTCATCCCTCAGAACAGAGGTTGGTGATTACGTAAACCTGTTCTGGCCGAACTTCGCACGCTGGTGCGGCTTGCTTTGGGACCCCAAAAGATTTCCAACATTAACATACAATGCAACTAAATATGGCGAATCAGTGGTAGTGCCCGAGTTCTTCCGTCTTGTTTCCTGGCGTATGAGACTCCTTTTCAAATTCATGCCTAAGGACTTCAGCCAAGTCAAGAACATGAAGAAACTACTCACAGGCATGCAATCCTTGACAAGTAGAGATCGCAGTGGAATAGAGGAATACCTCGAACATACCTCTAAGACTAATGAGCACTACGTAAGATACACAGAGAGCGCGGAAAGCTGGGGATTCGAGAATGTTGGTGCTAAATTAGCGTTGGGGATTCAGGGTAGTATAGCAGGTATTCTAAGGGCATTCGAAAAATATAGAGGAGGCCCAGACAGGGACTGGAATATCGTTGAGACGAAATGCGTAGGAGCTGGCGATCCATATTGCGAATTAAAAATAGTACCAGGTGAAATAGACGAGCTAAAAGACTCTTTGGAAGCTATTGACAACACGATTCTAGAGCGAATACATGAACGAATTATACACCATCTAATGGAATATCTTCTTCACGGAAAACCTCTCATGGTGAGACCTACACTCGGAAGCGATATTAGCTTGCACTGGTTTGGCCATATAATCGGGAGTGATGCAGCCACAGCAAGTGAAAGATACAGAATAGCTATGCGAATGGGAGGAACAATGGGCGGAAAGAAGGTCGGTGAAAGCCTATTAAACTCTGACTTAAATGAGGATACAATTGTCAAACGAATCCTTGACTTCTTGGAGTACTGCAAAGTTGGAAAGCTGACTTTTGATGAGACGATAAAGATAGCGCAAAACTGTGAAAGCTTTATTATCCAATCAAAGGAACCCTCCTGCCATTTCACCACGGGCTTCCTCAACGGCTTCTTTTCAGCCATCAAGAATCAGCACGTCAAGGAGACGAAGTGTATAGCGATGGGCGATCCTTATTGTGAGTGGGAGTTCAGATAAAATTGGTTCAGAATAGGAGTTGATGAAAGTTGGAGATGGATGAGATAATTGTTGCTGGTGAACCCTGCCTTGTTATTCGTAGCCCTCTAATTCCGAGAACATTACTATGCAACTCGCTGCTCCAGCCTCTACTGTCCCGACTAAAAAGCGCTGAAGAGTTCGTGGCATTTGTGTCAGAACCATGCGTTGCTCCCCCAAGTTTAGATGTGGTGCTAGTCACGGCTTTTTGGCCTAGATGCCTCTTCAACCAAGCTTCGGAGAAAGCCATGAGTAGGCCAGTGCAGACCATCAAACCCCAACACCTCATGCTGGTCGAAAGGGAACTCTACATGAAGCTGACCAAGAAAAGCTGCCTCTTCGGAGACTTCCTAGATTCCCTGCTTCTCCACAACGAAGATAGAAGAAAGGTTAGCGAGCTTCTCAGCAAGGTTCGCAGCTGGATAAGGGACAACAAGTCGTACGGTCTCTTCTTCCTGACCGAGGTGAGGGGGATGGAGGAATTTATTGATCAAGCCGCGGGCATCTTCGAGATCGTTGTCAAAACAGAAGTCGAAACAGAGCAAGATGAGCCATTACTAAGCTTCACCATAATGAAGCACCCCAACATTGCTAAGATAGACAAGAAAATTGAAGTGGTATTTGAGAAAGGCCAGCCAAAACGAAGATGAGGCTAATCACATGGTGTCCTTAGCTCAATTACAAGAAGTACCGCCAAAAAGCATGATCTTGCTGGTGGGTTCCCCTGGCTCTGGAAAGTCAACCTTCTGTGAACGAACGGTTCTCAGAAATATTGACACGAGACCAATCATCTATGTGACAACCGAATCTGCCCCATTCAAAGTAATAAGCTCTTTGGGGAAGATGGGTCTAGGTAAGGCGTTGCCCCACACTCTTGGCTTTGTCGACGCCTTCCATGAAACCGTAGGCCTTTCCACAGCGGATCGACCGAACACGGTGAAGGCTTCTTCCGAGGACTTGACAAGCCTAGGCATCGCCATATCTAAGCTACGAGACAGGATGGGCGAAAATGTTTTGCTGGTCTTCGACTCTCTGACCACGCCTTACCTCATGAGTGGCTCGGAGATTTTGAGGTTCATGAGGACGACCCTGTTAAGGTTGGCTGCTGAGGGGGACGCTGTCTTGGCTTGCGTGGATGAGGGCTGCGGCAAAGATGAGGACCTTACTGCTATGATGAGCACGGCCGACGGCATAATTAAGATGATTACAGAAGAGGATAAGCGGTTCTTGAATGTTGTGAAGCATCCAAAATTGAGGCCGAAAAGAATTGAGGTCCCCACAGAACCCGAACGTGTTGGAATCAAACCGACCTGGAGGTTCGATCCGATTGTGTTGAAACAGTTTTCTCAAGCGTGGTTTCGAGGAGATGAAGCAGCGTGGAGAAGAGAAGTTGGCGACTTCACAAACCTGTTCTGGCCAAACTTTGCCCACTGGAGTTGCATGCTCTGGGATCCCAAAAGGTTCCCAACGATGATATACGAGTTGAACAAGGAGGACGGCGCAATGACAAGAGAGGTACTTCAGTTTTTTCCCTGGCACATCAGACTTATGGTCAAACTATTCTTCCCCAAGAACCTCAGTAAGGTGAAAGATATGAAAAAACTGACGGATAGGTGGAAGGCCCCCAAGTTGGAGCGTAGCGGTATCTTGGAATACCTTGAAGACGTCTCCAAGACCGACGAACACTACATCAGAATACACGAATGCTCTGACTGCTGGGGATTCGAGAACGTAGGCGCTAGGATAGCTTCGCATCTCCCTCCAATGTTTGCAGGGGTTTGTAAAGCAGTTGAGAAGGAGGAGAGAGACTGGAACGCCGTTGAGACGAAATGCATAGGGTTAGGGGACCCCTACTGTGAATTTAAACTAGTCCCCGGAGAAATTGATGAGCTAAAGGCTTCTCTGCAAAAAGAGAGTTCGGTTGTTGAAAGGATACATGACCGCCTCAAGAATTGTCTTATGGGGTTTCTGCTCGATGGGAAGCGTCTTGGGGAGAGGCCTGAGTTGGGGAGCGAAGTTCACCTCCATGTGGTGATGCACGCCATGGGTTTTCCCCATGTGGCTGGCGAGAGATACCGAATGGCTCAAAGGATGGGCGGCGCAAAGGCGGGAAAGGAGGTCGGAGAACGTCTAATCGACGCTGGGATAGGGGAGGATGAGGCTGTGAAGCGCGTTCTCCATCTCTTAGAACACTGCAAGGTGGGGAAGGTTACGGTGGGTGACTCGATAAGGATGAAAGAGAACTGTGAGAGCTTACGAACCCTGCTCTTTGCGATTAAGCGTGAGGAGCCTTGCTGCTTCTTCACTACAGGCTTCCTGAATGGATTCTTCTCAGCCGTCAAGAACCAACATGTCAAGGAAACGAAATGCATAGTCTTAGGAGATCCTTACTGTGAGTGGGAGTTCCGATAAACGAGTGAAGGATCATCATGTCACTTATCCCAGAGTTTGAGTTAGGCGTATGGAACGCCTGGATTTTCATGATTGGTGTATATCTTGTTCCATTTATATCAATTTTAGGTAGTAAAGGTAAAACTACATCAAAAAGGCTGAATGAATCCGTTCCTATTAAGCATGAAAAATTACTTAATGTCATTTCAACGGCTATTTGGATTGCTGGGATTATCTATTCCATCTTTCTACCATTACAATTAGGAACAATATGGTTTTTCTTGGGTTTAGTAATCTTCTTGATAGCCCTTGTGTTTTCTCTCTCAGCCACTTTTTTTGTTCGCACTACTCCAGCTGATAAGCCTTTCACCAAAGGATCCTATCGTTACTCAAGGCATCCCTTTTATGCGGCAGAAACTTTGATATTTTTAAGCATCGCCATAGCCAGTGTTTCATGGGTGTTTCTCATGCTGACAGTAATCATGAGCATTTTTCACCTAATATATGCACTCGCTGAGGAAAAATATTGTCTCAAAAGGTATGGAGAGGATTATAGAGAATATATGAATAGAACTCCAAGATGGATAGGAATACCGAAATCAGAGAAAAAGGACTAATATCTATCAAGGCTTTGCTGGCTACTCGATAGACATGTGAATTGCTGAATTGTAGGTCAAAGCAGTTACTTGGACATCTTCTGGAAAGAGTTTCTTCCCTTTTTCCATGTAATCGATTACGCCTATTTTTTCCACTTTACTTTTTCCATCTTTTTAGTTTTGGCAAAACTTCTGATGCCAATTTCCTCGCTTCAGCCTCAGACATTCCCATTTGAACTGCAAACTTAACATTTTTGCTTATCTTTTCTTCCAGCGTTATGCCTTCATCTAAGAATTTGCCATTTTGAAAGCAGTGAAAGCAATATTCTTCACTTTTGCTTCCGCTTGCATTTGTGCCAAAATCTTCTTCTTTTTGCAGAGGCATCCCACAACTTTGACATATTTTTTGTTTCACATCAATTCACCTTATCCTAATCTTCTTTGGCAATTTTATAATTATAACTTGACTTCATCAGGAAATCCTTTGTATTCGATAACCCCTAATTGTTTGAGAAAATCCATCCAATCTTCGACAGCCCAGCCTTCTACAAACTTTCCATTAACTATTCTATAGATGTTGACACCCATACCTGTTATCTTCTTCCCAGTAGGGGCTAGTCCACGATATTCGCCTGTGTGTGTCCCCGTGGCTCTAGCACGAACCCAGACCTTGTCCCCTTCTGCGATTATGTCTTCAATTGTTTCATGCCAATCGGGAAAGGCTTTAAAAATCATGTTCATGAATTGTTTGACACCTTCTGGATTAAGTTGATGAGTATGGTCAAAATAATCTGGTGCTGTTAGACTATCTAAAAAATCTAAGTTTTGTTCATTAATGGCTTCAATCACTTTGCAAACTTTTGCTTTATTTTCTTCCAATGACATAATACATCCCCTAATTCTTCTTTTCTTGTGAGGTTGGTTGTTTTTGTATGAACATCTATTTCTCCAGAATGCTTTTCAACTTCTCCAAGAATTTCTCGACATCCTTTTTGAGTGCTCTCTCAAGGAATAATTTGTCGAGGATCTTAAAACCCACGTTGGTCACTTCATAGTCAATCGCATATGTCATTTCAGTTCCTGCCTGTGTGGATTTCAGGGTGCATATTCCAATAGTATTTTTTGAGCCCCGATAGCCTCGAACACTATACACCATCTTCTCGTTTTCGAGACTCTCCGTGATCTCCAGATCACTTTCCCCGTGCTTCTCACTCATGTGAGCGGATGCACCCACTTTATACTTGTCTTCAGGAGTGTGCACCTCAGAAGTGTATTTCACGCTCTTAATTACTTCCATCCATTCTGGACGCCTGTCGAAGGCAAGCATTTCCCAGACTTTCTCAGGAGAAGCCTTGATTTCAATCGACTTTTCTATCCTAACCAAAATATCATCCCCAAAACTACCAATCCTAATTATCTCTTTTTGACACTTAATATTTGTTAAGAGAATACTACCGTTTTTGCCAAGAAGGGGATATGTGCGTTTTCAATAGCCTTTGTGTCAATTTCTCAGCCTGCCAGAGAATGTCTCTGAAACAAATTCTATTTGATATAACATCAAACACAAGGTGTTATCAGCGGATAACACGGAAAAACACCATTAGGAACTCCCCCGCCATTCGTGAACGTTCGAAGCTATGTTACCCTAAGTCACATCTTGCGTTTTGGAACTATGTTCGGTGGATGTTAAGAAGAAATTCTTTTGATTTTGGTGTTTTAGTTTTTCAGGTCTTTTAAGGTCCTATATCTGTTAATCAATTGGCTAAACCGTCTTAAACAAAAAAAGGAAAGTTGAAAGTGGGGTTATCCGTTCACTCGCCTTTCTCAAACAGCAAGTAATGGAGAATTTCCAATCCAGGACGCATTTGAGCACAAGTGTATGTGTGCAGATGCCAACCGTTCTTTTGCCATTCCTCAATTGTTTTACCTACGTTCTTGTGGTGACCGACCTGCACGCATTCCCATTCTTTCAATCCTACTTCACCTTCATATCACTTGCAGGAATGCCAGCCTATAAAAACCATTTCACTATTGACTAAGCCTAGCCTATATGAGCCTAGAGCACATAAACAAACAACAAACATTACCCTGCCAGAAGGCACATACCAAGCGTTTAAAGTGGTTTTCTTTAAGGTTCAAATTTTTATTGATTAATCAATTGATTAAGTGCTTTTTGGCACAAATAACTGCAATCTGAACCCTAAAGATTAATCACTTGATTAAGTGCTTTTTGGCACAAATAACTGCAATCTGAACCCTAAAGATTAATCACTTGATTAATTCAAGCTATTTTTAAAAAATAAGCCCAAAAAAACCGTTAAATTTAAATAGTCGAGGCGTGTAGATTAAACAGCATCGTAAGTAGCAAGATAGGATAGACTGAGATGGAAGCGAATAGCAAAATTGGCTTAGGCGTAATTGGCGAAAAGTTCACTAATTCAGTAGCTAAATCCATTTTCAAGGTTAAGGACGGTTACAGAGTCAAACATGTGGATTGGGGTAACTATTCTTATGGTCATGGGTTAGACTTGCGGGTCTTCAAACGAAACAAACAAGTAATGGCTATTGAAGTCAAAAATTGGCGAGAAATGAACCGCCCTTACGGAGCAGAAACAGCTAAAACCGAAATAATAGACCGTTTCCAAAACTATGCTGGCGGCTTAAAAGTTCTTATCATTTCTCTATTGTGTCTGCTAACAAAAAAGGCTCTTGAACTACTCGAAGCCCATAACATTCACGTTATCGAAATTGGCAAACTAATAGGCAAGAACGATTTTCCAAGGAAGGGCAAAAACAACAAAGTCTTCTATTCATTAAGAACTAGACTTTCAAAACTGTGGTTAAACCTCAAACGCCAAGCCCGCCAGAGTTTTGTTGGTGGTGGTGTAAGTCAGTCTATGTTAGACAGTTTCACTAATGATAATAATGTGCATACTAATGCTCATAACAACTCTAACCTTAAACTTAAACAACACGATAAACACGATACCGCTACACAAAAAGTAGCCTCTACCTATGCCTACAGACTACTGAAACGAGCCTTAAAACTGGAAGAATTGAAGCGAAAACACCCTATGTATGCTCATTTTCCTAGTGAATTGTTGGATTGAGGCTCATTTTCATTTCCTTCTCTTGAGCCTAAAAGCGGCTAATCATAGATTCTCTTAGTGGTTGTGAACCGCATATACTTTCTTAGAGCCTGCTCGGTGACTTTATCATTGAAGCCAGTCTCTTTCATTAAAATTACAATAAGCATTAAGCGTAACTTATCAGACAAAAATGGGAGTTCTAACAATTTAGCGGCTCTTTTCTCTAAATCTTTGCCATAATGTGTGTAATAATTTCGAGTATTCACAACCTTTTCTACGAACCGTTTTTTGTTATCTATGAAGAGTGAGAACAATTTATCATATTTGACAAATAATTCTTCAATTCTTGTTCTTAGTGTTTTTCTGTGCATATATTCTGCTCTAGATTTGAAGTGTTGGCGAAGTTGTGGATTTGGAATTTTCCTTATTATATTCAAAATCGGAGACAGTAATTGCTTAAACGATTCATCGGTTATTACCTTATTGCTAGAGGTTCTGCTATGATATGATTCTATAGCCTGTGCAAGACTCAAAAATGTATTAGTAGGATAAAGATGTGGATTATATACCGTGCCAAAATATAAATCATATATAGGTGTTAGATTCTCTACCAGATTAAACCAATTTTGAAAGAAAAACTCAGGGCGTTCCGAAATAGACTCGTAGAAAAATGGGAAATAAGGGTGCTCAAAGAATTTTTGAGCAGAAAACCTCTCACCTTTATGGTAAAAGATTTGAACTGCTTTAGTGCCATCTCCATTCTTTTTTTGTCCGCTAACAGTAAGTATTGAAACTTCATTGCCTGTTGCTAAAGTAAGGAAACTTTTCATATGATATGCTATTGAAAGAAAATCGTCTACATGCATTTCATCATTTACATCTATTGATACCCATGCATTTGTCTCGAATTTTTGGCTTCTCCAGAAATCACCCTTTCCTATAGTTATTCCGTAACCAATTCTTATCTTGAAACTTTCTAAATCAATTTCCTTCACATTAGGCATAGTGAATTTTAATACGTGTTCACTCAATCCTTCTTCGTTTTTGCTGTGCTCAAGACGAAATGGTCTTTCTCCAAGCCATTCTTCTAATTCAGAATATCTTGCGTATAACTGTGTAAACCTAATATCTTCTTTTTTGTCAAAATGGTATCCAATATAAAAAGCGTTTACGCCAAATTCTGACCTTACATATTTCTCTGGACTATCACCAACAGTTCCAATGCTACAATGAGTTCTAAGGCAAGTTCTCAAAGTTATCTTTTTCCCATAGCAATCTCCCAATATGATTTCATAGAAATCTCCTTCATCAGGATTCCAAAGATTTTCATGAAAAGCTCCATCCAAACTTAGAATCGGTCTTTTTCGGGGGTCATAACTCAGTTTGCCATGAATCTTTTTTTCTGGATTTTCAGGTAGTCACCAAACTCCACTATATTCAAACGAGTCTAACATTGCATACCATGTTACCATCAAATATGAAAAATTTAAACATTATGAAGAGACGGAAGAGGAGCATCGAATAAAGCCTCTGAAAATTTTCCTTAGATGTGAGATATGCTTTTGGAAATTCTCAATAATTATGAAATGCAGAAAAGTTATAGCTGAAACGAAAAGACCTCTCTATAATGAGGTCAGGTGTGAGAGCATGATGTGTGACAATAATGATTTGCTTAAGAGATTGTTAAAATGCGAGGAAGAACTTGAATATTGTAAGAACGATTTGCAGACATGGACTGATGCCCTAGAGGATTTTTCTGAAATTAAAGATGCTTTTGAAGCTAATGGAAGAATCAGACTCAAAGGCAAAACGCTTTTGGATGTGGGAACGGACTGTGTCAAACCTCTCTATATTGCTCTTAAGTTCGAGCCAAGCAAGGTCATAGGTATAAGCGAAAATCTCTCAGGTTACTCTTTTGCATTAGACCTCAAGCGGAAACTCGAACTCGTTACAAAAACAAAAGTGAGATTGTTCCGTTGTAGCTTTTTTGACACAGAAGGATTCGGCAAGATTCTTAAGAAGGAAAAGATAGGCAAGTTTGACTTCGTTTTGGTCAGCAAAACTCTGCATCATCTTAGAACTGGAAAATGTATTGCAAGAGAGCGTGATAGAAAACATGATTGTGAAAAAGATGAAACCGAAAAGAGTTGCATATACAAATTTGAGGAAGGAGAGACTTTCGAGAGATTGCTTAAATTTGGAAAAAAAGTGCTGGTTTATGAGTGGTTCGACTCCAATGTAACAGATGAGGACAAGGTCAGAGGAAGAGGTGGACATTTTACAATCAAAGAATGGATGCGGATATTCGAGTATCTTTCTGGAAAGTATAAAGTGGAGTTCATAAGACCAGAACGATTCCATCTTGACAAGGAAGCATTAGACAGGATTTGTTCAATACTTAGACAAGTGGATTGTGTCTGTTTCTTTGTGGAAGGAAAAACCGTATAAGAGATGCGGAAAAGTTACAGCAGAACCGAAGGAATTATTGGAATTAGGAAGAAAAAATGATTACAAGCAAAATTAGAACACGACATTGGGTTCTTTTCATTCTGCTTATGGTTGCTCTTGTTTTGTCTCTTGTCGCTCTTGCTTTGTCTATGGGTGAGCAATACCATGTTATGGCTGAGGAATTTCGATTAGTCTTTCGTCTTTCAGTCCTTGTCTCCATCATATTGCTGATAATCGGAATAAAATGTTTTGGAAGATGGAGAAGAAGATAATAGCAAAAAAAGATATGGAAAAGTTTTAGCAGAACCAAAAGATATACAAATCTTGTGGTTCGATCGTCAACAAAATGCTCCGATTGTGGAGAACCATTAATGCCAGAGGTTCGGAAATGTCCCAGATGTGGAAGCACAAAACGCACACACCTTGTAGAAGTTTCAGAAACCATAACGGCTTCTGCGTCTTTGGGATTAAGACAAAGAAGTGGAGAAAAAGACCAGAGAGGAAAGCCTCTCCGAGAAGCCCACATAAAAGTAAAAGGAAATCTTGAAACCAAAATCACAAGAGATAGGTCTAAACGACTTAAAGGAATACCCGAAACAGATGTCTATCATGAAGTGATAAAGAACGGAAAAATTATACATGGACCACATTTAGAACCAAAAGGCAAGAAAGGTAGGAAAAAGCAAAAGAACTAATCTCGACCTTTTTTAACAATCGCCACAATACCCTGCGATAATGCATGCAAGCAATAATTGTGAAATGCGAAAAGTCAAAGCAGAACCAAAAGTCCCCCCACCCCTTCAAATGATTGGTTTTCTGCAAGTCTGAGAATCTATTCCTTCCAAAACTTAGGCTGTGAACCAGAAAGATTTTCTAAAGGCTTTTCGTTCTTCTTAATACGGGAAGCCTGCATAGCCAGTTTTGAGAGAGAAATCTTTCACATTCTGGGTTTAGCCTATGTAGGCTTCCTTTCCTAATTTTGAGTGAAGATTGCGATTTTTTCCGTGTCGTGTGAATTCTGGCTTAGGTGAAATAAGCGTTTTTTGGGCGTATTTAGTCAAAAAAAGCCCAAATCGAAGCATTTATTAGGCTCGAACTGTATAGTATTTGTTGCTAAACCCAAAGGAGTGTGAAAGAATGACTAAATCCAAAAAGAAAAAACATTGTGAAAACTGTGGCAAGGAACTCTGCGAAGACGAAGTTTGCGAACTTGACGGAATGGTTCTGTGCGAAGATTGTTCTGACGAAGAAGAGGACTTGGGGTGTATTGAAGAGGAGTGGATAGAATGATGGACCTTGTCCAAAGGATACTGGACGAGTGTTGTTTCATCGCTGGCGGACGTAAAAGCGGGAAGACCAACTTAGGTATTCTGTTGGTTGATGAATTGTTGAATAATGATGTGCAAGTTAAGGTTATTGATAGCTCAAGGCAATGGGTAAAGCGTTCAAGTATTCCCCACTACGTCAAAGTTGGCTCTTCAAGGGCTAGTAGCTATGGATTATTTGCGATATGGGATTTGCCCAACGTCTGGGATTGCATCTACGATTGTTCACGCTTGACAACTGCACAAATCAGGGAGTTCGTTCAAGGGATGATGGAAAACGATTTTCAGGAAGCTGTTATCCTAGATGACCAAGGAATCCAAGTGAAGGCTTGCTACGTCCTAGAAGAATGTCAAAACTTGATACCCAACTCAGCATTAAGAAGCTACAGCTTTCAAGAGATTAGTAGGTTCGTGACTCAAGGCAGAAATTTCGGTTTGAGCTATATCGCCTTGACTCAAAGGCTTGCTTCGGTTGACAGCAACCTTGTTGAGGTAAGTGGCTTGAAATACTTTGGAAAAACAGAAGGCGACAATAATCAGCGTAAAGCAAAGGCGTGGCTTCCAAGAGAATATTTAAACAAAGCTCGTGATTTGAAGACTGGCGAATTCCTTCAGCAATACGGCTCAAACATCACTTTAGACAAAGTTCCGCTGTTCCAAAGTTTGAGAAAACCGCAACCATACATAGAGCCCCCAAAGCCAAAGAAACCTTCTTTAATACAAAGAATGATTAAAGCGGTAATAGGAGATTGAACCCGTGAAAAAAAAGGAAAGAATCAAAGAATGTTATATCAATGTTAAGCGGGTTTACGGGAGATATCTCCAGCCTTCTGCGGTAGCAGGGATTATCTTTATAAACTCTGGATTACTGCATCATTTTTGGTTTGGCTATCTCGGCTTTTTGAGCAGCATTTTGTCTTCGCAAGTGCGCGCGTATGCGTTTATGGATTAGATTTCAAATTTCTTTATTATTGTTGTCTCTTTCTTCCCCGTTATTTCAGCCACAACACGAATATAGTTCTGCAATCCTGAGTTCTCAATTCTATTCTTCAATAGCTCATCTATTTGGAAGATGCCTGCGGAATTGGACATTGTTATCTTTATGGCTATTGGTTTTTTTTCGCCTTCGCCAATCTCTACTTTCTTGATTGAGAGTGCTGAAACTGCATGAATGTCCACTTTTCCTGCTTCAAATGGTATTCTTGCTCTTCCCTGCTCCATATCAAGAGCGTCGGCGACTCGTACAACACCTGCTTCGATGGTTAAGGGTTTGTTCAGTGGTTCATGAGACACTATGGCGTGTAATACTTCGGAACAGATTACAGCGCGTTCTTCTTCACTGTAGATTGGTTGCAGGTATGCTTCTATGAATTCTGGGGCCAATAGTGCACTGTATTGTTCGTGTCCTTCCCTTGTCACAATCATTCCTAAATCATGAAAGAGTGAGGCGAGAACCACCACGACTTCAGCATCTTCGTTCTGCATTCCATAATGTTCAACAATACTTGGCAAAACCTTTCTTTCAACCAAAATTCTCAAGAGCCTCAACGCGGAGTTGGCGACGATTTTCATGTGTGTTGGCCCATGGTCTGTATAACCCAAACGGTCAATTGCCATGACATTAGAGCACTTCCAAAAAGTCTGCAGTTTCACGTCATTTTTCACTTTTTTAACAACATGCTCCAGCCTTGTGCTGCCACGACACGGTATGTTGAAGACGTAAGTCACTTCACATCAACTCCATGCATGCATCTTCGTCATTGATGTTATGTAAGCTTTCCGCGTGCGCAAGGAGCCTTTCCCTTGTATTGGCTAGCTGGATACTTTTTCTTGTTGCTTTCGAGTTTCTTCATGACTGAGCGAGTCACATCGATTTTCGTCGCATTCGCCATGCTAAGGCAGTAGATTATGACATCCGCAAGTTCTTCCTTGATGCGTGCTACTCTGTCTGGGGCTGTCTTAAACTTGGCAGTCTCTTCCGAACTGGTCCATTGGAAGAGTTGAAGAAGCTCGGCCGCTTCGATGCAGATAGATTCAGCCAGATTTTTGAGGTTGTGAAACTGTTCCCAATCTCTATCTCTGATAAACTCTCGAACGCTAGCGATTATTTCCTCAACTACTGTGTTTCCATCGTTTTTTAACAAGCGTTATTCCTCCCCGGTATCATCAATTCGAAGGGTCATATGTTGCAATAGAAGATCTAATTTTCGACGCCTGATTAAACCATAGAAATGCTCCATCTCGAAAATTACGTTTTGTCAAGCACGAGGTGAGCTCTCGGATACGCTTGAACGCGCGAGAATCATAAATATCTCCTTGTCAGAATAGGGATGCCATGATTGTTGCATTGGAGATTCCATCTTCGAGGGGACGTAAATTGGATGTTCGCGTTGAAATCTTCGCCATTGGAAACGAGCTTTGCTTTGGTAGAGTGTACGACACGAACTCTTTTTGGATCGCTGACCAGACGACCCGATTGGGAGCAAAAGTGCAGAGAATAACCTGCGTTCCAGATGTAGTCAAGGAAATTTGCACAGCTTTAGGGGCTGCGTTAGGTCGGAAACCAGATTTCATAATTTTGACTGGCGGTTTGGGTCCAACCTCAGACGACTTGACAATTGAGTCTTTATCGAAGCTGTTAGGCGTAGAGATTGAAATCAACAACAAAATATACAGAGCCTTGGCTGAACGTGAAGGCGTCACAGAAGATGATCTTCCAGTCATCGCAAAGATGGCACGTTCTTTGAAAGGGGCTTCGTGTTTCCCGAACCCTGATGGTTGGGCTCCAGTAATCCTAATCGAGAAGGGTGAGATGACTCTGGCTGCGCTTCCCGGTCCACCCGAAGAAATGAAGGCGTGCTTCACTGAATACTTGGTTAGAAGAATAGGCGAGAAGACTCGGTACCGAAGCGTTTCAAAGAGGGTTCTTGTAAAGATGTATGAAGATCAAGTCTCACTGATAGCGAAAGAGATTATGAAAAAAATGCCCGGAACCTATCTGAAGCCGCTTGTCGGCGGTTATGATCACGAGACAGGACTTCCAGTTGACATCCTAGTCTTCGCGAAGGACGAAAAGACCTGTAGACTCAAGATGAAAAAAACCCTAAAAAAGCTTAAGGAACTCGTTAAGAAAGCACACGCATAGTGAAAGCGCGCGCACTGGCTATTGCTGAAATTTTTGAACGTCTGAATTGCACCTACCCCCTCCCCCCTACCCTTTTCAACACACATCGCCCTACATGATCCAAACAAGAAGGCTCAATTTAGCGAGAATTGCTTTTTTGAGAATTTTCTGGTTGCGCGTGCGCATACTTGGTTGGCGGTTTGAAGGAGGCCGAAAAAAAAGTGCAATAAGCTATGGTGCTTCTACGATGTCTTTAAGGAAAGGAAGGACCTTATCCTTGACTATACCATTCCAACGGTATTTTCTTATCACGTTGTTGAAGTTGTATTGGATAATGTCGCTTAGGAAATACCTGAAGATTTTGAAGGCGATGTTGGCGGGTTTTTCGTTTAGTCCGAACATGTATGCTTCAATTCCCTCTTTCAAGAGTTCTTCGAAGGGTTTAATCCTGCTGACGAAAAGGGGTTTTCTTGCCACTCCCGCCTCTAGGATGGGCAATCCGAAGCCTTCTTCTTTGCTTGTGATTAAGACCAAGTCGGCTAAGGCATAGGCGTCAGCGATTCCCCATTTTGTGATACGGTTGTTTTCATGAAGTCTTCTGAACGATATCAAATCATGAATTAGCAAGATGTTATCTTCGAGGTTTAGTTTTTTTATCATTTTGTTTAGGTAGTCGAGATATCTTTTCCGTTTTATCATAGCTTGAGGATCTGGTGGACCGGTGATCACAATCTTCACACGTCGTTCTCCCACAAGCTTTTTCAATTCGTAGATGACTTTCAATCCTAACTCGATGTTTTTTCTCGGAAGGACTCTTATCGGCATCAAAATCACGTAATCGTCCCACTTCAATCTCAATTCTTCTCTAAGCTTCAAGGTCGCCTCATCAAGCCTTTCGTATTCTTCCACGTTGATGCCGTTTGGGATAATCTTCACATCCTTCAATTTGAGATGATCATTTCTCATTTGGGAAAGTTGTTTTGCCCTGAACTCGGTAATAGTTACATAGGAAACGTTTGGATGTTCGTAATGAAGTTCTGTGAAGGGCCAAGTCTTCAGAAATTTCTTCCATTCCTGGCGCAATGCAGCCGAGTCATGGATCCAGAACACAAATTTGCTTTTCCTTTCTCCTACTAGCTCGTTTATGGCGACTGTTGCTGGAAAATTAAATATCATTGATGGAATATTGTGGACTATAACGACGTCTAATCCTTGAGTAGCGTCTCTAATCTTTTTCTTCAAAACCTCTTTGATCCTTAAGAAGTTTTTTCTAGCTGACTCGTCGAGTTTTCTTTTGAGTATTTTGCATTGAAGTTTCGAGATTTCAGGATAATCTGGACTCAGTTCCTCAATGTACACTTCTCTTACTCCTTCTAGACCACCGCCCTTGCCGTAGATAATCGTGACCTTGTTTCCAAGATTTGTCAAATGAATCGCGTGGTTTCTAATTACTGTTGTAACTCCACTTTTCTCGGTTTCAGGGCATGTGTAATGGATAATGCCGATCTTGATTTTCATCACCTTTTCCAATTGTTTGGGGGCACACATCGTCTGCGTTGCGCGTCTGCCTCTAAATCTCTGGCAAACAAATATCAAACTTATGAAGCCAGAATCCAATATCGGATTTGAAGTCCTTCAGAACCGGATCTTATAAAGGTTACCTATCCAAAGTTGGCGGGCGTTTTATGAGGCCGCATTCTTTCAATCGAGACCACGTACTCTGATTGCTTCTCCTCCTGAGCATTTCCCTAAGAACGAAGTAGTTCCCCGTTTTCGCCCTTATTGTGTCCCAAGAAGGAAGCGAGATAATTCTCTGTCTTGCTTTATCGCTCAGAATATTCTCTAGTATTTTGAGGAAGCACTCAAGACGTTTTTCATCTTCCTCCCTAGAATAAACCAGCTTCTGAGGAATCCTAAGTTCTGTAGATTTTCGAAGTCTAGTAATCCACTTTTGAGATTTCGTAATCATTTGATTTGCTTTTTCTTTGTATGAACGAAGAATCTGCTTACTCTCTTTGTCGGTAAGGGATCTCTTTCTCTTCTCAGCGACTCTTCCTATGATGCAGGTCCCAACTTGGTTGGCTAAACCCTCAAGCTTCAGGAATTTCTGGCCGATGTGGTTGCAGATATGCAAATCAACCTGAGCCATCGATGCGCTCCCAACTAGATCGAGCAACTGAAATAACAAATACATTTCAACAGAGTATGCCGACGATACATCCAATCCTTCGATGGCATCCCTCGAAACCGCGAACTCTCCGGCGAGCGGGTACCTAATCATTCTCAAAGGGTCGTATAGGTCTAGAGAACTTGTGACTGATTGTATGAGAGGAAGTGCAAATAAGCGGCAAACTCGTCCTCCTAGAATAGCTTCTTCGGAAGAGAGTTCGGGAGTTTTTGTCAACCTCGTGTAGTATGCTTTGACAAACTTTGTTGCTGCCTTCTTAAGATTCCACGAATAGATGATTGGATGGCACAAGGCAGTGACAAATTCCTTTTTGAAGTTCAGGATGTCTGAATCGACAAAACACAAAATATCTCCCCCAGCGATAGGGACTGAAAGCCACAATCCCGCTCCTTTGCCGTGGGGAACACCAAATACTCCCGTGACTCCGAAGACTCCAAATTTTGCTAAGACCTTTGGAATGTTATCATCAAATTGATGTACAACTTTGACGAAAAAGTCGGTTAAGCCTCGTTTTCCCTTCTCATTTTCGCTGCCATACTTGTTGAGTAGACGAACTTGCTCTCTAAATAGTCCAACTTCCTCATAAGCTACTTTTGCAACGTTTTGAAGCACACGGAAGTCGCGATTGCCACTTTTGTTTCTTGTAGCATCTATCACTACGATTTCATCGAGGTAGCCCGCATCAACCAGTTCGCTGCACTCAGAAAGTATCTTCTTTAATGTTTCCCGTTCAATCTCACGTCCTTCTTCACTTCCAAATCGTGTAGGAATAACTAGGGATACGGACAACGGGGTATAGAGACCACCTTCATCCAAAACCATTGTTTCCGTCTTATCCTTAAGGCATCTCTGCAAACTAAAGGAGCTGTAATCGCCTAGATCAAGTATCTTCTCAGAAACCATGCTAATTCTAACTCGAACTACTCTTTTGGAGCCGATCTAAAAAAGGTTTCAGGTTATCAACAAGTTCAAAGAAATCTCCGTACACCGCCAAATCTGCGATTTTGACGATCTCGGGGTCTTTAGGTCTAAAAGCGACTCCTATCGCAGCTCTTTCAATCATGCAAAAATCGCTTTTGGAGTCTCCAATTGCTAGGGTTTTATCCATCCCGACTTCACTTTTCTGTGCAATTTTGCACATTGCATGTAACTTGCACACAGCCTTTTTCTGGCACTTTTTCTGCTTTTCCCAACCCAGCGGCATACTAATTCTTCCAGTGATTATGCCGTCAACAATTTCCAACTTGTTTCCCCAGACTAAGTCAACTCCAAGCTTTTCTGCCAATCTTGATGCTAGAAAAGTGTATGAATCTGTAACTATGGCAGTTAAGAACTTCTTCCTTCTTAAAAAAGAAATGAATTCCTTCGCTCCATTAACTACTTCAATGCTGTCGAAAGCCCTTTCCAGATCCGAGGCCTTCATACCTCCAAACAATTGTGCAACGATCTCACTCACTTTATAGCCCTCTAGTAAATCAGATCTCCTGTCTATCTCGGCGAGTTTTGTTTCCAATCCAAATTTCCGGCATAGGACATCGATGCTACGGGATTCTAGCAGCGTCCCGTCCATATCCAAAGTCGCCAGGCCTCGCATATCTTTGCGTTTCTGAAGTTCTATCACTCACAAAACCTCTTCGTATACTTCGAGCGTCTTTTCCACCATGTTACGCCGAGAAAATAGCCGCGAAATTCTATTCTTGGCCTCTTGCCCCATTTTCTTGCGCATTTTCTCATCCTCCAGCATGGCGATGACCGCTTCTGCTAGTTGAGTATGATCTGGTTCGACAAGGAAACCCGTCAATTCATTTTCAACTATTTCCGGAATAGCACATGTCCGGAACGCTACAACTGGTTTACCGGTTGCCCCTGCTTCCGCTACCGGTAATCCAAATCCTTCCCATAGGCTGGGATAACAGAAAATATCGCAAGAAGCGTAGAATTTTGGAACTAGTCTATCTGGGACGAACCCTGTGAATATTACAGATTCTTCAACGCCTAGAGATTCCGCCATTCTTGGAAGGTCTAACATATCGTAACGCCTTGAGCCTGCTATGAGAAACTTAACCTCTGGTCTTATCCGTAGGATCAGAGGTATAGCTTTGATGAGGTATTGGACTCCTTTATAGGGTGCTAGTCTACCAAGGTATAAAATTGTAGGAACGTCACTCAAACCGTATTTACGCTTGATCTCATCACCTTCAACTTCAGGGTTGAACCTCTCCGTGTTTATACAATTGTAGATCACCTGAATCATTTCTTCATTGAATTTATACGAATCCAACAATTGTCTCTTCAAATATTGGCTAACCGTTATTATTCTGTCGAGACCGAAGCGGAGAGCAAAAAATGTTCCGATTCGATGGTCCAACATCTTTATTTGCTGTGCCAGGCTTCTCCAAATCCCAACGGGAGCGAAACCATGATAAGTGAATACATGCGGTTTCCCTAACGTTTTCTTGGCTAGGTTGCCCGCGAAGATGGCGGGATGATACTGAGAATGCACAATATCAAATTTCTCAAAGGAAGGTAAACATCTGAAAGGGAAAACGAGATTTCTGACAAAGGGAACGTGGTCTCCTTGGAAACCGAGCTCTTGGATAGGTATCCCTATATCCTCTATTTCCACTTCCCTAGAAAAAACAACAACATCGTGACCTAAACTTTGCAAACCCCTCGCAAGCTCAGATATATGGGTCACTTGGCCTGATCCTTTGTGGAGAGTACAACGCAGAATTGCGATTTGCAAGGGGCGCACCACCCGATTAGAACTCGAGATGACTCTTTAACTTTAAGGTTAGAACCTCAATTCTTTTTCATGCCACTAGAAAAGGTAGCTGAGATCAGCCACTAGTATACATTGAGTAGATACGGTTTAGTTTCTTCAAAAACATCTGCCTCTTTCTCTATTTCCTTTTCTGCCTCTTCTGCATCGAATTCAACAGTTTCAAGTACAAAGCTGGCCAATTTACCTTTCCAAAGAATTCTGAGAGCCTCCAGCAAGTTGTTCCGTTTCTTAGAATTTGTCTCCTTTCCAAAGGCAGCTGCAAAAGAGTATACGCATTTAGCCCAATACTCGTTCGGAAACTCAAAATAACCCTCTTTCACACGCAAACTATCAAGATTCTGTAATAGCTCAGGATCCACCACTTTCTTGTAGGTGTGCCTAAACATTTTGAAACCCGCTGTATATCCTTGAAGTAGCTTCTTGAAATCCACTTGAACCTCTTCGGGCGCAATTGTGGAAAAATGTTGTTTTATTATTTCTGTCGATTTGCTCCCTCGGATGTTACGCCAAATGTCTTCATAAACCTCTGTACAAGAGAGCATTGCCCCCGCCACCTCTTGAAACATAGGGGCCAATTGTTCAGATGGGTCCTTTGTCTCGTGGACTTTGGAACCTAGAAAAGCTTGCTTGACCTCAAAGCCTTCGCCTAGAGCTGTGTGGGTTTCAAAAATGTCTATTCCGAAACACGGAACATAGGGAGTATTCCATAGACTGGAACTCAACAGCTTCTCTACCAGTCTCCTTGAAAGCCCGAAGTCTCCACCTATAGGCTGCCTAATCCTTTTGCCATAGAGAGCTCTTGTAAACGGATAAGACAAAAAGTTTGTTATCGTGCCATCATACTTATGTCGTGTGTAGAGAGGAGTCACGAGTCCAGTTCCTTTCAGTGTCGGTGAAACAAGGAGTTCTACCCATTGGGGCACAATGCTTCTTAGATCCGAATCTACCACCATTACTGCTTCGGCGTGAAGATAAATCATGGCTTCAAAGATCGCTTTCAGCGCCGTTCCTTTTCCAGAAATGCCAACATATTGCACAGGAACAATTTTTGTCTGCCATGGTACTCTCATTGCTTTCACAACATTCAATGTTCCATCTGACGAACCCCCATCAGAGATAATGATTACGGCATTTCTGTCCGGGAAAGACTCAGCTAATCCCATGGCAGTTTGATATATTACATAATTGATGGTTTGTGCACAATTGTACGAAGGGATTCCAATAACGATGTCCACACTTTCTAACGATTCTAGCCTTCTCCATGCGCTGTCGGATAAGGCCGAACCTCTTTGCCTTCTCAAACATTTCACCTCCTTCACAAAAATTGTTTGGAACCCTTTTCCCTATCCTTTATGCTAAGAAATGTAAAAACCTATCTAAGCACATAGACTGATACTGGTCACAGAAGTCACTGATTGTCCCTGGAAGAATTAAACGTGAAAACTACTCTAGTAGTACCCACCTACTGGACGGCTACACCTCATCAGCTTTTCTCGAGACAGAAACCGATCGCCATATACGACCACCCTACTTTCATAACTGAATCGGGAACATTGCCAAGGTTACTAAAAAGCCTTGAGAAACTCTGCGTCCGAGGTGTAGATGTCCCGAGCATCGTTGTTTTGGTGGCAGTGACGCATAAAGAGTTGGAGATAGAAGCGAAGAAAAGAACAGAATCTATTCTAAGAGAACATAGGCACAAATTGAACATCGTCTCCTTCTCTTCCTCTGACCTAGACTTCCTTGTTTCTCGCCTCAAGAAAAGGGCTTTATCAAAATTTGCAGGATTCTTAAACTTGAAGGGCTATTCTAATGTAAGAAACATCGGACTAGTGATTAGTCAAATCTTGGAATCTGACGCTGTCATCTTTTTGGATGACGATGAAGTGGTTACAGACGAAGACTTCTTCAAGAAATGCTCAGAGTTTGTGGGCAAAAAATACAAAGGAAAAATAATTGGAGGAGTTACAGGATTCTACATAGGTTCTTCAGGTTCTTACTGGCTAAAAGATGATCCCAGAGAATGGTGGAAGACGGGATGGCAGAAAAGGAGAAAGATGAATGAGGCGTTCAAAATTATTGAAGAGGATGCTAGATTAAAAGAAACACCGTTTGCCTTTGGCGGAAATATGGTACTTCATAAAGAATTGTTTCAGAAGGTTCCATTTGATCCCTACATATTTAGAGGAGAAGATATGGATATGTTGGTAAATGCCAGAATGTTTGATTTTGCTTTCTTGTTGGACAACCAGCTGTCGGTGCTGCATTTTCCAGAATATGTAGCAAGACGTTGGTCGGAAATGCGACAGGACGTGTACAGATTCGCGTATATGCGAAAGAAATTGCAGTATCAAGAACACAAAAACGGAGTAACTCCACTTCAAACAACGTCCTTAGAACCATATCCCGGATATTTTCTGAGACGAAACGTGATGTTCAAGTTCGCTGTCTCAAGTTTTCTTTCAGCTATATATTCAGTAATGAAATCCCATGTCAAAGATTCCGTGGAATACCTGAAGACCATCAAACTGTCTTTGTCGGACGTTCATCATTACGTCGAAAGACATTACAAAGATTACTTCGATTTCCAGAAACATTGGGCAAAGGCTATGCCCCTAGTAAGGGAAGACAAGATCTCGAAAGACTACTTGAAAAAGAACCGAAGGAACTGAAGGAAATTCATTCCGTGCTAGCTAATGATCTATTATGTCGCTAATGGTGTAGTGATTATTCATGAAAGTAGCTGTTATCGTGATCACTAAAGACAGACCTCTGCAAGTAGAGCGGTTAATAACTTCAATTTTTCACTCAGAAATACCATCTTTGTCACTCGTTTTGATTGATGATAGTTCAGATGAAAACTTCGAGAGTATCGAGAACATCCTTCTTTCTTATGGGGATATCTGTGAACATAAGAGCTCTTTGGAGGCAAGCAGGGAAGTAGCGGGCGTTTTGAAACAAATTGATTTAGCCAGAGCGCAAAGATCATTCGTAGAGACTTGTGTTGGACTAAAGTCTCCTTTTGTCGATTTTGCGGAATCCCTATCTAAAATAGTCTTGTTCAGAGAGAGTTTATATGCTATCCTTTCACAATCTTTCAGCCCTTATTCAACAGCGCGCAACCTCGGAATCTACTGTGCATGCAGAACCTTTGACCCTGACATAACAGTCTTTTTGGATGATGACTGCTACTTGAAAAGCCCTGAAAGGTTGCGGGCTGCACTTCAGCTAATAGGCAAAAAAATAGATGGGCAAGAGATAGTTGCCATTTCTGGGCTTTACGAAGATTTGTGTCTCTCCAAAAGAAAGGGAAGGTGTGCCCTCGAAGAGCCTACGCCAACTTCTATCTTGACTGGTATGAACTCCTTTCTTGAGCGTTCGTTTCTCACTGATCAACAGCAAAGGCTCGCTCTAATGCCTTATCATACCTTAGGCGGTGCTTTGATACTAAGTAAAAGGGTTTTCGTGTCACTTCCTTTTGATCCATTTATTCCGCGCGGGGAGGATCACGCCTACTGCGTAGACCTTAAGGATCGATATGGTAGAGATTTTGCGATTGTGCGTGACAATCTCTTCGTTGTTCAACATGATAAACACCTAGAAGTATCTCGAAATCTCCAAGAGGCAAATACTCTGCGAGACATTTTCAGATTTGTCTATCTCCGGTTCAAAGTCGGACACAATTTCATTCCTTATTTCACCATCCGATGGGCCGCAAATGCCATAATCCATATGTTTCTCGAAACTCGGAAAAGCAAACAGCGAATCCTCGAGCTATCAGCTCTACTTTTCCTAGCAAGAAACTATGCCAAGAGAAACGCAGTTAAATACTCTGAGATTACGACGACATGGGAATCTTTTCTCAAAAGAATAGTTGGATGAGCTTTCAATTTGTATATACCTCCATTCACTTAGACTCACTCAGAACGAGAGTGTAGGTAGTTTTGGTCGATGGTCTTCGGGATTACAGCCGTGATGAAAAGTCTAGGCCTCTTTCGCTTTGTATGTATCCCAACTGTTTGCTATGTTTTGCATGAGCTCTGGTTGGATGTCATAAAAGGCATCAATCTTTCCCTCTGGAAAGAACATTCTGATCAGAAAGGCTCTTTCAAGTCTGTCAAATTTAAACATGCTCACTTCTGGCTTCTTTGAAAGGACGGTCTTGTATTTGTGGTGGAACTTGTCAATGGCTGGCATGATGCATTCTTCCATCAACTTCTTGTTTGTTATTTTTTCTAAATGAGGGAAGCCCATTTGGAAGGAGTAGTCAATTATGTTTCTTTTGCCAGAATAATTGAGGATGGTGCTGTCCAAGACTTTCCTGTTCGGTATCTCCGTAATGTTGTAGGTGGGTGTGTATATCTTTGTGTAGTTGATGGTTATTTCGCGCACTTCTCCTTCTACGTCTCCTATCTTCACATAATCCCGGACCATAAACGGTCTCGATATCATAATGTACAGTCCAGCCAAGAAGTTTCCCACCGTTTGGGTAGAAGCAAACCCGATGGCAGCTCCAGTCAAGGCAGAAACTCCAACAAACCAAGTCGTATCCACATTGAAAAGGGATAGAAGAACGACCACACCAACTGCAGCAATAATTATTCTTGCAGCTAACTTGAATATGTTCTCAACATGAGGCTCCAGATTTAGCCGTCTTGAGTATCTGGCAATTGCCCTACGAATCAACCTGTCGGCGACAAAAACCACGACTGCGATAACTAGGCTTGTCGCAATCAAAACGAGGTTTTCTGTTGTCAAGAACTCGGAAAACATGAGATCATCCCACGCCTATGCAGAAATTGAGTCAACGACGGTGGCAAAACCTTCCTCCACATCTCTTCTGCCCAGTCTTCTTCAAGGCATGTTCCCCTGTTCGCGGTTGTTGCTCGCTTTTCTCACACTTTTCCAATGGAACTCTCAGCAGTCTCACCCACCTCTTTTCTCCACATCTTTTGGAATGGCTCATAAATCCTCAACGCGGACAACACTACGTCGACCCTTGTTTTGTAAAGTCCACTTTCTACAAGTCGATCTAAGACCTTCACCACATCCCTGTGAAGCTTGAAGTTCACTAATACTGTAGACTTCTCTTGTTTAGGAATATCCATCAACGAATTTCACCATGCCTGTATATCCATTGTATAGACATGGTGTATCACTTATATATATCGCTCTCCTAATTAGAGGGTAAGCGCACGCTAAACAAAGATAGGAATGTTTAGAGTTGAGATTTCATCTTGAAAACTGAAACAATAGAGGAGAGAAAAGCTCAAAATCTTATGAAGCTTAGAGGCTACAAGCTGATAAAACGTGAGGAACAAGAAAACATCATCAGCCTCTTAGCTAAAGTTTCTAGAAAAAAGAAGTATGTACTCATTTGGTGCGTACTAGCTCGAGTAGTAGGAGTGGCTTACGTTAACAAAATGGAGAAAGCGATGAAAGCAGCCGGAGCTGAGAAGGGAATGCTAGTTGCCAATACTAGATATACTTTCGCGGCCAAAAGGAAGTCAAAGAAATACGGGATAGAACTAATTCCTAGGATCTTTCCTTCCTTCAACATCTTCGAGCACGAATTGGTGCCTAAACACGAAATCCTTTCGCCTGAAGAGGCAAAGGAGCTATTGGAGAAATATCGTGTGCAACCGTATCAGATGCCTCGCATCAAACCATCAGATGTCGCCGTAATTGCGATCGGGGCTAAAACCGGAGACATCCTTAAAATCACGCGAAAAAGCCTGACAGCAGGAAAATACATTTCTTATCGATATGTTGCCCCTGGTTGATAGGTGCAACAAACTATGATAGTCCGCATGCATGCGCGCATCCTCACGGCTCTCTGCAACTGGTCTATCCATTTCAGCCTGCAAACGTTTGTTCATCTGGCTGATTCGACGTAAAACCTGAAAACGATTTAGCTTGTACTCTGGAAGCAGACGTTCCGCAATTTCTGTAGTTGACCAGTCTGCGCGCGCACTGGCAGAAAAAAGGAATGTTCCGGGGGATATCTTCACGTTTCTTTGTGAGAAGATTTTACTCGAGAAGTCCCTTTCTAATTGTCTGTAGGTCTTTCATTACCTCTTGAAACGTATGGTAGATGTCTTCGATGCCTAAGGAAAACCACCCTGCTTTTTTTTGGATTATTGCCGCAGACAAAACGGCGGCACCTAGAGTTTCGCTTAGTGGAGTGGGCTCTGGAAAAGCTATCAGGTATAGGCCCATCTTAATGAGTCTGGAGTTGTCGCCCTTTTTCCATAAATGTCGCACAGAGCGCGCTTCCTTCGCAACTCCGTTAATGGCGTTCGCTGCCTCCTCATAACTCAAGCCCAATTCATGTAACATGTCAACTAGGGTTTTTAGCTCATTTGGTTCCACAATAGAACCCGGCAGTTTCGTGTTGTCATCTAACCGAATTATAGACACGCTTACAACACAAAAGCTTTAATGTCTCAGCGAGATGATTCGGAAGTCCTTGTTGAGGCATTTAAGGCAGAAATATTTTAAGAAATCTAACCAAAAACACCTTGCCATTCATGGTTTTTGAGGGAAAGATAATAAATCAGCTCGCCATCCTGATGTGATCGAAGCCGTTAATCATTTTATAGGAATGAACACTATAAATGCTAATATCAACAAACGGACTCGGTGAAGCATGTGTCAGAACGCCATGCATACATTTTGTTGAACTATGAAAAATTCTGGAAAAGAGTCTGTAGCCAAAACAGGGCTGGCAAAGTGGTGCATGCCTTTGTTCGCAGAGGAAAGGTCGGTCCCAAAAAAACAGAGCTGCTTCTTTTCTATGTGACTCATCCGCTCAAAGAGATCCGAGGAGTTGGCGAGTTTGTCGAGCGAAAGACTGGAGACGCCGACGACCTTTGGTACGCTCATGGCAGCGAAACCTGCCTGAAAACCTATGAGGAATACACAGATTTTTTGCAGGGAAGACCAAAAGCGACTTTCATAAGGTTCAGAAACCTCCGCGAACTTCCTGCTCCAATTCCCGTCAGCGTCATTTGCGAGGCTACGAGTATAAAACAGATGCCTAGAAGCGGTAAATACATAAACAAAAAGACGGTAAACCAGTTGTTCCAAGGAGCCACATAGTTATGCAGAAGTTTAATCCTCAAAAATTTGTAAGCAAACAAGTGAAGGAAGTCAGGAAGGCTGTCGGCGGCGAACGAGCCTTAATAGCGGTTTCAGGTGGAGTTGACAGCACCACCAGCGCCGCGCTCACCCACCGTGCCATAAAAGAAAACCTTCTATGCATCATGCTGGACGACGCCTTCATGCGAGAAGGAGAACCGGAACGAGTTGCCCAGCTCTTGTCCAGTCCTCCCCTAAACCTTCCCATGAGAGTACTCAACGTTCAAGATCGCTTCTTACAGGCGTTAAAAGGATTGCGTGACGCCGAAGAAAAGCGGAAAGCGTTCCGAGAAACCTTCTACAAAATCCTGAGCGAAACCGCTGAAAAGGAGAATTGCCAATTGCTCGTGCAGGGAACCATTGCCGCTGACATCGTCGAAACCACCAAAGGCGTAAAAACTCAACACAACGTCCTGTCTCAGATGGGGATCAACACTGTCCAGAAGTATGGATACCAAGTCATCGAACCTGTCGCGTCGCTGTACAAGAAACAAGTCAGAGAGGTAGCGAGATACCTAGGGGTACCCACGGAAATATCGGAACGCCAGCCATTTCCAGGACCAGGACTCCTTGTGCGGGTCGTCGGAGAAGTCAAAGGTGACAAATTAGAATCGCTCAAAAGGGCGACACTCATAACTGAGGAAGACCTGGCCAAACACAAACCCGACCAATACTTCGCAGCCATCATTGACAACAAAGAACAGCCTCAGCATCCAAGTCTCCCGCGCATCCAAGAAACAACCGCCCGTTTTCTCAACGTTCCATCCAGACACATCTCCATAAAGGTTTTCCAAGATAGAGCTACAGGCGTCAAGGCTGGTGAGAGACACTACGGAGAGATTGCCGCCGTCAAAGCACAAACAACAAACGGTGACATACATAAACCACCCCTCAGAAACTTGATCTTCCTCCAGACTAAGATTATCGCAGAAAACCCCTCCTTTGCCAGAATCCTATACACTGTTAATGAAACGACGGAAAAACAACCTTACGTAATCGCTATGCGGGCAATTCAAACGCAAGATTTCTTAACTGCCAACGTGGCTGAAATCCCTTGGGCAACCTTGAACCAAACAGCACAGAAAATCCTGAAAGCATGCTCAAACGTCTCAAGCGTTCACTATGACATTACACCTAAGCCCCCTGCAACCATCGAAATGGAATAGCCGTATGGGCTTCCTTTAGAAAGAAATAAACCGTTCCATCGATCAGTGGAATACCGTTGAAGTGACGAATATGATACGCGTGAGAGTTCAGAAAATGGAGTCTATACGAGATCCAGACGGAAACCTTGGGAAGAGAATTGAACTAATTCAGGATCGGGTAATTCCGAGGTTCGCGGTAAAACCTTCAACAGAAGAGGCCAGAGTAGTTCAAGACGTCGTTCAAGCGCTGAGGCAGCAACTTCCCACCTTTGGCGTGCAGACTCAATTCACTCTGCCCAAAATAATCCTGTTCTTGACGGAGCAGGAATACGAGGAACTCGGCATCAAGTTTGACGTGAACCAAGTGTATGAGCTCGACCTGTCTAATCAAACAATTAGTTTTAAAAGGGCACCTTAAGACAAACTATTTTTCCCTAGTGGGCACATAGTAGTATTCACCAATCTTCTTCTGATATCTATCAAGTTTGGACGCTTCTTTGTTAACCCTCGGTCTTTTCGTGACCGGATCTCTTCGAAAGGTAACCTTCATGTCCGTGAGGAAATTGTTCATTCCTTCTCGAAGCCTCATGGGTGGGTTGGCAACGCCGTCGATTCCAGGCTTTCCTGTGAAGATCATCAGGCGGTCTGCGATGAAATCTTGTGCCACCACGTCATGTTCCACTACGAAGGCTGTTACGTTTCGGCTCTCCACTACCCTTCGGATGGTTCGAGCCATAGATAGTCTCTCTTCTACATCGAGATAGGCGCTAGG